>Ga0081520_100003_pt1 | contig 297186 bp, 247 predicted proteins | sample HotLakmasection1_FD_70988 | JGI IMG/M metagenome (GOLD analysis project Ga0081520, IMG submission 70988) | Hypersaline microbial mat communities from Hot Lake, Washington, USA - Section #1 (SPADES assembly) (version 2) | ecosystem: Environmental > Aquatic > Non-marine Saline and Alkaline >... | reverse complement strand
GCAGTCCTAACTTGGTGGCGATGATCTTCTGTTCGTTCGTCATTGTGACACTCTCCTGTATCCTTCGATAAGTTTACTCAGAGTGTCAGATTAAGTCTCGACTATTTCAGATAATGCGCCCGCGATATTCCTGGTGCGTATTGAACTCCTCAATGATATCGCGCAGCAGGGCATCCAGGTCGCCCACTTCAGGATTATATCGCACCCGGCCCGCCTGGATGCGTGCCAGTTGCAGGACGTCCTCCATGATCTCTTTCATATAATCGACCTGGCTGACGATCTTGTTCAGCCGTTCTTCCCGCTGATCGCCAGTGAGGCGGTCGCTGTACGCGAGCAGCGTCTCCGTGGTTGCGGAGATGGTCGCCAGCGGCGTGCGGAACTCGTGCGAGGCCATCGATACGAAGCGCGACTTCAGCTCGCCCAGTTCTTTTTCCTGCTCCAATGCGGAGCGCAGCGCAATCTCCGCCTCGCGGATTTGCGTGACATCCAGCGTGGCCCCCACCATACGGAGCGGCTTCCCTACCGGGTCATGAAGTACGACCGCATTGGATTTGACGTAGCGCAGACCGCCATCTGGCAGCATCACGCGGAACTCAACATCGAAGACGCTGTTGCCCACGATGGCCGCCGTCATCTCCTGGCTCAGACGCTCTTCGTCATCCGGGTGTATGTTCTGTGACCAGATGGTGGCCATGTCTTCTTCGTCACCCTTGAACGTGACCGGGTCCAGGCCGTAGTTTGTGAGCGACTTGCGATCCACAACCAGCTTGTTGCTGATTAAGTCATAGTCCCAGATGCCGATGCCGCCCGCTTCCATCGCCAGTTGCAGACGCCGGGTGAGATGCTCCATCTCCGCCTGTGCGAGTCGTAGCTCGGTGATGTCTTCCACGATGCCCACCCGCTTGACGAGTCGGCCTGCTTCATCACGGATGGGGAAGGTGCGCGCCCATATCCAGCGCGTTTCGCCATCAGGCCGGATAATACGATACTCAAAGTCCGAAAATCCGTCTTTCTGGTAGCGCGGCTTAAGGGCCTGCTCCCGGACGAAGTCGATATCATCGGGATGGACTGCCTCCAGGAAGGAATTGGCATCCGCATACAGGCTCTCACACGACTTGCCGAACATCTGCTCATAAGTCGGGCTGATGTACCCAATTGATTTATCATCGCCAGCGCGGATGAACAGCACCTGCTCGATGTTCTCCTCCATCTGACGGAAGCGCTCTTCGCTTTCGCGCAGGGCGATCTCCGTCTGTTTACGATCGGTGATATTGCGCATCAGGCTCTGGATGTGCAGCGGCTTGCCGTTGGCATCGCGGACAAGCTCCGCGTTGATTTCGACCGGGAAGACACTGCCATCCTTGCGCCGCACGCTGCGCTCATACGGGGCGATGTCCTCGCCCGCCAGCAGACGCTGGAGTACGTCCTTTGCAGAGTGTACTTGGTCCCCGACCACAATATCCCGGAAACTCAGCCGCCGCAGTTCCTCGACGCTGTAGCCGAACATCTCCGCCGCGTGCTGGTTAACATACTGGTGGTCGCCCGACAGACTGAGGATGAAGACGCCGTCATTGGACTGCTCGAACAACGACCGATAGCGCAGTTCGGATTGCATCAGGGCGTCCTGCGCTGCTTTGCGGTCCGTGATATCGGTGAAGGTCGTCACGACGGCGTGCGGCTTATCTTCGCCTTCGCGCTGGAGCGGCTGCGCATTGATCAGAATCCACACCAGGGTGCCATCCGGCTTATGAACGCCCATCACCGCGTTATATTGGGGTATACCCGTCCGCAGCGCTACGGTCCCCGGGTGGGTTTCGCCAGGGAAGGGGGTACCGTCCTCGTGGATGGCGCGCCAGCGCGGGTCCATCCCGGTGCGGCCCATCATCTGATCCGCCGTCAGGCCGAGAATCTCCTCAGCCGCTCGGTTGCAGACCAGAATCGCGCTGGTGTCGTCCTGCACAACGATGCCTTCCGACATGGCGCTGATGGTCGTCCGGTAGCGCTCTTCGCTCTCGCGCAGGCGGGTTTCTGCCAGTTTGCGCTCGGTCACGTCGCGGATGGTGCAGACGACGTTGGGAATATCACCGTTGGTCTGCTCCACCCTGGCCATGCCGATCTCCGCATAGATGACGACACCATCCAGGCGCAGCCCGCGCACATCACAGCGCGTGGTGATGTCTTCGCGCAGCACGCGGCGCATCTGCTCGGCCAGGTGGTCGTGGTCGTCGGGGTAGATGCGATCCAGCAGCGGCACACTGCGCGATTCAGAGTACCTGATGCCGAACATCGTACAGTAGGCCGCGTTGAACTCGCGGATGATGAGCGTTTCGTCCACCAGCAGGATGCCGTCACTGCTGCTCTGCAGGATGGCCTCGATGCGTGTTTTCTGCAGACGCATCTCGGCGGTCCGCTGGGCGACGCGCTCTTCAAGCTCGGCAGCGTAGCGGCGGATGCGTTCATTGAGCATGCTGGTATGTATCCCGATCGCTAGCTGATCGGCCACTTCGCAGGCAATCTGGATGAACTCATCGCTGAAGAAACCCGTCTCTGCCGCGTGCAGGTGCAGGCCGCCCAGCAGCGTCTCTTTGTGCTTCAGGCTGATACTCAGCACGCTGTGGATGCCCTCTGCTTCCAGCAGCGCTCGGTCCTTCTGTGGATAGGCGCTCACATCCTGGATGAGATGATAGCGCTCGGTTTCCAGCGTCCGTACAACTTCCTGATCAATGACGTTGGGGCTGTCCAGTGGCACGCTCTCAAACCTGGGGGGTGGCGTGTGGCCATACGCCGCACGCACGGCCACCGTCGAGCCGGTGCGCTGCTCTGTATCAAACCGGAATACGGAAGCGCGCCGCGCCGGGACCATCAGCAGCAGCGTGTCGAGTGCCTCAGATGCCAGTTGCTCTATCGTGGCTGCTTCGAGGATGAGCTGATCGATAGCGTGCAGCGTCGCCAGCCGATGCGCGGAGCGCTCAAGAGCGAGTTCGCTGCGTTTGCGCTCGGTAATATCCAGCAGCGTGCCGACGAGTACCTGCGACTTCCCATCGACAGACTGGGTGCCCTCACCCTGGGATACAACCCAGCGCACTTCGCCATCTGGCCGCACGACACGCAGCTCGGTTTCGTTCAGAGTACCTGTTTCCTGGCCGTGTTCGAGTGCTTTAAGGACGCGGCGGCGATCCTCCGGGTGGATGCGCTCGTAGGCGACGCGGATCGACGCCTCGGCGCTGTTCGGGTCTAGCCCGCAGATTCTGAAGAACTCATCCGACCAGGCCGTCTCCCCGGTTCTGAAGTTGAGCGACCAGCTCCCCAGGTGCGCGATCGCCTGTGCCCGATTGAGCTGTGCTTCGCTCTCGCGCAGGGCGATCTCCGCCTGTTTCGCCTCGGTCACATCAAAAGCGATCGTGATGACGCGATCAATGCTGCCATCAGGGTTGCGCAGCGGCGCGATAGTCGACTGAAACCAGCGGTAATCCGGCCCGGTTTGCATGTCATCGACATCAGTGCGGATCTGCCCGGAAGCCATGACACCGCGCACGCGCTCGACGAAGGTATCCGCTACCTCTTTCGGGAACAGGTCGTATGCAGACTGGTCCTGACGCTCTGCAGGAGACAGCTCAAACGGTGCCCAGGCACGCTCATTGGCGAAGAGATAACGCCCGTCAGCGTCGGCAATTGTGATGACGCCATCGAAGTTCTCGACCAGCGTGCGGTACTTCTCCTCGCTGGCGATCAGCGCATCATTGGCCTGCTGCCGTCGGATGATGGGCGCGATCTGCTGCAGTGAGACTGTCAGCAGTTGCAGCAGGGCCTCATCACGTCGCAGCACACGCTGCGCCATGAACACCATCACCGCCAGCACCTCGTCATTGTCAATGACGGGGATGGCGACGATGCCATGAATATCTGCCTGCTTTGCGTGTTCCAGGCGCAGGAACTCAGCGGCGGTCAACCGCTGAACGTCCTCCGTCCATGAAGCAGCATGATTTTTCCAGGCGCGGCCCGGGATGCCGCTATCCAGCGCGAACGTGTACGATTCAATCTCCTCACGGAAGCGCTCGAGGCTGGCTCTGGCTTCGGACTGCACAAAAAAGGGTTTACCGATGCGCAGCACATCCCTTTTTTCATTCAGCAGCCAGACTTCGCCGTAGTCCCAGCCCTGCGCCTCACAGATCAGGCGCATGGTGACGAGCAGGGCCGCATCCGTATCGTTGGCTGTGCCCGTCGCCAGCGACAGCGCATGCATGAAGTTCAGCCGGTCCTGGGCGAGCTTGCTCGCGGTGATGTCGCGGCCTACTCCCTGATACTCGACGATAGTGCCCTGCGCGTCGAAGATCGCGCGGTCGTTCCACTGCTGCCAGCGGATCGTTCCGTCCGGCAGGATCGTCTGATGCTCGCTGGTTCCGGTCGGCTGGTTGATGCCCAGCCGCTGAATGTACAGCTTCAGCAGCGCGTGCTCGGATTCCGGGATCATATCCAGCACGTTCTTACCAATGATCTCCTCAGGCGTCAGACCATACTGCCGACTGTAAGCGCGATTCGCGAAGGTCAGCCTGAAGTCAGGAGTAAAGCGACAGATCAGCTCTTCCTGATCTTCCACAATGCCCAGGTAGCGCTCCTGACTGGCGCGCAGGTTGTTCTCCATCTCTTTACGCTCGGTGATGTCGCGCAGGATGGAAATCGAGCAGGGCTGCCCGTCGATCTCGATGAGTTCGCTGGACATCAGCGCGTAGCGGATTTCGCCGCCTTTGCGCCGGTAACGTATTTCCACGTTGCGGATGTGCCCTGTCTCCGCCAGTGCCGCGATGAGTCGAAGGCGGTCTTCTGGCTCCGCCCATAATTGCAGTGAAGTCGTACCGATGAGCTCGTCGCGGGTGTAGCCGATTTCTGTAAGGAAGCTCTCGTTCACGTCCATGATGCGGCCTTCATCCAGGGTCGCGATGGCGATCGCGTCCGGGCTGGCCATGAAGACCTTGTAGAACTTCTCTTCGGAGACGCGCACCGCAGCAGCGACCTGCGTCCGCACCTGTGCCAGGTTCTCCTGGATGCGCAGGATGATCCACGGCAGCCGGCTGATCGTGTCCCACGTGAGCACGTCAGTCGCGCCGTGCATCAGCGACTGTTGGTAAATATCCATGTTGATTGTAGCGAGGATGAAGATGACGCGAACCAGCCCGCCCGCCCGCTGCGCTTCCATCTGCTGGATTATCGTCAGCGGCGAATCGGCCAACTCGCTCAGGTCGAGCACGCCAATCTGTGCCCCGTGTTGCTTCAGCAGATCATCATATGGGATGTCTGGATCAAAGCGCGCGTAGGATACACGCACCCGATCTCCGACTGGTGCCAGCGCCTGACGCAACGCGGATTCATTGTGCTGTGCGCTGAGTATCAGCACATCTGCGGAGTGAGGCATGATATAGAGCGGCTCTTTACATGTTTTCTGTTATATTCATTCTACCATTTAAAGGCGTACGACAACGTCTAGAAATTCGCATCCCCTCATTACGAATTACTAACGCTGATCGCTGTTGCAAATTTGCTAAAACTCTTACTAAGAGTATTGTTACCAGCTCTTAGTATTGAAACTCACCCGACAATAAACGGTTGGTTTGCGGGGGCGCTCAGGCACCTCCTACAGATAGAAAGCCCACCGGCCAGGTCGCCAGGAGCTGCGCCACGCCGATTTCTGGCTGAATGTCGATGGCTTCTCCGGTAAGGACATTGGTCATCTTATCAGCCTGGATGGTCGTCGGCAGCAGCAGCCGCGTATCGCCCCAGGCGGTGCCGATCGTCGGCGTCTGTTCCCCGTTGAGCATCCGTGCGACCAGCCGGGGCACGACGATCAGCGCGGCGTCTTCTCCGTCCGTCCTGAAGAACGCGCAGAGGTGCGCCGCGTGCTCGCCGTCGACCGTGACCGGCACATAACTGCCATCACGGAAAAGGCCCTCATGTGCGCGGCGATAGTTCAGCACGCGGTAGATCAGATACAGCTTGATCACCCCGGATTCCGCCTCATCCAGCAGCCGGTGTGCCAGCCCCTTCTGATCAGCCTGTTCTTCTTCCCTGAGCTGGGCGAGCAGTGCATTACGTCGCTCAAAATCGACCGGGCGGCGGTTGTCCGGGTCGACGAGGCTGTGGTCCCACAGCTCGGTCCCCTGGTAGATATCGGGGACACCGGGGCACGTCAGCTTGAGCAGCGTCTGCGTCAGGCTGTTGATGCGCCCGAAATACGCGACCTGATTACGGAACGGGTCGAACGATTCGCGGAAGGCGATGCTCGTCCAGATGCGCGTCACAAAATCCGCGGTGGCCTGTGCATAGGCCTCATTCGGGTTGATCCAGTTGCTGTGCGTCTTCGCCTCGTTGATGGCCTTGTGCATGTAGTTGATGATGCGCTGCTGAAAATCCGCGTCGTCATCCACGCCCGGCAAATGCGCGCCGAGCAGCGTCTGATAGATCAGGTACTCGTCATTCGCGGATGGCGCAGGTTCGCCGTTGACTTCCGTCTTCGCCTCAGCGTTGATCGCCGCCCAGCGCTCGATCATCGTGCGCCAGCGATCCGGCATCTCCGAGAGCACGTTGAGCCGTGCGCGGACGTCCTCGCTGCGCTTGGTGTCGTGCGTCGACGTCGATAGCATGGTGTAGGGGTAGTCGTGTTCCAGCATGTGCGTGTGGAACTCCGCCACGCTCGAGCCGAAGCGCGTCAGATGGCCGCCGACCTCGTTCAGCGAAGACAGCCGGTTATAGATGTAGAAAGCGGTGTCTTCCATACTCTTCGCCATGACTGGCCCCGTGATCTGCTGGAACTTCATCACAAACTCGCGCAGATCGCCGCGCTGCTCCTCTGCGAACTCGCTGAAGTTGCGCATGAGCAGCGTCTCGCGCAGGAAATCGAAGATGCCGCTGGGCACCAGCGGGTTCCGCCGCCGCGCTTCATCGATGGCCGCTTCAATGTAAGCCTGATCCCGCTCGCTGACGGCACCTGGCCCGCTGATGTAAGTGCGGTAGACGTCCAGCGCCTTGACGAACTCGCTCAGGCCGAATTCCAGACTATTGCGGGTGAAGCCGCGATAGCGCCGGTTCTGCTCCACGATGCGGGCCAGCTCCGCGCTGCGGGCTTCCAGCTCGCTCGTCAACGACTGTGTCATGACCAGTTCTTTGGTGTGATCGGCCAGTTGGTGCGGCGTCGTCACCTCGCCGACGAAATCGCTATACAGCGCGTCGAACTCCGCCTCCGCCGCTGGATCAACCATCAGGTTATTGACCGCGTACATGAAGTCATAGCCAGTGGTGCCGTGTACCGCCCAGGAATCAGGCAGCGGCTCTGATTCAGACAGGATTTTCTCCACCAGCACGAACAGCGGCCACTCCTTGCGCAGGGCCTGCGGGTTGCGCAGCACGTTGAGCCGCTCGCTGACCTGCCGCGAGTAGTCGTGCCCGTCGCCGAGGCGGTGGCGCAGGGCCGCATCCAGGTAGCCGGTCTGCAGGCCCCAGAAGTAGGACTCAGGGTCTAGCAGGCCGTCCGGGTGATCGATCCGCAGGCCGCTGACCTTGCCCTCCGCCAGCAGCCTGAAGGTCAGCCGGTGTACGTCAGCGAAGACCTGCGGGTCCTCGACGCGCAGCGCCGCCATGTCGTTGATGTCGAAGAAGCGCCGGTAGTTGATCTCATCCGTAGCGACACGCCAGTAGGCCAGCCGGTAAGGCTGCTCGGAAAGCAGCGCGTCGAGTGCGTCGAAGCTGGCCGGGTCTGCCGGGTCGCCGTTGATCTCATCAAGCGCCGCGTGCATCGCCGTCCGGAAGACCTCGCTCTTGTCGAACAGCCCCAGCAGCCGCCAGCGAACGATCGTCTCCTCCTGACGGCGCGTGGCGATGACCGCCGGATCGACGTTGTTATAGGCGGGCATATAGTCCAGCGAGCGGTTCAGGCTGGCCAGCTCAATGCGGACCCAGGCGTCTTCGTCGCTGAGGTGCTCCGGCAGCTTCTCCAGCACCATGCCCAGGATACGCCGGTAGGTCTCCGGCGTGGTGGGGAACTGATGCTCATAATAATGCACGTAGAAGTCACCGTGCCAGTAGACCACCTTCAGCGCGCCTGCTTCCAGCACCTGACCGTAATGGTCGCCCAGGATGGGCAGCAGCAACTTGTCATCCAGCGCGCGATTCTGCGGACGCCACACAATATCGAAGTAATGCGCATACTGCGACGATGGCCCCTCCTTGAGCACATCCGTCCACCAGGCGTTCTCCGTGCTGACGCCCATATGGTTCGGCACGATATCCAGCAGCAGGCCCATACCACGCTCGGAGAGCGCCGCCGACAGTGCGTCGAACTCCGCTTCGCTGCCCAGCTTCGGGTTGAACTGGCCGTAATCGACGGTGTCATAGCCGTGAGTGCTGGCGCTGCGCGGTTTGAACAACGGCGAGGCGTACATGTCGCTGATCCCGAGTGCATCCAGGTAAGGCACCAGTGCCATTGCATCCTGAAAGGTAAAATTAGCGCTGAACTGCAGGCGATACGTCGCGCGCGGGACGAGCGACACCTGCATGAGTTCGTCCAGGGTGCTGTTGATCGTATCCTGATCAGCGGCCATGCGGCTCCTCCTCCTCGCGCTGATTGCTGTAAATAGCGAAGGCCTTCGGTGCCAGCGTCACCAGCAGCGCGTCATCCGGGCCGAAGTGCTCCCTGGCCAACTGACGCTCCGCATCATCCACGCACCAGAGCAGATCGTTAGAATCGCGGATCTTGCGCCAGGTCTCCCCGTCGTCATTGAGGACGCGCAGCGTCTGCGCCTGATTGAGATCAAAATTCATGAAGATGCGCAGCGCCTCTGGCCCATTGCGTCGCTCCAGACACAGCATGCGCGTCAGCGGGTCGTCGTGGACGATGGTCGCTTCGCGGTCGGGGTTGGTCAGGGCGGGCGTCGTGTGACGCAGCTTCAGCAGATCGCGGTAGAGTTCGTGCAGGATGGTGTGGTGGCCGCTCTGCCGCAGGCTGTGATCCAGCTTGCTGCGCTCAAAGGTAGATTCCGCCTGCGGGTCGGGTGGTTCAGCCTCCCACGCGAAGGCGGCGAACTCCGCCGCGCGGCCTTTGCGCACCGCCGCCACCAGGTCCGGGTCGCCGTGCGAGACGAAATACAGGAAGGGCGCTGTCTCGCCGTACTCCTCGCCCATGAACAGCATCGGCACATAGGGCGAACACAACAGCAGGGCGGCGGCCAGCTTCAGCCCGTCGAAATCAGTCAGCTCTGACAGACGCTCACCCAGCATCCGGTTGCCGACCTGATCATGCGTCTGCGTGTGCACGACGAAGCGATCCGCCGGAATATCGCGGCCCGACGTGCCGTGACGCCGTCCCCACACCCGGGAATACTGCCCGCTGTAGGCGTAGCTCTCGCGCAGCACCTTCGGCAGCAGACGAAAATCCTGGTAATCCACATAGTAGCCGACGCGCTCCCCTGTCAGCGCGACGTGCAGCAGATGATGCAGATCATCCAGCCACTGACCATCCAGGCCAAGCCCATTGGCCTCCCGCGAGAGCAGCAGCCGCCGGTCGCTGTGGTGCGTCTCCGCGATGATGTGCACGCGGCGGTTATGCCGTGCCGCCCAGTCCTGGGCAGTGGCCGCCAGCTCGCCGACGAAGGGCCGCGCCGAAACATCAATCAGCGCGTGGATGGCATCCAACCGCAGCCCATCGATGTGGAAAATATCCAGCCAGTAGATCGCGTTCTCAATCAGGAAGCGCCGCACCGGATCGCTGTCGGGGCCATCCAGGTTGACGCTGTCACTCCACGAGGACTGGTAGCGATCGGTGAAGTAGGGGCCGTAGTCCCACAGATAGTTACCTTCTGGTCCCAGGTGGTTGTAGACGACATCCAGCATGACGGCCAGACCCTGCTCATGCGCGGCGTTCACCAGCCGCTGCAGACCGGCGCTGCCGCCATAGGCGCTGTGCGGCGCATAGAGCTGCACGCCGTCATAGCCCCAGTTGCGCGCGCCGGGGAACTGCGCCACCGGCATGATCTGCAACGTCGTCACGCCCAGATCGCGCAGATACGGCAGATGCCGGATGACCGCGTCGAAGGTGCCCTCCGGCGTGAAGGTGCCCACATGCAGTTCATACATGACGCTGTTGCGCAGGGTCGGCGCGCGCCAGCCCGCATCCGTCCAGTCAAAGGACTGATCAACAACCTGTGACGGCCCGTGCACGCCTTCCGGCTGACTGCGCGAGGCCGGGTCGGGGCGCTCTTTGTCGCCATCCAGCCGATAAAGATAGCGTGTCCCGGCAGGCAGATCAGGTACGGTACAGGTGAAATAGCCGTTTTCATCGCGCTGCATCGGAATATAACGGTCGCTGTCGACGAGATGCGTCTCTACAACCTGCGCGGCAGGGGCCCACACATGGAACGTCGTCTGTTCAGGGCTGTAGACCGCCCCCAGCCTGTGCTCTCGTGACACAATAATTTCCCCTCGATTGCTGTCTGATTACGTGTGGCCCGGTCAGATGGGCCGGTTTCAGGCTACCAATTTACCACAGCACACTGAAACAAACGTCGATCCAATGGCCTATATCGGTGGTCCTGGCACGTTTCCCCGCGCATCCCGTCGATATCTGCTGTAAATAGATTAATCGCTCGACCTAGAAACACACATGCAATTGAGGTTCTTTACAAAGGATTTGCGGTATGCTTGCTAATATATCTCGATGGGAGAAAAATCGGAGAGTCAGAAGATGGGTGCAAAGACCGGGCCGAAATTCGTCCAATATTTCAGTCATGTTTTGGATGCGCTGAGAGCATTAGGAGGTTCGGGCCGCCCAGCTGAAATTGTTGACTACATCGCAAACCAGATCAACATCGAAGAATCTGAACAGGAACTGTTGAGTGATGGCAAACCCCGGTTTAGCAAAAACATCAACTGGGCCCGCTTCTACCTGGCTAAAGACGGTTTGATCGATGGCTCAACACGCGGTGTCTGGGCTTTGACGGAAAAAGGACTTTCAACTCACCTGACACAGCGTGACGCGCTCCAGATTTTTGAGCGTGTGCACGCAGATATTCGTGCAGATGTTCCTACCAAAGCACAAGATTACGAAGAAATGGATGTCGATAAGGACGATATCATAGACACAACCGACCATCGAAAAATCGTGGCACGCCTCATCTCAGAACTGCCACCGGCAGGTTTTGAACGCCTGTGTCAACGTTTACTGCGTGAATCTGGTTTTGAGAGAGTTACAGTAACAGGTCGTAGTGGTGACGGCGGCATCGACGGTCAAGGTATTCTCCGGCTCAACCATTTTATGAGCTTTCAAGTATGCTTTCAGTGCAAGCGTTATAAGGGTACGGTGGGTTCTTCGGTTGTCAGAGATTTTCGCGGCTCCATAATGGGTAGGGCTGATAAGGGAATCATCATGACAACAGGTGTCTTTTCCAGCGATGCTCGACAAGAAGCGACTCGAGACGGTGCCACTCCAATTGAGCTTGTTGATGGTGATCAGATCGTCGATATGCTCGAAACATTGGAATTGGGTCTTATCAAAAAGCAGACCATTACCATTTACGATGTTGATCCTCGCTTTTTTGACGAGTTTCGCGGCTAGAGCGAAAGCGACCATGCCCGGACAGTTCGACTTTTCACACTTCCCCGTACTGACGACAGAACGGCTGACGCTGCGCCGCCTGACGGAAGCCGACGCCCCGGCCATCATGGCCCTCTTTGGCGATCCAGAGGTGATGCAGGAACGCAAACGAGGCGCAGCGGGGGCCGATGCACCAGGGCCGAACTATGCTGTTCTGTTAATCGATTGGGTTAGCAGCTACCGCGACAACGGTCCATGGGGGACCTCATTTCGTTGATGGTGATTCCATGATAGATGTCTTTGTTATGTGGGGCAAGCTCACCGCGCCTGAAAGCGCTGCACCAGACAAGAAGTCAGGCTCTACAATGCGCAGGGGTACGCTGTCGAGCCTGATGCAAAGATTGGGTGATCCACTTGACTTAATATAACATAATATACTCGCGGCTGACCCTTGAGATTTATATGTGCTGTACATAGTACTCTTATCCAGGTGCGGCTGAGTGCTACGGCAGTCAGCGACGGCCCGCCAGAGATGCATGTATGCCGTCTTGATGGTATGGTTAACCGGAAACGGTTGTACTGACGCGAAGACCATTCAGCACTGAGCAGCATGGCGCATTGATCACAGAAGGAGTCGAGGGCACAGCATGAGCAGACGAATTGCGGTAGCGATCCTGCATGGCGCGGGCGTGCATCTGTCACAGGAACCCACCGTAGAAGACCCGGATACGATGTACGCGATGCAACTGCTGATCGAAAAGCGCTTTGCCCAGCGGCTCTCGGGCAGCCAGGCAGATTTTCCGCTGGTCTTCAAGCGGATTTACTGGGACAGCGGCGCGGTCCTGCAGGCGCGGCAGGACAGCCTGTATAAAACGATGCGGCAGGCTGGCGTCCGGTTCGACAGCATCTTCAATATTCGAGGCTACGGCACCCCCCGCGAATTCCTGTTTCATATGATCGGTGACGTCGTCGCCTACCAGCCGATCCGGCATCCGCAAATCAGCGCACAGGCGCTGCCACAGCAGGATACTTATGTGGCGGTGCATAGTGTGGTCGCGCAGGGATTGCGCGAACTCGCTCAGGCAGCAGGCCCGGACGCGCCCCTTTTTATCATCGCGCACAGCCTGGGCACGGTCGTCGTCAGCAACTACATTTACGATCTTCAGCAGGAATTTGTATTTCAGCGCCACATCATCCCGCACCATGTCCGTGAAAACATGGGGGATACGCCCTTCGAACGAGGTGAGACGATCGCCTGTTTCATCTCGATGGGCAGCCCGCTCGCTCTGTGGAGCCTGCGCTATCATACGTTTGACCAGGCCATCCGGGTGCCCGTCTGGCTGAACATTTACGACAAGGATGACCTGCTGGCATATCCGCTTGAGCCGATTATCGGCCGTGAGTACGTGCGGGATTGCCCCGTCAATGCGGGCGGCACGTTCGCGTCTGCGACGCCCTTATCCCACGTTGCTTACTGGACGGATAAGGACGTCATACGCATCATCACCGATGAGTTGTTCATGGTGTGGCATAAGATGCAGCGGTCATAGGCGCGCCTGGCTGCGGTGCGTGTTCAACCAGTTCACAGCGAAATCGACCAGGGGCCGCTGACGCATCAGGCGTACCGTTGCCCGGCCCAATTTGCTGATTCGCACCGCTTCGGGGAAGGCCGCTTCATAGTCTTCACCGATCTGCACGAAACCTTCGTCATCGTAATCGACCGTCTCGAAGGTGACCCAGCGCCGCCCGCCATCGACCATGGCCGCGCTGCCCTGTGGGCCACGCTTCGGGTTATTCATGCGTTCCTCTGCCAGATGGATCGATGTGTTGTTGCCGTGTCCTACGCCCAACAGGAACACATATCCATCAAGATCATAGATGCGCCCCAGAGGCGATAGCTCGCCGAACTGCTGTGCAAAATCATGGTTAGCCGTGATCGTCTCCGCCTGTTTGCCGCGTGCTGCAAATGATCCCTGTGGATGCGCGCTGCGGATCACCCCGGGCCACGTGCGAAAGTGCTCCGCCAGTACGCCCATATGGCGCGTCGGCGTGGTGGCCGGGTCGAAGGCGGGTGTGGTGTCGCGCACCGTCTGCCACCACGCCTGTGGGATGGGTGGGTTCTGCCAGAATGAAGGCTCACTGTTATCGGTGGTGAAGGTTGGCATGACCAGGGTACCCTCCGCGCCGAGCACATCCAGCATGGCCCCGATAACAGCCTCGGAGCCGCCCGGTATCCAGCCCCCAACCTGCCTGAAGCTGCTGTGTACGAGGATGATCATCCCCGGCTGCCAGCCGGCCTGGCGTAGTTGTTCGGCGATGTCATGCTGTGTCAGCATGAACTCCGGCATGGTCTTCGTCATCAATTAGTTCCTTTCAGTTGAGGTCAGCGCCCGTCAGTGCAACTAGCGTGCATATAACAGTCTGAAGCGCTCACAGACGACGGGCATCTCCGGGTCGAAGGCCAGGCCGAGCTGTGGCAGCACCCGCTTCCAGAAGCGTTCGTGATTATCCCGCCAGTTCGCCAGCGAGCGATCATCCTCGCCTTCTTCATACGCAAATTCCGCCGTCACGGCATTGAACGTCACAATCTCGACAGCGGTCGTCTCCACGATGCAGGCCGGCTCGCCGTCACCATCCAGGATGATATTCAGATCGCCCACCTGCGGGATCGCTTCGCCCTCCGCTTTGAAACCGGCAGCGGTGCCAGACGTCGCGGTCTTGGTGCCAGCCAGTACCAGCGCCAGCAGCTCATCCTGCATGGCTTTGTTGTCACCGAAGCTGTAGGTGCTCACGTAGCCCTGCGCCCGGTGCGGATGATCTGCCGGCAGGGTATCGACATAGCCTTGCCAGAAAGCATCAATCGCCGTCATAAAACTTCCTTTTCTCGCATCTTTTTCTCGTATCATATACCCAACAACAGCATAGCCCGGAATCAGCGAAACCGGAGGTAGCCAGAAGCTGATGACGCATCGCGCCAACGTCATTCCTCGATGATCTGTTTGACTTCCAGGTAGAGGGCAGGTTCAGCGCTGGGAAGACCACAGCACCGGCGAACTCTGTCGGACGGGTCCTTTCCGGCTTGTTCAGCGGCAGATAGCAGTGCCCTCCGCTATCCCGACGCTGTCGGCGGCTTGATCCGCCATTTCTGATCTTCCACCTTTATTATCATTGAAAAAGAGATTAACGTATTGCGCGAACGGACACCCTGACCGAGCGCGCTCTTATAGGTCAGGCGCATCGCGGCTGCGACCGGAGATCTGAGGTACAAAAGGCCCGGACTTCAAACCACCATTGCCACATCAAAAGCCCCAAAAAACGCAACCAACACAGAAACGGAAATAGGCAAATGCTTCTCAATATTTTCTTCATCGCCCTCGGACTCTTTGGGCTGTATCTGGGTGGCACAATGTTCGTCGGAGCTTCCGCTGCGCTGGCCCGGCGGCTGGGCATGTCGCCCCTGATGGTGGGTCTGACCGTCGTTTCGATTGGCACCTCGCTGCCGGAGTTGATCGTGAGCCTGGGGGCGGCGCTCAGCGGGCGCAGCGAAATCGCCCTCGGCAATGTGATTGGCTCCAATATCGCCAACATCGGCCTGATTCTCGGCCTGAGTGGCCTCATTATGCCGCTGACGGTGCATGTCAGCCTGCTGCGCCGCGAACTGCCGATCATGGTCGGGGTGACGCTCCTCACACTGGGATTAGCCCTCAACGGGGATATCAGCCGGTTCGACGGTGTGCTTCTGTTGACGGGCATGGTGGTCTTCCTGGCCTGGACGGTCTACGGCGCGCAGCGTTCAAAAACCAAACCAGATACCCCGCTCGATCTGCCTGACGAACCGCAGTGGCGCACACTGCTGCGCTTGGTCGGTGGGTTGGGCCTGCTGCTGATCGCAGCCCAGCTCACCGTCGAAGGTGCGACAGGTGCCGCGCGGGCGTTCGGGGTAAGCGAGCTGGTCATCGGGATAACGCTCGTGGCTGTGGGCACTTCTTTGCCGGAGCTGGTCACGTCGATTACTGCCGCGCTTCAGCGACAAAGTGATATCGCCGTGGGCAACATCGTGGGTTCCAACATCTTCAATCTGCTGGGTATCCTGGGTGCAACCTCGCTCGCCAGTCCGATTCCGGTCGCGCCCCAGGTCCTGCAGATCGACGGCCTGGTGATGCTCGGATTTGCCGTGCTGCTGCTTCCCTTCCTGCTGAATCGCAAACTGGGCAAGCTGGAGTCTCTGACTTTCCTGGGGTTGTACGTAGGCTACAATATCTACCTGTTCGTAGGCCGATAGGCCGCTATGCAAAAGCGCCCTCTGTAAGGTGCTCTACGCCAGCGGGCATCTGCTGAAACACACCGTCTTCGATCTGGCTGAAATCGCGCTGGCAGCAGCCAATGATTACCGGGTGGCGGCTGCTGCGATGCGCGACGTTTGGGCGGCAGCCGGTATCATCCGGTATGCTTGGCTTTATGCTGTAACTAAAAAACCACCCGCAAAGGGTGGCTTCAGCTGAATCTGGTGTTTGTGACCCTGGTAGGACTCGAACCTACAACCAATTGATTAAGAGTCAACTGCTCTGCCAATTGAGCTACAGGGCCCTCGACCGAGCATCATAATGCTGATCGCCGATGAAATCAAGGCTCAGTCATGGTGTCAAGGCGTCCACGCGCCCAGGAACACGTCGTCCTCTTCCGCTGTTAGCTGATACAGCACCGTCGTCAGATCGCGAATGAAGATGTTATACGCGCTGCGTGTAGTCCCTGTGGATGTATCCTGCACGCTGACCAGCGCGTTATAGGCAATGAACGCCCCCGTCGGATCAAAGACCGGGCGAATCTCATCAGTCGGGTCCGCACCGAGTGGCACCACGCCCGCAGGCTGCCCCGCCTCGATCCCCACCACGAACAGATCGTGGTTGTCGGGTAGTTCGCGTGATGCAGCGCTGAAGACGAGCAGCGAGCCATTCGGCGCAAACGCCGGATACGCTTCGTTGCGCAGCCCATCATCCGCTGTCAGCTGCACCTGTGGGAAACCCTGCTCCGCCTGGGACAGATCCATCAGGACCAGGTCTGGGCCGCTGGCATCATCCTGCCGGACGACCGCCACAAAGCGCCCGTCTGCGGATAGCGTCGGATGCCGATACGTAGCCGCATCCTGCGTCAGGACGGCGGCCTGCTGCGCCAGCACGTCATAGAGAATGACCACTGTATTGCTCGTCGCAGCGGCCGTACCGATCGCCACAATGCGCGTCCCGTCTCGGCTGATCTGCGGCTGCACGACGTCCAGGACGTCGATCGTTGCCCACTGATCGGTGAGATCATCACCCTGCACTGCCGGATCCGACACATTGAAGGTGTACACCGTCTCCAGAGCCTGTGTCCCTGCCCGCCGCAGATAGAGGCCGCGCACCCCATTGTCACTCACCGTGAAATTTCTGACGAGATCATCACTCACTTCTGTAAACGATCCATCGCCAGAGAGCGGATAGCGCCGTGGCGTCAGAAACTCCCGTGAGATCGCGTTGCGTCCACCCCACGCGTACATGACGCCGCTCACCTCAGGTGGCGGTGCAGGCAGAATGCGCAGGCTGATCTCGGTTGGCGTGGCCGAAGGTGTGACCGGGGTTGGCAGGTTCGATGTGGGTGTGATGGACGGCGTCGGTGAAACAATGGCGACCTGCGTCTCTGTAGCTGCGAGCGCCGCCTGCGTCCCCTGAGCTTCCTGCGTCGCTACGTTCTCCGTGCTCAGCTGGACGAGTCGCGCTGCCGTCGCAGCCTGCTGCGTCAGCGGTGCAACCTCAGCAGCACGCTGACTATTGGCCAGGGCGATGAGGAGGAAAACACCACCGCACACGAGCAGCGTATAGACAGCCAGCCCGGCCAGCGTCATCTGCAGCAGACGCCGACTGATCCCCGGCTGCCACTCGTCAGATTTCGCCGCCTGATCTTCACGCTGCATCTCTTTCAGTTGCTCACGTGCATCAGCATTACCCGGATCAAGCTGCAGGATCGACGTCAGCGCAATAGTCTTCTCCGCCCGATCATCAGACGCTTCCGCCAGCGCTTTCCAGGCATTAAGATTATCCGGGTCGGCTTCAACAGCCCGCTTCAGGAACTCAATCCCATCTTCACGCTCGCCGCTTTCCAGCGCCAGTAAGCCCCGTTCAAGCAGCTCATCGGAAGTTTCATCGAACATGCGTCATCTCCCCCTCATTGATGTGACCTTCATGCCCAGGCTCGCCCCACTCATCGGACCTGCGTCCAGAACACGACTGATTCCAGCCCCTGTACATCCTGCGACAGCAGTTCTACCTGCCGCGTGTCGATATCCAGCGTATAAGGCAGGAAGCGTCCTTCCTGTCGGTTGGAGGCAAAGGCGATCATGCGCGCTGTCGGTGCCCAGGATGGGCTGCGCTCCTCAAAGTCATCAACGAGCAGCGGACGTGAGCCTGACCCGCTCGACGGCATCAGCATCAGATCCGCATCGCCGCTGGCATCATTGAGATAGACGATCTGCGTGCCATCCGGGGCGTAAGCCGGCGCATAGCTGCTGCCGTCATCGTCCGTCAGTCGGCTGATCGTGAAGGGCGCTTCGTCACCCTGTGCCTCCAGGTTGAAGGTCAGCTTATAAATATCCATGAAGCCCGGTGACTCCGCATCGGAGGCGAAGATCACGTCGATCCCGTTGCGCGACCACGACGGATCGCGGTCCGTGAAGGTGTTATCGGTCAACTGCGAAGTGACCTGCGTGGCGATGTCGATCAGCCAGAGCTCATCGTCGCCGTCAAAATCCGAGGTGAAGATGACCTGCTCGCCGTTGGGCGACAGCACCGGCTGCGATGCCGACGCCAGCCGCACCCGCGTCACCTGCTGTGCGTCCTGCGGATCATCGACCGGGGCCACGAACACCTCATCGACTTCATCTGGTGCAGTATCGTCCTCATCCTCGCTGCCGCGATACGACACCGAGCGCACGAAGGCCATCGTCCGACCATCGCGCGAGAAGGACACATCACGCACATCCCGTGCGACCAGTTCCGGCGTATCGCTATCCCCGACCAGCCGATACAGATCACTGCGCCCACTGTTGAGTTCACGGACGGTCATATACACGACGAAGCGATCCAGACCTAGCGGCGTCGGCGAGGGTACCGGCGTCTCGCTGGGCGGTGGCGTAAAGGTCGGTGTGAATGTGGGCGGCAGCGTGGGCGCATCCGGCGTCACCAGCCGGAAAGGTCGCGTCGGCGTGGCGGATGGAATCGGCGTCCGGCTCGGTGTGACAGCGATCACCGCCGCTGGGGGCGGCGTCGCCGGCTGATTGACGAGATTCCCCAGCAGGCCAACCAGTACGAGTACCGCTGCGATAATCCCCACCAGCAGCAACCGATCCAGCAGGCTCGGCGCACCGCCGCCACGTGGACTACCGCCGCGCGCACTACCGCCGGTTTCGGTGCCGCGTGCGGCCCGCTGCGGCTGACGCTGTACGCCAGCCACCGGCTCAGGACCACCACCTTCGCCGCCCATACGCCGTAACGCTTCGCGGGCGGTGTTGTTGTCGGGGTTGATTTCCAGGACCTTACGCAGGCAGATGCGCCGCTCCGACTGCGACCTGACGACCGTCGCCAGCCATAACCAGGCGGTTTCGTTGTTCTCATCAAGTTGAATGGCCTGTTCAAGCAGGCGACGCGCCGTCGGATTACTGCCCGCGCGCGCCGCTGCAATGCCTCTCCGCAGCAGTTCTTGGAGCTCGTTCGTGGACAAAGCATTTACTCCTGACCAGGTGCTGACCTGGCGCGTTGTTCCAACCCCAGTATGACACCTGAAGCCGACACCCGGATAAGCGTTTTATCCAGTCTAGCCCTAATCATCATACCTGAGTTGGGCGATTTATGCATCTAAGACCACAGTACGGGGAAAACAGTGGCAAGTCGGCGGAATGCGGGCAGGCTGTGCAGGTTGCCAGTGTCGAGCGGGGCCAGTGCCGAGCGGGGCCAGTGCCGAGCGGGGCCAGTATCAGCCGACCCCGCGACACTTCGTTTAATCATTCGTTTAATCAGGCGGGCGCAGCTCATGCAGCGCATCCAGCGAGATAAGGCCATCTCGCAGCGCGAGCAGCGCCGCCACGTTGCGATCCCGCACCCGCAGCTTGTTCATGATGCGCGCCATAATCTCGATCATGCGCGTCATGCCCACGTCGAGCTTGTTGGCGATCGTCTCATCGTCGAAGCCCGCGGCGACATGCAGCAGCACCGTCTGTTCGGTTTCAGTCAGTTGCGGCACCTCTGAATTGAGCATCCCACTGACGATCTTCCCGGCGATGCCTTTACCCAGGACGATCTCGTCATCCAGCACCACCTTGCGGATCGCCTCCAACAGCTTCTGCTCGTCGGTGGATTTCAACAAGTAGCCATGTGCCCCGGCACGCAGTGCCCGCATGATGTAGATGTCATCGTCACGGCCTGTCAGCACCAGCACCTTGACGTCCGGTGCCTGCTTGCGTATTTCCGGCAGGATTTCAAGACCACTACGCACCGGCATATTCAGATCAAGCAGCAGGATATCCGGATGCAGTTCCAGCGTGCGCGCCAGCGCCTGATCACCGTTGCTGGCCTCCGCCAGTACGAGGAAATCTTCATTGGCTTCCAGATAGCTGGCGAGTGCGCGCCGCAGCAGCACGTGGTCGTCGGCCATAACAACCTTGATGATGCGCTTGGGCGACCGGCTGCCATCCACCAGCCGATCCGTCCGCTGCGTCCGCTGGAACTCCGGCGGGCGCGCCTGCGTGGCTTCGCCGGTCTCCCTCAGCGGCAGCGTCGATTCCAGCGCTTCGGCCAGTCCCTCTGCCGTCTGGAAGCGCCGCTCGCGCTTCTTCTCCAGCGTCTTGAGGATGATCGCTTCCAGCGACGGCGGTAAATCCGGGTTCGCCAGACGCGGCGGCGGTGGCTGCTGCTGAACGTGCTGCAGCAGCAGCGCGGTGATGTCATCCGCGTTGAACGGCAACTGCCCGGTGGCCATCTCATACAGGACGATGCCCAGGCTGTAAATGTCCGTGCGACGGTCCAGTTCCTGCCCCTGCGCCTGCTCCGGCGAGATATAAGCCGGCGTGCCGATGACCATGCCCGGCGCGGTGACGCGGGTCGCATCGCGGGGCAGCGCCAGGCCGAGGTCCATAATCTTAACCTGCCCGGCAGGCGTCACCTTAATATTGGCCGGCTTAATATCCCGATGGATGATCTCGCGCTCGTGGGCGTAATGCAGCGCTCTGGCGATTTGCAGCCCCAGCGCCATCAGCAGATCAACACGGCAGGGCACGTACTGCGTCAGGCTTTCGCCCTCGATGTACTCTACCACCAGATAATCACGGGTGTCATCTTTGCCCATGTCATACAGGGCCATGATGTTCGGATGATTGAGCTGCGCGGCGGCGGTCGCCTCCTGGAAGAAACGCGCCCGCGTGGATTCCTTAACGTGTGGCAGCAGCACCTTGATGGCGACATCGCGCTGCAAAAGTTGATCGCGTCCCAGGTAGACGGCGGCGGTGGCGCCCTCACCGATGTGCGCCAGAATTTGATAGCGCCCGTTGAGCGTCGTTCCAATCATATGGCTGCCTTACGCTGGTCTCAGGGGGTTACAGATCGTCTTCATTCAGCGATCTGGAGCCGTGCGCCCCGATAGAAATTCGTCTTTAAGAATACCATATCCCGTCGAAGCTTGCCTACGTCAGATGAATTCATCTCAACGCAGAACAATCGTGCCAATCCGCCCAGTTTTCTATGACGTATTTCTATGTATATCGTGTTTTCAACTTCACGTATAATGATAGCCATTCAGCGCCTGCCACAGGCCCGTATCCTGGGTGTTGCGCCTGCATCGTCAGCGCTCAACAAATGTCGCATTGCTGCTAACATGCTTCTAATTTCTGAGGAGTATATTTAACCAAATGATAAACTCCAGGGGGAGAATCCATGCCAGGTGAACGCATCCTCATTATTGAGGACGAGGCGCGCATCGCGCAGTTTGTCGAACGCGGGCTTATCTATGAAGGCTACCGCGTGAACGTCGCCCGTGATGGGCAGGCCGGGCTGCAGATCGCCCGTGATAACCCTCCCGACCTGGTCATCCTCGACTGGATGCTGCCCGGCCTGGATGGGCTGGAAGTTTGTAAGCGGCTGCGTGCCGCCAGTGATGTCCCCATCGTCATGCTCACGGCCAAGGACGACGTCAAGGACCGCGTCATGGGCCTCGATGCTGGCGCTGACGACTATCTTGTTAAGCCCTTCTCCATTGATGAACTGATGGCCCGCGTACGCGCCCAGTTCCGTCGGGTGACGCCCACCAGTCGCCCGGAAATCCTGCGTTTCGCCGATCTCACCCTCGATACCGGCACACATCGCGCCCACCGTGGCGAACGCGCCATTGATCTGACCGCCAAAGAATATGAACTGCTCGAGCTGTTCATGCGCAATCCGCGCCAGGTCCTCACCCGCGACGTGATCTTCGATCGCGTCTGGGGCTACGACTTCGGCGGCGAGAGCAACATCATTGAAGTGTACGTGCGCTACCTGCGCCAGAAGACGGAGCAGGACAACGAAAGCCGGCTGATACACACCGTACGCGGTGTTGGCTACGTCCTGCGTGAAGAGTAAGCCGCAAACGCGACCTAACGCCGTCATCAAGCGCAGCACACAGCGTAACTGCATTCCCTGCACACGATGACAGAGTAAACCGGAATCTTATGACCATTCGAACCCGGCTGGCACTCTGGTACAGTGGTCTCTTAATCCTGGTCATCGTCATTCTGAGCCTGGCCGTCATTACGGTCAGCCGCGTGACGATCCTGACCACCATTGATCAGGTGCTCCAACAAGCAGCAGAAGAGGTCATCGACGCCATCAACATGGTCCCCGTCGGTGAATTTGGCGTTCTGGATGATCGCGTCGTCTTCGAGACGGAGGAGATCTTCAGCGCGCCCGGCATCGCCATACAGGTCTGGCAGACGCATCAGGACGATCAACCCGTTGATCCCGTCCTGCTCAAAGCGTCATCCAATATCGGCGCTGACCCCACACCACTCGATAACGACGCGCTCCACGCGACACAGGCCCACTATATCACGCATGACGGCAGCAGCCGCCTGGGTCGCGTCGTCACGCATCCGTTCACGTTCAACAATCAGGTCATCGGCGTCGTACAGGTAGCCACCTCCGTCGAGCCGGTCGAACACGCCAATGACGCGCTCGTCGTGATCACGCTCATCGCCGCAGTCATCTCCATGATGGTCTCCGTCGCCCTCAGCATGTGGCTGGCGGAGCGCGCCCTGCGACCCATCAACCGCGTGACCCAGGCCGCCGCCAGCATCGTCGCTGCGGAAGACCTGTCAACGCGCCTGTCCTGGGATGGCCCCATGGATGAACTGGGCCGCCTTGTCAGCGTCTTCAACCACATGATGGCCCGCCTTGAGCAGGTCTTCAAAGTGCAGCAGCGCTTCGTCGGCGATGTCTCCCACGAGCTGCGCACCCCGCTGACGTCCATCGTCGGCAACCTTGAGATCATGCAGCGCTACGGCGTCGATCAGGATTCCCTGGAAGCCGTCCACCGAGAGGCCGCCCGCATGTCGCGCATGGTCAATGACCTGCTGCTGCTGGCCCGCGCCGATTATGGCGAACTGAAAGTCGATCTCTACCCGGTCGATCTGGAAGCCATTACACTCGATGTCTACGAGCAGGCGCTCATCCTGGCCAAAGGCCGCAGTCTGCGCGTTTTGCTGGGCCGCATCGAACCAGCACACATCAAAGGCAACACCGACCGCCTGCGTCAGCTCCTGCTGAACCTGGTCAACAATGCCATCAAGTTCACGCCTGATGGCGGCAAGGTTGAGCTGTCCATCTACACGGAGCACAACGAGGCGATCCTGGTTGTGCGCGATACCGGCATCGGCATCAGCGTCAAGGATCAGGAGCACATCTTCGACCGCTTCTTCCAGGCGGATAACAGCCGCACCCATCGCAATGAGAGCGACGGTGCCGGCCTCGGCCTGTCGATCGTTCGCTGGCTGGTCGATGTCCATCACGGCAAGATCAGCGTCAGCAGCCTGCCCGGTCAGGGGACTACGTTCCGCGTGGCCTTCCCGCTCCTCTCTGAAGCCGAGAAGCCCACACACCCCACGCCGGATCCGTACACGCGCACAGCCCTCGTCCGCTCCTGAGCCGGTCAGGCACCACGAACATAACTCGCAAACAAACAGCGCCCCGGTCAGATGACCGGGGCGCTGCGCTTTTCTGCTGAGGAGGTAGGGCTCGAACCTACAACCTTTGGTTCCAAAGACCACTGCTCTGCCAGTTGAGCTACTCCTCAAGGACGCTTCCATTATACGTGCAGGCCCCTACGGACTCAATACCAGGATCAGCCCGCAAAAGCCCTCACGCATCAGAATTTATGTGCTATGATGTTCAACAATGCGACTGTGGACCTTTAGTGATCATTGCGCGGATGACTGATCCGTGTCATCCGTGTCGGAGCATTGGCCATGACTCAGCCAGATCGTAATGACTTCAACAACTGGATCGGACCGAACGCCAGCTACGGCAGTGATGGCGATGGCACCAACGGCCAGCAGCCCGGCCTGACACATCGGCTCGGCGTCGTCGTCGGCGGCAGCCTGAGCAAGGGGCTGGCCGTCAAGCTGGATGCCTTCGTCAGCGTTGAGGAACTGGCCGTCGGCCGTTACGTCGTCATCCACGGCGACCGCCAGCGCTACTTCTGCATGGTCAACGACATCGCCCTTGAGAACAACAACCCCGCCATCACGAGCATGCCGCCCGACATCCGCGATCCTTTCCTGCGCGAGATCTTCACCGGCGGGCTGGCCTACAGCGTCATCACGGTGACGCCCATGCTCATCATTGATCAAGATGGCCACAAACCCGTCAAGACCATCCCCGGCCACTTCCAGATGGTCACCACCGCCACCGAGGAGGACGTCAACGCCGTCTTTGGCGAGGAGGGCGGCCATAACTTCAACGTCGGCAGCCCGCTGGAACTTCAGCACACGAATATCAACCTCGATCTCAAACGCCTCAGCGAGCGCAGCATTGGCGTCTTCGGCAAAAGCGGCACCGGTAAGAGCTTCCTGACCCGTGTGCTGCTGGCCGGCATCCTGCAAAAACAGATCGGCGTCAGCCTGATCTTCGACATGCACAACGACTACGGCTGGGAGGTCCCCAGCGAGAATGGCCGCCACGTCAAAGGACTCAAACAGCTTTTCGACACCCGCGTGAGCATCCTCACCCTGGATGCGGAATCATCCAAACGGCGCGGTGCCCGCCCCGATTTTGAAATCCGCCTGGGCTACGATGAGATCGAGCCAGAAGACCTGTCGATGCTCAAGGCAACCATGAGCCTCAGCGATACCATGATCGACGCCGCCTACACCCTGCGTAAACTGTGGGGCAGCGGCTGGGTCAAGCGCCTGATCGGCGGCACCGCCGAAGACCTGGAGTACATCACCAACAACACCAACATCGGCGGCGGGACGCTGGCCGCGCTCCAGCGCCGTATCGAGCGCTTCGAGCGCTGGCACTTCCTCGTCGAAGAGAATACCGGCGACAGCGTCCAGCAGATCATCGACCTGCTCGTCAACCAGCAGAAGAGTGTCGTGCTGGAGTTTGGGCGCTACGGCAACCAGCTCGAAGCCTACATGCTCGTCGCCAACTACCTGACGCGCCGCATCCATCAGCGCTATGTCGAGATGATGGAGAAGTCGCTCGGCGATGACAGCCTGGAGCCGCCCCAACTGCTCATCACGATCGAAGAAGCCCACAAATTCCTTGAGCCGCAGGTCGCCCGCCAGACGACCTTCGGCGTCATCGCCCGCGAGATGCGCAAGTACAAGGTCACGCTGCTGGTCATCGACCAGCGCCCGAGCGCCATCGACGAAGAAGTCATGAGCCAGATCGGCACCCGCGTCACTGCGCTGCTCGACAACGAGCGCGACATCAACGCCGTACTCAACGGCATCAGCGGGGCCGGCGGCCTGCGCGAAATCCTCGCCCGCCTTGAGACAAAACAGCAGGCGATCATCATGGGGCACGCCGTCCCGATGCCGGTCGTCATCAAGCCGCGCACCTACGACGCCAATTTCTACGCCGCTATCCAGGGCGAACCCATCGCGCCGGAGCAGCGGCAGCGCAGCCTGGGCAGCAACCCGCGCCGCCGCATCTGACATCGACCGGCGCTACGAAAACTGTAATGCACGCCAGCCATCGCCTGAGGTACAATAGACGCATTCAGATAGTAACACTCTTCACGGCATCAAATGCCACTTAGCGTCAACTACCGTCGGGGATACCCGCCCCGGCTGATGAGGCAATCTCATGAAATGGATTGAATCGCTCGCCCAACAAATCGATCCCCTGCTCAGCAATGAACTGGCCCTGCGCGTCCGGCGCAATCACGGGCTGGAGCATGGGACCGTCCATATGCTCAACCGCCGCAACTACCGCCTCAGCGGGCGCAGCGGCGTGGGCGGCTTCGATTTGTACGGCGATATCCCCACCGCTCAGATCGAGTGGGCCGTCAACGAGGCCCTGACGCGCTTCCGGCGCGGCGAGGACCAATGGGCGGTACATCCCAACTGCGGCACCAACCTGGTGACCAGCGGCCTGCTGACGACCCTGGTCGCGGCGGCTGGCTTCAGCGGCATCCGCCGGGATCGCGCATGGCACCGCTTCCCGCTGGTGATGGTCGCCATGATGGCCACCTCGCTGTATGCGATGCCGGTAGGACTCGCCCTGCAGCAGCACGTCACCACGACGGGCGACATGGGCGACCTCGACGTCGTCGATATCACCCGCGAGGAAATGGTCCTGCTGCGCGGCAAAGTAGTCGTTCACCACGTCACCACCCGCTGATCGAACCGGATACACCCGCCGATGGCCGCTACGCCCGCTTACTACATCCTGCATGGCGATGACGATATCGCCATCCAACAGGCGCTGAGCAAGCTCCGTGCCCAGATGGGCGGTGACCCCAACGGCGACCTGAACACCAGCGTCTTCGAGGGCGAGCAGGCCAGCCTGCCTGAGATCCTCAATGCGGCGCGCTCCGTGCCCTTCCTGGCGGATAAGCGACTGATCATCGTGCGCGGCCTGCTGGCACACCTGCAGCGTACCCACAAAGAAGCCCTCGATCAACTGGCCGAAGACCTGCCACAACTGCCGGATTTCACCCGCCTGATCTTCATCGAGCGCTCGGCGCTGCCGGCCAATCTGCGCCTCCTGAAGACCGCCGCCGCCGACCCGCGCGGCTACGTCCTGCACTGCGAAGTGCCCAAAGACACCGCCGCCTGGATCACCCGACGGGCTCGGGATGAGTACGGCGTCACCATCCAGCGCGAAGCCGCCGAGGCGCTGGCCAGCGTCACCGGCAGCGACCTGCGCCGCGCCGATAACGAACTGCTCAAGCTGGCCTGTTATGTTGACCTCGGCGAGGAGATCACAGAAGCCGACGTCGAAGTGCTGACGCCCTACGTCGCGGAGGCCAACGTCTTCGAGATGGTCGATGCGCTGGCCGTCGGCGATGGCCGCCGCGCCCTGGCCCTCATGCAGCGCGTGCTGGAACAGGACCCCTCCGATCCGGGCTTCCGCCTCTTCAGCCTGATTACGCGCCAGTTCCGGCTGCTGCTGCTGGCCCGCGAGCACCTCGACGGCGGCGGCAGCAAGGCGGGCAGCGCGCTCGCCTCCGCGATCGGCGTCCGCAGCGCATGGCAGGCGGAGAAGGTCGCCCGACAGTCCCGCGCCTTCAACCTGATCCAGCTCGAGCAGATCTACCGCCGCCTGCACCGCTACGACGTCGAGATGAAAACCGGCCAGGTCAAACCACGGCTGGCGCTGGAGCTACTCGTCGCCTCTCTTGCACGCAGCGCCTGACGCCCCGCGCCTGACGCCCTGCGCCCGATAAGCTCTGCCACCGGCCCCTGATCCATGTTATAATGCCCCCGAAGTTCAATAAGGTTCCTAACGGGGCACAGCATGTCACTTCTTACCGGCCACAACCTCAGCAAACTCTACGGCGCGGATGAAATCTTCAGCGATATCAGCCTGGAGATCCCCCGCGATGCCCGTATCGCCCTCGTCGGCCCAAACGGTGCGGGTAAGACCACGCTCATCTACCTGCTGACCGGCCAGGAGCTGCCGACGACCGGCGATATTCACCGGGCACGCGGGCTGCGCATCGGCTACCTGCCGCAGCGCCCTGAGCTGGTCGGTGATCACAGCCTGTGGGAAGAACAGCTCAACGCCTTCGCTGCACTGCGCCAGCAAGAAGCCCGCCTGCATGAACTGGCCCTGCAGATGGCCGATCCCGACACCCACGATGCCGCCCTTGAAGCCTACGGTCAGCTTCAGCTTGAGTTCGAGCATGCCGGCGGCTATACCTACGAAACGCGCATCAAAATGGTGCTGACCGGCGTCGGCTTTGATCAGGACGACTACGCCACCCCATTGACGCATCTCTCCGGCGGCCAGAAGACCCGTGCGCTGCTGGCCCGTCTGCTGCTGGAATCACCCGACCTGCTCATCCTCGACGAGCCGACCAACCACCTCGATATCGCCGCCGTCGAGTGGCTTGAGAACTACCTCAAGTCCTATGAAGGAGCCGTACTGGCCGTCAGCCACGACCGCTACTTCATCGATAACTTCGCCCGCACCGTCTGGGAGATGGAGTTCGGCACGATGGAGACGTATCGCGGCAACTACACGCATTATCTTCAGCAGCGCGACGAACGCCGCGAACGCCTGCAAAAAGAATACGAAGCCCAGCAGGAGTACATCGCCAAAGAGATGGCCTACGTCCGCAAACACATGGGCAGCCGACACACCGCCCAGGCCAAAGGCAAGCTCAAGAAGCTGGCGACCCTCCAGAAGCGCGGCAAGATCATCCAGCGCGGCCCACGCGACCGCAAGACGATGAAGCTCGACATGCTCGCCGCCAATCGCAGCGGCGATAAGGTCATCATGACGCGCAATCTCGCCGTCGGCTATGACGAGCCGCTGTTCACCGTGCCCGATCTCACCGTTTATCGCGGCGAAACAGTCGCCATCATCGGGCCGAACGGCGTCGGTAAATCGACCCTGCTCAAGACGATTACGCACCAGCTCCAGCCGCTCGCGGGCGACGTCAGGCTGGGCGCGGGCGTCAAGATCGGCTACTTCGCCCAGGCACACGAAGGACTCGACCCCCGCGCCACGCTCTATGACGCCATCTATCGCCTTAAGCCCATGACAGAGGTTGAACTGCGCAGCTACCTGGGGCGCTATCTGTTCAGCGGCGATGACGTCTTCCGCACCATTGAGACGCTCTCCGGCGGGGAGCGCGGACGCCTGGCGCTGGCGATGCTCAGCCTGCAGGGGGCCAATCTGCTGCTGCTCGATGAGCCGACCAACCATCTCGACATCGACAGCCAGGAGATCCTGCAGGACGTGATCAACGCCTACAACGGCACCAGCCTGCTCGTCAGCCACGACCGCTACCTGATCGCCGCACTGGCGACGCAGATATGGTCAGCCACACCCGGCAACCTGGAAGTCTTTGACGGCACCTACGACGAATACGTGACCGCCCGCAATCAACGCAGCGCGGCGGATTCCAACGGCAGCAGCGGTAACGGCAGCGGACGCCCCGCCCAGTACGCTGAGAAAAAGCACGGCCTCAATCCGCGCCAGCTCGCCCAGCGCGTGCAGGAACTTGAGACGCACATCGCCTGGCTAGAGCATCAGCTCACCAGCCTCAGCAATGATATCGAAGCCGCCAGCGCCGAAGGCGACGCTGCCCGCGTCGCACACCTGGGCAATGACTATACCCGCACCGAGGCCGAACTCGACGCCGCGCTCGACGAGTGGGCCAGACTGGCTGAGTGAGCCAATACGAAGGAGTTGCCAGCATGCTGGAAATCGTCTATGACTTCGACACGGAAGGGGATGCGCACGAGGATGCCTTTCTCGATCCGTATGAACTCAACCTGATGTTCGAGCAAACGCGGCAGTCGCTGGATAGTTCGCTGCACCGCAAGCTGACGGGCATCACCTGCGCGGAACACGGCAAGGCTCCCCGCGTGACCATCACCGGCCGCTACAACCAGGAGACAGAGGAGATGGACATCAGCTACCATGTTGATACCTGCTGCCAGGTGTTCCTGTTACAGGTTATACGCCTGCTCAACGCCCGTTGAGGCAACCTTAAGAATTAACACAAGTTAAAAGATTAGAAAATGGATTCGCAGCACTAATCTTAATTTTCAAGCGCGTTGAATTGAGGTATCGTAAACGCGTAGACGATAGATAAACGTAAATCCATAGTCGTATCTATCTCCCTTCCCCCTAACCCTTACGCAGAAGGCCGCGAAGCGGTCTTTTGTGTGTTTATAGCCAACCCCCACCGAACTATCTTATAATCAGAGCAAATCACACAAATAACCTTATGCCCATTATTAAGAAAGTTCATCTCCCCATGTCAGAAAAGATCACACACCCGACAACCGAAACCGGCACCGTCCACGGGCGTAATGCGCTTCTCGCCTGGGAACAGGCCCGCCCGGATAACTTCTATCTTTCCGACGCCAATCTGCAAAACGTCCTGCGCCGCTACAGCGACGCCGACAGTCACGCCCAGATGCAGCGCACCTATGAGCGCTTCGGCCTGGATGCGGCCACCACCATCGACGAAGCCGCCAGAATCGAGGATCGTATCGGCAACCACCCGCGCCTTGAGCGCTTCAGCGGCCTGGGCGAGCGCCTGGAGCAGATTGAGTTCCACCCCAACCACGACATGACCGGCCGCCTGATCTGGGGCAGCGGGCTGCTCAGCCTGCAATCCAGCCCGGGCCAGACTCTGCCGCAGATGGCGCTGACCTACCTGCTGGCCCACAACGGCGAGGCCGGTCACACCTGTTCGCTGGCCTGCACATCCGGTCTGATCCGTGCATTGCAGCAGGCCGCCGACGCCGACATGCGCGAAAAGTTCCTGCCGCCGCTGCTCGACCGCGACTACCACCGCATGCAGCACGGCGCGCAGTTCCTGACAGAAGTCCAGGGCGGCAGCGACGTCGGGGCGAACGCCGTCATCGCCACGCCCGCCGACGACGGCACCTGGCGCATCAACGGCGAGAAGTGGTTCTGCTCCAACATCAACGCCGACCAGTTCCTGATGACCGCCCGCGCCCAGGCAGAGCCGGGCACGCGGGGTCTGGGGTTATTCCTGGTGCCACGCCATCTCGATGATGGCACGACCAACGGCTTCTACATCCGCCGCCTGAAGGACAAACTCGGCACGCGCACCCTCGCCAGCGCCGAACTGGATTTCCGCGATGCGGTCGCCTATCCGGTCGGCCCGATCGAGCGCGGCTTTAAGACGACGGTCGAACTCGTCCTGAACACCTCGCGCCTGATGAACGCCGTCGCCTGCGCCGGGATTATCCGCCGCGCCCACATCGAGGCCAGCACCTACGCCTGCCACCGCGAAGCCTTCGGCCAGCCCATCGCCAGTTACCCGATGGTGCAGGAAGCCATCGCCGACCTGCTCAGCGAGACTTATGCCGCAACGGCCAGCAGCTTCTACCTGGCCTCGCTGCTCGACCGCATCGAGACTGACCAGGCCAGCGAGCAGGAGACGGCCGTGTATCGCCTGCTCGTGAACGCCAACAAGTACATTACCAGCATCGTCGGCACGTCGATGGTTCACCGTGCGATTGAAGTCCTGGGCGGCAACGGCGCGATTGAGACCTTCAGCATTCTGCCGCGCCTCTACCGCGATATGATCGTCCTCGAAAGCTGGGAGGGCACGCACAACGTCCTGGCGTTACAGGCCCAGCGCGATTGCCTGCGTTACGGCCTCAACCAGGCTTTCGACGCCTTCATCACGGCGCAGCTCCACGTCAGCGATGCCGATCTGCAACCGCTGGCCGAGCATATCCAGGCCGCCCACGATCAGACGCGGGCGATGTTCCGACGCATGCAGCAGGCCGATCCGAACTTCGCCCAGGCCCACGCCCGCCGCTGGCTGCACCTGCTCGCGCAGGTCGCCCAGGCCGCACTGATGCTCGCCGAAGCGCAGTGGGAGCGCGACCAGGGCCTGAACACGCCCAAAGTCGACGCGCTGGCGCACTTCATCAACCTGCACCTCCGCCCCGGCTACGATCCGCTCGACGACGAGGACTACCTGCCGCGTCTGGAGCGACTCATGCAGGCCAGCTAAGCCGCCTGCGCCGTAACATAAAAGCCCCTCTTGTTGAGGGGATTCGTTGATTTAACCACGTTTCCGACGGCCCTGCCGCCCCGCCTGCTGACGGTAGCCGCCCTCCAGCCACGCCTCCGTAGAGCCGGGCCGATATTGCAGGTACTCGTTCTGCGCTGTAACGGTGTGCATCCCGTGATAGAGCAGCCGCACCTTCCACTGACGGTCGTGGTTGACCGTGACTGTGTGCGAGCGCGGCACCGCCGCCTGCTCCGACCGGAAGCGCTCCTCGAAGTTCCAGCTTGACCAAAGATAGCGTACGCCTGCATCGTCGCGGGCGTTCCACAGTCGGATGACGTCCGTATCATCGTCCAGCCTGACGACATCCATGCCCGCCCCGGTGATGACCTCGCTCAGGGCGCGCAGTTGCGCGTCATTCACCAGCACGAAGTCATCATAGAGGCGCGCCGGGTCTTCCAGGATTTGCGGCAGCCGATCGCGGATTTGCAGCTTGACCACGTTATCCATAAACAGCGCATCGAGCAGGCAATGCCCATGTTCCAGCCGCCGGTCACGATGGTGCAGCAGGTCACGCGCTGCCGTCGCACTCACCTCGACGCGCTGCGTGACCGGTGCCTTCAGGTGGATTGTCCACGTCTCGCGGTCGCTGTCGAATGCGCGCTCCGCGTCCGCTGCCTGCCCATCGATCGTGACGTTCAGCGTGGCATCAGCGCTCAGGCCGTGGATGTGCAGCGTATAGCGCCGCGCCTCCGGCAGGTGATCGTGCGCGCCTTCCGCTTCAGCCACACTGAGCGTATAGGTATCGTCCGTCTGCGCCTGCGTGATGCGCGTCAGGCTGAACGCGCCGCGCTCATGGGCCCGCGTGTGACCGTCGTCCTCATACAGCGTGAACGCGCCATCCGCCCCGGCGAAGCAGTACAGATTCAGGTGCTGCGGGCAATCCAGGCCCTGCTCCGGCGGCGCGATCGGTACGATCGCGCCCGCCTTCGCCAGCAGGACCGTATCTTCCAGCCTGCCATACGTTGCGTGCCAGCGGTCGCCCTCAAAATACTCGCCCGAGAAGAAGTCATACCAGCCGCCCGGCGGCAGCCACACCACCTGCCGCGACAGCCGCAGCTCCGGCTGCATCTTCTGGACGTAGGGCGCGGCAATCAACTGATCGCCAAAGGCGTACTGCTGCGGCACGACGTAGGCTTCCGGCGCGTCGGGATGGTCGTAATACATCGGCGTACACAGCGCGAGGCCCGTCTGCGTATTGCGCCACGCCATCGTATACAGATACGGAATCAGCGCATGTCGTAGCTGCATATAGCGCCGCGTGATCCGCAGCACGTCCTCGCTGTAGCCCCAGGGGTGGCGCTCCTCATACGGATTGTTGCTGCTGTGCAGCCGATGTATGGGGCTCAGGACGCCGTACTGCACCCAGCGGACATAAAGCTCCGGCTCCTGCAGGCCGTAGAAGTGCCCGCCGATGTCATGGCTCCACCAGCCGAAGTTGACGTTGGCGGCGGTCGCCGTGTAACCGGGCAAAAAGCGCAGCACCTCCCAGGTGACGTAACTATCGCCGGAGAAGCCTATCGGGTAGCGATGATTGCCCAGGCCGCCCCAACGCGACACCGTGAAGGGCCGCTTCTGCGGTTCGCGCCCCAGATCAACAGCGTGCAGGTGGTTCAGCCACAGCAGCGGATCAAAACTCGGCAGCGCCTTGTACGTCTCGTGCTGCCAATCCAGCCACCAGAAATCGATGCCGATCGCTTCCTGGGTATGGTGCAGATGCCTGAAATACGCCTGCGTGAAGCGCTCCTCGTGGATCTCGAACGGCACGGGCTCCTCGCTCGCCGGGTCGATACCGAGTTCCGCCGCCACCTGGGGATAAGCCGCCTCGTGCGGCCAGACGCCATCCGCCGGGTGGACGTTCAGGCAGGTGTGCAGGCCGCGATCGTGCATCCACGCGATCAGCGCCTGCGGGTCGGGGAACAGGTCGCGGTTCCAGGTATAGCCTGTCCAGCCGGAGCTGGCATTACCCGTCTGCGTGATGTGCCAGTCCATATCGATCACGAAGACCGACAGCGGAATATCCGCCTCACCAAACCGGCTGATGAGCGCCTTCACATCATCCTGCGAATAGCGGTAGTAGCGGCTCCACCAGTTGCCCAGCGACCAGCGCGGGATCAGCGGTGCCGGCCCGGCCACCGCGCTGAAGTCGCGCAGGCACGCTTTGTAATCATGCCCATAGCCGAAGAAATATAAATCCTGATAGCTCACCTGATCGCGCTGCGCGACCCAGCCGCGCTCATCCAGCGCGAAGCCGCCGCTGTCGTCGATGACCACCCAGCCATCGCGTGAGATCAGACCCGGCTCCAGATAGACATACTCCGGGCTGGCGATCTGATCCAGCGTGCGCGAGGTGCCGCCCAGGTTGCCATCATCGCTGTCGCTGTAGCCCCAGACGGTGCCATAGCCATGCAGGGACGCTCGTAACCCCTCCGGGCTGAATGCGCCGCGATACGTCAGCGTGAGCGCATCTGTGATGATCGTGACTGCATCGCCCTCGCGCTCCACGCGGTATTCCGGGACGGGTTGCCGCCGATGCCAGAAGCGCTGCGTCGCCCGATCATCGAACTGCTGCGTCGGGCTGTACTCCATGCGGATCAGGCGGTTGGTCAGCACGGTAAAACGGGCGTTCCCGGCGTGGACCACCGCCGCCGGGTCGGCTTCTGGCTGGCGTGCAACGTTAAAATGTGCCGGTATCGTCATCATATGCACCTGTTTCTGGCAGCCCGTCGCGCTGCCGTGATGAGGTCAGTAAAGAGGTGCCAGTGCATCAGCGCGCGGCTGAAGCGTCGGCGGAGGGTTCGATGGCGTACAACTCATAAGGAAGCTGGCCAGGCCCACGCGGCACCTGCGCCGCAAACGTAAAACGCGGATCAACCGGCGCGTCGTTCAGGTCGGCGCTTGCCCCATAAAAGACATCAACCGTGTTCCAGCTCGTCGGCATCAGAATATAGTCGATCTCATAGCGCCGCGCCGCCTTGATGGCATCATCGGGAGTGCCATAGGGCACCGCCGCCGACCGTATGCCATAGTAACGCAGCACAAACGGGTCCTGCGAGAGCAGCCGCACCTCGCCGTCGCCGGTGATATCCGGCAGCGCTTGCGCCGTCGCCGTAACGTCCTGCATCACCGCATGGAAGCGATCCGCAATCGCCACATCCAGCCGGATATTATCCCAGGCCAGCGCCGCGCTGTAGATCACCAGCAGGGCGACCAGGCCAGCCTGCAACCGCGCCGCCGGGATGGCCACCTTCAGGCCGTAGGCTGCCAGCGGCACCAGCAGGGGCACTAGGCTCAGATACGCCGTGCGAAAGCTGCCGCCCTGATTCTGATACGGCAGCAAAAACGGGTACACCACCACCGTCACCAGCAGCAGGCTGATTACAGGCAGCACGCCTGGCCAGATGCCGCGCTCACGCCGCACCAGCGCCAGCACCCCACCGCCCGCCACCAACAGCGGCAGCCCCGGCGCGATGAAGATCGTCATCTGCTTGAGCGCCGCCGCAAATTCAAACAGCCGTTTGGCGATCACATCCTGGATCGTCTGACGCTGCAGCCACGTCTCCAACGAGATGGGGTCCGGTTCGCCCGGTTCCACATACAGATACAATTCATTATAAGTGGACATCAGCATCATGCGCGTGGTCGCGCTGGCCCCAATCTGACCCAGTTCCTGCACATTGCGCACCAGCCACGGCGTCACGACGGCCACCGCCACGATGCCCGTCAGCAGCAGGCCGCCCCAGCGCAGGCGATAGGCCCCCTTGCCCCACAGCGCCACGCCGATCAGCGTCAGCACAATCGCCGGGATCAGCAGTATTGCATCATTGCGGTTGAGATAGGCCAGCCCCAGGCACGCCCCGCTCAGCAGGTACACCCACAACCGACCCGTCTTCAGCGCGTGCATCAGCGCCAGCAGTGCGCCGCCCACCAGCCACATCTGCGGCACGGTCGTCAGCGGCCGCGTCGATTGCCAGATGATCTCCGGGACGGCCACCAGCATCGCCGCCGCCAGCAAACCATAACGCGGTGATAATCCTAATTGCCGCGTCGCCATGTAACTCAGCAGCGGCAGCAGGCTCCCCAGCAGCACGAAGGGCAGCATCGCCCCGTGCGGCGTCACACCGAACAGCAGCATCCCGGCTGCGGTCAGCACGCCAGTAAGCGGCATCCAGTGATCTGTCGGGTGCTCGATGCTGTCGTGCAGCGTGTTGAAATGCCACACATAATCAATGCTGAAGCCGTGCCCGGCGACCAGCCGCGCCCCCAGGTTGTAATAATGCTGCGAGTCATGGATGCCCGGGTTGTTCAGCATGGGCATGAGCGTGAGCCGCAGCAGCAGCGCCAGACCGCACAGCGCCGCCAGCATCCAGTGGTGGGCCTTCATACCGACTTCCATAATCAGCGATTCTGGCGGCGTATTATACCTGCTTCAGCGGGGAATCAGAGTGCGGGTGCGCTTGAGTTTATCAGAATGCAAAAAGGGCACGTGATGCGCCCTTCTGCGGATTTAATCAGGGACGTGACCCCATACAATAATCAGACTTACGCCTTGTCGCGCAGCAGCACAAAGCTGACGCCCATGATCAGACCGAAAATGATGTGACCGACCAGACTCATCAGCGCCATTTCATTGACCTGCAGCACCATCTCGCCCATGCCGAGTACCAGCGGCATGATGATCAGCGCGCCGAGCACCCACCACACAATACCATAGACTACGCCCGCGCCGACCTGCGCCAGCAGCACCGCCGGAATGCGCGGGGCGATCAGGCCGTAGGTCGCGCCGATGATCGCGCTGATCAGCAGGTGAACAATGAAACCCAGCACCACATCCTGGCTGCCGATCATGCTGGCGACCATCGGCAGCATGCCGCCGACCGCCATCTGTACGCCGAATACGCTGCCACCCACCAATCCGCTGACTACACCGACCTGCAGCGCCCGCGTGATGTCCGTCGTCAGTGCCTGTGACTTACCCTCGAAAGTCGCCTGGGAAGTTGCCATCTCTCGCTCTCCTTAAACGTGCTCGTCTATCCGTCTCGCATCCGATGCTCCTAATCTGCCGCGCAGTTCTTACGCAAAACTTTCATGTAAGAAACTGTTAAGGACAATGAGCGCCACTTTAGTGCAGGCGATCACAAGCGGGGCACACGTGCGGCACAGGTGCGGCACAGGCGCGGCCCCGTCTGGGACTGGCGGCGTACCCGGCCCGCTGGTATGCTGTGCCCATGTCCCACAATGATGCTCCCCGCCTGCTCTGGTTGAGCAGTACCCGCTACAGCAACCCGCTGCCGCCGAATCTGGCGCGCAAGTGGCAGGCGCTCGCGCAGGGGCTGCACCGCCAGATTCACGTGATCGGCTTCGCCCCTGGCTGGCGACCTCAGCGCTTTCATGGATCCGTCACATTTCACCTGATGCCCCAACCGGGCGTGCCGCTCCTGCGCTACGCGATCATCTTCACGTGGGGCACCCTGCTGACGCTGTGGCTCGTAGGCCGGCAGCGCTGCCGCACGCTGATCGCTCAGGGGCCGTTTGAAGGTGCGATCGGCGCTGCTGTCAAGCAGATCACGGGACTGTTCGGCGTCCGCCTCAGCCTGTGTGTCGAGAGCCACAACGACTTTGAGGAAGCGCTCTTCATGCAGCGGGAGATCGCCGCCGCCGGGCTGTATCGCCGCCTCATGCGGGCCGCGGCCCGCTACGCCCTGCGCCACGCCGACGCCCTGCGCCCGGTCAGTGGCAGCGCCGCTGAGCAACTGCGCGCCTACACCCCAACCACGCCTCAGGTGCAGTTCATGGCCTGGATCGACGCGGAGGCTTTTCATCAGCCGCGTCAACAGCCCACCTCAGCATCGATGGAGATCGTTTACGCCGGTGTGCTGATCCCACGCAAAGGGCTGCACATCCTGCTGGACGCCTTCGCCCGGCTCGACGTACCGACGGCGACACTCAGTCTGGCTGGCCCACCCGATAACCCCGACTACGCCGCCGAGCTGCGTCAGCAGGCACAGCGCCTCGGCCTCAGCGAGCGCGTACATTTCCTGGGGTCACTCTCACAGGCGCAGCTTGCCGGGCGTCTCCTGCAGGCGCGGGCGCTGGTGCTGCCTTCGTTCAGTGAAGGCTTGCCCCGCGTGATCGTCGAGGCGATGTTCGCCGGGCTGCCCGTCGTGGCGACTGCCGTCAGCGGCGTGCCGGAAGTCCTGCGCACAGGGGAGACGGGCTGGCTGGTCCCCCCGCAGGATGTCGATGCCCTGACCGCCGCCCTTGCTGAGGTCTACCGCGTCGATATCGACACCATGAGCGCCGCCGCCCGCCAGCACGCTGTAGCCTTCTTCTCATCGCGGGCCTTCGTCGATGGCCACGCAGAACTGCTGCGCCTCGCGGAGAGCCGCACGCCGCCAATCCCCGCCACTGACTGAAACGCACACCACAGAATAAACTGTGCTTCTCATCTCACTCTAATTTGACTGGCAAAGCGATCTGTTGTATCTTACTCCCAGAATGTTGTATATATACAACAGTTCATTATGAACGGGGTACATTCCGTATGGAGAAAGCGACGATCTACAACCGCCTCGCGACACTGCGCACGGATCGCGGGCTGTCGCGCAAAGCGCTCGCAGAAGACCTGGGCGTGAACTTCCAGACGATCGGCTACATCGAACGCGGGGATTATCATCCCAGCCTGGAACTCGCGCTGCAGATCAGCCGTTACTTCGGCCTGCCGGTCGAAGCCATCTTCTCATTAGAACCGTTGAAACCCTTGCACGAGTACCTTCAGGACAATTCGTAGGAGACTAAGGAGCATTCCAAACATGAATCGCAACAAGGCCCGGTGGGCAGTCATCGCCTTTTACATCTCGCTCGTGATCTACTTCAGCCTTCGTCTGTTGCAGGCCCAGCAGGATCACTTCCTGCTCTTCGGCCTGATCCTCGGCCTGCTGCTCTTTCAGGTCAGCGCGATCTGGTGGCTGGCGGGCAACGCACAGCGGATGCTCGGCTGGCGCGATACCTGGCTGAAAGGCAGCATGGACGAATACGAAAGCCTGCTGTTCATGCGCGCCCACACCCGCGCCTGGCAGATCATCACGCCAGTCGGTTTGATCGGGCTGTTCGGGTTTCAGGTTTTCGTCGATACCAGCAACCTGACTTTCATCGACTGGCAGGCACACGGCACACTCGTTTCGGCAGTGGTCCACGTCGTCATCCTGGGGACGGTCGCCCTGCCGCACGCCATTGCTTTCTTCATCGCGCCGCCACCCGTGACCGAAGACTGAGCCGAAGACTGAGCCAGCGCCCAAAGCCTACGCACGCCTGCACCCCACCATTACGATTCCCCCACGACCGGCACGCCTGCCATTGTGCCGGTCGCACTGCTACCGCTACAATGACTACAGTAGAGGGACGTGCGCAGCCACATCGCGCACCGCAATTAGCCGAACACTTGGCGGAGCAGATGCCTTATGGCCAACGCGCTGGCCTATGGACGCCTGGATATCTTCTGGCCTGATGGCCGACTGGAATCGGTCATGCTGGATAGCCCGACCGTCTCAGTCGGACGCGCACCGGGCAATGTGGTTACGCTGGAGACGGATACCGTCTCGCGGTATCACTTCAGTATTACGTATGACAACGGCATCGTCGCTATCACCGACCTGGGCAGCGAAAACGGCACCTTCGTGGATGGCCTGCGCCTCAAGGGCAATGAGCCGCGTGTGCTGGATGGCGTCGAGGAGATCGTCATCGGACAGCTACGCCTGATCTATCACGCGCTGGACGAAGCGCCGACCATGCCGATGGTCATCGCTGAGGAAGACGATACCCAGCACATCGAACGCCCCGAAGCCAATTTCCGCATGGATGTCGAGCGCTCCGCATTGGACGTATGGCCGGCATCCAGCAGCAATGCAGAACTCATCATCACCAACCTGAGCGACGACATCCAGACCTATGATGTCGAGGTCACCGGCTCAGTGGCGACGTGGGTCCGCATCAACCGGCCCCGGCTTGATATCCAGCCCGGCGAAACAGGTGCTGTCCTGATCAACGTCAAGCCGCCGCGCCGCGCCGACAACCTGCCCGCTGAATACGATCTGGAAATCCGCGTCAGCAGCGATGAGCGCCCTGACGTCCCACTGACGGCGAATCTGCGCGTGCGCGTGCGGGGCTATCGTGGCTTTGGCCTGGCGCTGGCCCGGCCCGCCATCGACGACCAGGAGCCGGTGCGGCTCTTCCTGCACAATCAGGGCAATCTGCCGCTGACGCTGCGACTGCGCGCCAAAGGCGATAACCTGCGGCTCGACCTGCCGACTACGCCGCTGACGCTCGGCGCTGGCCAGCGGACCCAGGTGCAGGCGGCGGTCATCCCGCGCCAGCGCCCACTGACCGGCGAGCCTGAGACGCGCCGCTTCGAGATCATCGCCCAGGCGCAGGACATCACCGCTTTTGTAACCGCCGTCTCCGGTCAGGTGGAAGTTGCGCCGCGCTTCGCCGCGTGGCAGCTCATCGCTGGGGCGGGCATCGGGTTATCGCTGATCCTGCTGCTGGCACTGGGTGCCATCGGCGCGCTGACGCCACGCCAGCCCGTCATCAACGATTTTGAAGTCAACAGCGGCCAGTTGGAGCAGGGCGACGTTCTGCGCCTCGACTGGCGCGGCGAGAATATCAACAGTTTTATCGTGCGCGTCAATCAGGCCCCGCTGATGGAACTGCCCGGCAGTACGAACAGCGTCGAGATCGACACCAGCGAACTCTCCGGCGAGGTACAGGTCAGCGTGCAGGGACTCAATCCCAGCGGCAGTACGGAAAGCGCCGCGACCATCTTCATCTATCGCCCACTGACCATCGACAGCTTCAGTGCGGAACCGGCCATGCTCATGCGCAATGTCGTCACCAGCCTGACGCTCACCTGGGACGTGCCCGGCGCAATCCGCACAGAACTCAGCGGACTGGAAGAATTTACCAACGCGCCACTTGAGCCATCCTACGGCCCCGCAGAGACGCTCAGCGGCCTGAGTGGTATCGCCACCGCGCCGGTCGTGCTGTCGCTGCGGGCGGAAGACGAAGTCGGCAACGTTATCGAGCAGCGTATTACCCTGCCCGTCAGCGACCCGACCTGCATCGCCCGCAGTGAAGCCGCGCTCTATGAAGGCCCCAACGCCCAGTATCAGCGGATCGGCACCGTACCCAGCGGCGAGAGCGTCGTCGTCGATGCCCAGGACCCTGGCGCGGGCTGGCTGCGGATGGTACTGCCCGGCGGCCTGACAGGGTGGAGCCTGCGCGACCCCTTCGTTTGTGACCCGGCCTTCTCGCTGGAAAACCTGCGCAAAGAGGCGAACTTCCCGCCGCCACCGCCTACGCTTCAGCCCACATCGACCGCGCCGCCGACCTTCACGCCATCGCCAACGGCGACACCGGATACGCAGCCCGGTGCTACACCCACCGTGACGCCCACCTTCAACGGCTGAGCGCCCCCACAGCACACCCAATATCAGACGAAGCCCGGCTGAGATCCACATGGATTTCAGCCGGTGTTCAGTGCTGCCTGAGTGTGAATAAACAATGAAACTTCTTAGGGAAAACTGCAACATCCTCTATATCGCGCCTTAATCACCGCTTGGCCACCCCTTAAATGAAACGAAGTATCAATACGCCTGGGTTCAGCAGCGATTCAGACTGCTATAAACCCGGTGATTGGCTCATACAGAGTGTTTTCACGAAGAGAACGAGGAGAGCAATGAAGAAAGTACGTGGGTTACTGATCGTCGTACTGTTGTTGGGTATGCTGGTTTTTGCTCTGCCCAACGTCGCCCAGGATATGGAACTCGAGACCGGCAACGTGATCTTCTTCCATCCCGATGGTACCGGCCTCAACCACTGGAACGCTGGTCGTATGTACTGGTACGGCCCCGATGGCATCCTCAACTGGGACCAGCTGCCGGAGATGGCCGTATATCGCGGTCACATGATGAACCGTCTGACCGGGACCTCGCATGGTGGCGCGACTGTTCACGCCTTCGGCTACAAGGTTCTCAATGACAGCTTCGGCAAGGACGAAACCCGCACCATCAACAGCCTGAGCGGGTACACCGGCAGCATCCTGCGTGAAGCCGCCGCCGCCGGTATGCCTGTCGGTCTGGTCAACGATGGCGACCTGGCCGAGCCTGGCTCCGCCGTCTTCACCAGTGAAGTTGACGACCGTGGCGAGAGCGAAGAAATCGTCCGCCAGATCCTCGATGGCCGCCCCGGCTTCGAAGGCGAGCCGATCCCGCAGGTGATGCTGGCCGGTGGTGAAGGCTGGTTCCTGCCCGCCGATGCGCCCAAGTGCGAAGACGAAATCACCCTGGAGTGCTACGTCCACGATAACCCGTTCAGCGGCTCTGGCCCGACCCGTGAAGATGGCCGCAACCTGCTTCAGGAATTCGCTGATGCCGGTTACGAGATCGTCCGCACCCGCGCTGAGTTCGAAGACCTGTGGACGCGCATCCAGGCCGACCCGGAATTTACCCCGCTGGTGCTGGGTCTGTTCGCCCGTGACGACATCTTCAACGACGAAACCGAAGAAGAACTGATCCAGGCGGGCCTGATCGATGACAGTATGGCCGGCACCAAAGAAGGCCGTCTGATCATCTGGGGTGGCCTGCCCGGTGCGCCCGGCTACAACCCACCGACCGTCACGGAAATGAGCACGATGGCCGTTGAACTGCTGCGCCGTCACAGCGAAGCCGCCGGGATGCCCTTCTTCCTGGTCGCTGAAAGCGAAAGCAACGACAACCTGCCCAACAACGCCAACGCCATCGGTATGCTGCGTGCCGTCAAGGGCGCTGATGACACCGTGGGCGTCTTCAGCCAGTTCGTCGACGAAAACCCGAACACCCTGCTGATCATGGCCGCCGACAGCGATGGTGGTGCGCCGCAGGTCTTCGGCCCGCCGCCCACCGATGACAACGGCAACGTAACGGTTAGCGCGGGCAACCCGACCAACGTCAACGAAGCGCAGGACTTCGGCTTCCCGCTGGATGGTATCGAAGGCCAGGGCACCGCGCCCTTCATCGCGGCCCCCAACGCCTTCGGTGATGAGCTGCCGTTCGCCATCGGCTGGCCGGGTCGCAACGACGTCGCCGGTGCGATCCTCACGCGCGGCAAGGGCCTCAACGCTGATCTGCTCCGCACCGAGTTCCTCGCCCAGTTCGACAGCAGCGACGTCTACCGCATCATGTACGCGACGCTGTTCGGCGAACTGCTGCCCGCCTCCTACGGCGAAATGGCCCCGAGCCGCTAAGACTCAGGATTAGCTCACCGCAACGCATGCGGAACAACCCCTCGCACAGGGACGCCCAGCGCGTCCCTGCTGCGTTTATTGGCCTGTTTTGACGGACCATTGTGCTTGTCAGGATTCGCAGACGGGTATAATATATGAATATCCGTTCATATATTCATGTCTTGAGACGCCGTATCAACAATGACGACGACAACGACCGAAAACAGCTATCAGATCGGCAATATGGATTGCGCCAACTGCGCTAAAGAAGTCGAGGCGGGCGTACTCAGACTCGACGGCGTGCAGGCTGTGCGCGTGGATTTCGTCTCCGGCAAGATGCAGATTGTCGGCGACGTACCTTTTGACGTCCTGCGCACCCGCGTCGAAGCGCTCGGCAAGACCATCGCCGCGCCGGATGCGCCCCCCGCCCCTGATACGCCCTCACGCGGCGGCATGCTCGGCTTCTGGGATTACCTCAACAGCCGCTTTGAGACGCGCCTCGCGCTGGGCGGCGGCACGCTCGTACTGCTGACCGCGCTGGCGACCCTGATCGGCCTCAGCGGCGAAATTGCCGGGGTACTCTACACAATCGGTATGGCGATTACGCTCTATCCCATCTTCAAGAGCGGCGTAAACGGCCTGCGCATCAACCGGCAGTTCAACATCAACCTGCTGATGAGCATCGCCGCGATTGGCGCGATCATCATCGGCGAATATCTGGAAGGCGCGACGGTCATCTTCCTGTTCGCCATTGGCGAAGCGCTGGAAGGCTACACCGCCGACCGCGCCCGCCAGAGCATCAAGGGGCTGATGGCGCTCAAGCCGCCGACGGCCCTGCGCCTCAATGGCGATCAGGAGCAGGAAGTCCCCGTCGAGGCGCTGCGCCTCGACGACGTGATTCTCATCAAACCCGGCGAGCGCATCCCGATGGATGGCGAAATCCTGACCGGGGCCAGCGGCATCAATCAAGCGCCCATCACCGGTGAGAGCGTCCCGGTCGCCCGTGCCCCGGGTGACGAAGTCTTCGCCGGGACGATCAACGGCGAGGGCACGCTGACCGTCCGCGTGACGCGCCTCGCGGAAGATAACACGCTCAATCGCATCATCAAGCTGGTGCAGGAAGCGCAGAGCGTGCGCGCCCCCAGCCAGCGCCTGATCGACCGGTTCGCCGCGTGGTACACGCCGACAGTCGTCACGCTGGCGGCGCTGGTCGCTTTCGTACCGCCGCTGCTGTTCAACGCGCCCTTTTATGACACGCCCACCGAGCACGGCTGGCTGTATCGCGCACTCGCCATGCTGGTGATCGCCTGCCCGTGCGCGCTGGTCATCAGCACGCCGGTGACGGTCATCAGTGCGATCACCGCCGCCGCCCGTCGGGGCGTCCTGATTAAAGGCGGCGTCCATCTGGAGGCGCTCGGGCAGATCAGAGCCTTCGCCTTCGACAAGACCGGTACGCTCACCAGCGGCCAGCCCGTCGTGACTGGCTACCACGCCATCGATTGCCAGGGCGGCACCGACTGCCCGTGCTGTACCGATGTACTGGCGCTGGCTACCGCCGTCGAACGGCGCACCTCGCATCCGCTGGCGACGGCCGTCGTCCGCGAGGCGGAAGCGCGTCAGCTCGCAGGGCGCTACGCCCCGGCGGAATCAGTCGAACTATTGGCCGGGCGCGGTGTGCGCGGGCGCGTCGGCGATCACGTCGTCACGCTCGGCAGCCATGCGCTGTTCGATGCGGAGTTCCCGCACGACGCCGCGCTGTGTCAGCAGGTGCGCGCGATCGAAGCCAGTGGTCATACGACCATGCTGCTCGCTGATGATGACCGCGTGCGCGGCTATATCAGCCTGGCCGATACCCCCCGCGAAACCAGCCGCGACGCCATCCACCAGCTTAACGCGCTGGGCCGCAGCACGATCATGCTGACGGGCGATAACCGCAGCGTCGCCCGTGCGATTGCCGATCAGATCGGTGTGAAGGACGTCCGCGCCGAGCTGATGCCCGATCACAAGGTGGACGCTGTACGCCAGCTCCGCGATGAATACGGCACGGTGGCGATGGTCGGCGACGGCGTCAACGACACGCCCGCCCTGGCCGCCGCGACCGTCGGCATTGCGATGGGCGGCGCAGGCAGCCCGCAGGCGCTGGAAACCGCCGACGTGGCGCTCATGGCCGATGACCTCTCACAACTGCCGTTTGCCGTACGCCTGTCGAACTTCGCCCGCCAACTGATCCGCGAGAACATCCTGTTCAGCTTCAGTGTGAAGGCTGTCTTCCTGGTGTTGGCCTTCTTCGGCCTGACGTCGCTGTGGGTGGCGATCCTGGCGGATACGGGCATGTCGCTGCTGGTGACGCTCAACGGGATGCGTCCGCTGCGCTACCGGGGAGAAAAGTAACGCGGGCTGCACCTCACCCTGAAGCCCTCTCCGCAAGAGAGGGGCAGCGGAAAAACGGCCCGGGGGATGAGGTAAAACCCTCGACGCATTTCTTCTAGAAATAGTTCTTCTCGCCGCTTTCGCCCGGCCTGAGACCTTCGCCGGAGCGCAGGTGCGGCGTCTCGATCAGCTCCGCGATGGACCAGCCGGTCGTCTGGCGGCGCAGCAGCGTCAATGAGGTGTTGGGGACTTTAAGGTTTGCCAGGTCGGGCTGCTGCTGAGGGAACAGGGAGAGCAGCAGCAACCGAATCGTGCCGCCATGCGTCATCACGGCGACTGTCTCCGACTGCGCGGCCTGCACCATGTCATCGAATGCGGCGCGCCCCCGCTGCTGCATCGCCAGCCGCGATTCCCCCTCCGGCGGAGCATAGCCCATGTCATCGTCGAGGAAGGCGGCGTACTCGGTCGGATAGCGCGCCTCGATCTCCGGGCGCGTCAGCCCGGCGAAGACGCCAATATGCAGTTCTCGCCAGCGCTGATCAATGACCGGCTCCAGGCCCAGCGCGGCGGCCATCGGCTGCGCGGTATCGTAGGCGCGTGCCAGATCGCTCGTGTAGATGGCCCCGATGGGCAGCCGCGTGCTGTACTCCGCCAGCGCCGCCGCCTGACGCCGCCCCACATCGTTGAGCGCTACGTCAAGCTGGCCCTGCCAGCGCCCCAGCGTGTTCCAATCCGTCTGCCCGTGCCGGATGAGATAGACCTCTTTTACGCGCATGCTGTCCTCGTCGTGTCGGCTGTGTCGCCCGCAGATTGTAACCTGATTTCCACGCGCTGACAGCCCGCGATCCGCCGGGCATTTACTCCTGTTTGAGTGCCAGCACCGGCGGCAGATTGGCCGCACGCCATGCCGGATACAACCCGGCTGCAATGCCGACTCCCGTCGCCAGCGCGATGGCAAAAGCCAGCAGCTCTGGCGGAATGACGACCAGATTGCCGCCGATCTGCGTCGGGTCGATCGGCAGGAAGTACACGCCGCCGTCCGCCTGTGGCAGATTCTCCATGCCGGTGTTGATGGCATTCTGCAGCAGCTTCGACAGCAGCGCGCCGATCACGCCGCCAGTGAAACCGACAAGGCCCGCTTCCAGCAGGAACAGCGTGAGGATCGTCTCGTTGGTCGCGCCAATGGCCTTCATGATGCCGATCTCACGGGTGCGCTCAAGGATGGCCATGGTCATCGTATTGGCGACGCCGAAGGCCGCCACGAGCAGCGCAATCCCACCGACCGCGCCCAGCATAAGCCGCATCGTGCCGAAGAACTGATTCAGGCTGTTGAGATAATCACCGATGCCACCCGCCCCATAGCCCATATCGCGGATCGCCTCGGTGACGCTGTTAGCCGTCTCGCGGCTGGTGGCAAAGACCTGCACCTGATCGTAGCTGAAGTTCTCCGGGTCGGGCTTCTCCCCGGTGATCCACTCATTCCAGCGCAGGACCTCGTCCATCGACATGAAGATGACATAATCGTAGAAGCCATTCATCGGGGCGAGCATCCCGCTGATGTTCAGGTCGATGTCGCGCATACTGCCATCGATGAAGCGGTTCAGCCGCAGTTCGACAGGCGTCGTCATCAGGTCGATGGTGATCGGTGCGTACTCCTGCACGTCCGGGTCGAAGAAGTTCTCGCCCACCCGCGACCCAACCACCACCTGACCATTTGCCAGCGAGATTTCGCCCTGGGCGGCGGTCACGTTCAGATAGGGGATCAGGCGCGGGTCAATGCCGATGATCGAGCCGGAACCGCGCAGGTCGTCCGCGATGAGTTCACCGGCTTGCAGGCCCTTCGTGGCGATGACGGCCCGCACACCAGGGATGCGCCATAAGGACGCGACCGCCTCATTGGTGAGCTGCGGCATGGGGCCGCCAGTCTCGCTCCACATAGGGTAGACGTCGATCTGCGTGAGCGCGGCATTATTGCCGATCCCGGCTTCCGCCGCGTTCTGCAGGCCGATGGTCAGCGCGATCAGCAGGATGACCGCCGTCGTGCCGACCACCACCCCGCCAGAGGTCATGGCCAGCCGCGCCCGCGCCCGGCCCAGATTGGTGATCGCCAGCCGCAGTAATTCCGCGCCCATTGGCTCAGCTCCCCAGACCTAACAGCGCCATCAGCAGCCGCCCGAACCAATCCGGCTCTGGCTCTGGCTCGACGACGACCGGCGGCTCATCCATGGGCACGTCGATCGGCGGCGGCGGCATGACCGCTTCCAGCGTGTACGTCTGCGTGATGCTTTCCGGCTGGCCCAGCCCATCGCTGAAGTTGAGCGTCATCGTGATCTCAACCGGGCCTTCCGCCAGCGGCATGAGGACCGCGCTCAGATTGGTGCTGTCATCCGATTCCAGCGATTCCAGCGGTAGTTCAGAGCCATCCAAAATTTCGGCGTTGGTCGCGCTGAAGCTTGCGCCGGTCAGCTCGAGCGCATTGCGTCCGACGTTCTGCACTTCCAGCGAGACCGGCAGCGGCTCGCCCATGTTGGCTGTCTCCGGCAGCGGGTTCGGCGGGTTGAAGCGCAGGCGCGGCGGCACCAGCACGATCAGGCTCAGGTTGAGCGTCTCCTGACGGCTCGTCCCGTCCGTCAGCAGATATTGCAACGTCACCGGCAGGCTGTAGATGCCGCTGCTGACGCCACCGGATACGATGAAGCTCTGCTCCGTGCTGGCGCTGCTGCCCGCCGCGAGATCGCCCACATAGACCAGGCCAGCTGTCCCCAGCGGCGCGAACACCGTCGAAGGCGTTGTACTGCCGGAGCCGCCCGACGGCCCGTTATTCGGATTGCCGTTGTCGCCACCGCCCTCTGATTGCACCGTCCCAAAGGTGACGGTCGTCGTGCGGGCGGGCGCGTCGCCCGCGTTCTGCAGTGTCATCGCCAGCGTGAAGCGCATGCCCGGCGTCAGCACTTCCTCGCCGGTATCATACTCGGTCAGCAGCAGCAGCGGACGCAGCGTCTGCACCTCGGCCACACTGACGGTCAGGCTGGCGTTGGATGTCTGCGATTCACCATTCTGCACATAGCTGAACGTCAGCGACTGCACCTGCGGCCCGGCGTCGGCATCGGCACTCAGCAGCAGCGGGATCCGCAGCGGCAGCCGTTCGCCGGGGGCCAGGTCGCCCACGCTGAAAGTATCGCCGCGACCGTTCGGCAGCAGGACACCGTCACCGCTGTTGACGCGCACCGCCACCTGATTCGCGGGCGTGCTGCCCAGGTTGGCGACGGTCATCTGTACGATGACCGTACCGCCCGGGTCTGCCGGGGCCGGGTCGATCGTATAAGCGTCGACGACGATCTGCGCACCGCTGCCGGGCGCTTCCACCACCAGGCCAAGCTGTGCCGTCGCGCTGTAGCTCTCGCCGCGCACATCCTGATAGTTGATGACCAGCGGCACGCCGACCGGCCCATCGCTGATATCCAGCCCGGCGGAGATCACCATCTGCGCACCGTAGGCCGCCCCCGGGTTGAGGTCCGGCACGGCGATGGTTGCCCGGTCGCCAGCCATGACGAAGCCACTGTTGGCCCCCAGCGCTACCGTGATCATGCGCGCCACCTGATTCCCCCGGTTGACCACCGTGAAGTTAAGCTGGGCTGCCTGCCCCGGCGCGATCGCCTCCGGCGATACGCTGAAGCGATCCACACCCAGCGCCGGCTGCAGGGTGACCGGCTGCGGCGTCGGCAGTGTGGGCGGGGTCGGCGAGGGTGGCGGCGGTGCGATGATCGTCAGCATGTTGGGTGAACTGACCGTGCCACCGACCGGGTCGCTGACTTCCACCCCGTAGACGCCCGGCAGCAGCGTTCCCGGCAGGGTAGCGGTCAGCGCGCTGCTGTTGACGAAGGTCGTCGGCAGCAGGCCGATCCCCACCAGCCGGACGACCGAGCCGCTCGTGAAGTCGCTGCCAAATACCGAAAGCGTCGAGAGTTGGCCGCTGGTCATCATGGCCGGTTCTGAGCGTGACACGCTGATCGGGCGCGGCGTCGGCGTGGGTGCGACGATCGTCAGCGCGCTTGGCAGGTTGGCCGTCGCGCCGCCCTCGTCCAGCAGCGTCACGCCATAGGTGCCGCTGCCGACGCTGGCCGGTACCGTCGCCGTGAGCGTTGTCTCGTTGACGAACTGGCTGGGGATCTGCCCCACGCCATCCAGCAGCACGCTGACAGTCGCCTGAAAGCCGCTGCCGGTCAGCGTCAGCGTGGCATTGCTGCCCGCGACGATCTGCTGCGGCGACACACTGCTGAGCGTCAGCGGGGCGGCCTGCTGTCTGACGATGGGCGCATCCGCCGGGGCAGGATCAGCGTCCTGTGCCAGCGCCAGCCCGACCAGACTCAGTATCAGGAAGATGAACAACAGACGTAGAAGATGTTGTCCATATCGATGCGATTTCATGAGATTCTCTCGTCTTTCTGCGGCATGATCCGTATCGCCCGCTGAGGCTGATCGGTCGTGATGCGCCCATCCTTCAGATGGATCACCCGATCGGCGAAGCGTGCAACGGCGGGATCATGCGTCACCACCAGGATAGTCTTGCCCTGCCGGTCGCACAGTTGGCGCAGCATCCGCATGATGGCGGTGCCCGTCTGGCTGTCGAGCGCGCCGGTCGGTTCATCGGCGACGATAATCGGCGGGTTGTTGTACAGCGCCCGGCCAATGGCGACGCGCTGCTGCTGCCCGCCGGAGAGCTGGTTCGGGCGATGGTGCAGCCGGTCGCCCATGCCGAGCTGACGCAGGATCGCCTGCGCCCGCTGATAGCGAGCCGTCGGGCTGTGCTGTGCAAACAGGCCCGGCAGCATCACGTTCTCAATGGCGGTCATGGTCGGCACCAGATAGAAGCCCTGGAACACGAAGCCGATCATACGGCCGCGCAGGTCGGCAAGCTGGCGCGCAGTCATCTGATCCAGCCGCCGCCCGGCTACCATCACCTGCCCGGCGGTCGGCACATCCAGGCCGGTCAGCACGTACAGCAGCGTACTCTTGCCGGAGCCGCTCGCGCCCATAATCGCCGCAAACTGCCCCGACGGGATGGCAATATCCACCTCGTTGAGCGCCCGCACCGTCTGATCGCCCAGTCTGAAATGCTTCACCAATCCACGAGCGGCAAGCAGCGTCTCAGGAGGATAAGCCGCGCCATTGACACGTATTGCAGCGCTCACGATGACCCACCTCCCGGCGCGAAGCTGGAGCGACCCTGCCCGCCGGACGTGCCCTCTGGCGGGCCTTCTGGCCGGGGCAGTTCCTCGGTCATGCCCGTATCTTCCGGCACGACCTCGCCCGGCATCATCTCGCCCGGCATCACCTCGCCCGGCATCATCTCACCCGGCATCATCTCACCCGGCATCATCTCGCCCGGCATGACGTCGCCAGGGACGAGCGGCTCCGGCAGGGTTGGCCCGGGGCGGTTGGCCTGATAGTGATCAAAGCCCTGGATGCCCGTCAGCAGCGCGACCCACAACACCATCACCAGGATCACCGCCCACGGCTTACCGTTGAGCGTCAGGCGCGCCCCCATGTAAAGCAGGAACAGGCTCCACAGGCTGAAGAGCGTCACCAGCGAGGCCAGCCCATGCAGCATACTGGCTGGCAGCAGGTCCAGTTGGGTATAGGCATCGATTTCGGGCAAAAAGCCAGTCAGGCCGGGCGCGCCCAGCGTACCACCCGCGCTCATGAACAGGATTTGCAGACCCGCCATCAGCGCCAGCGGCAGGCTCGCCCAGATGACGATCTGCACATTTCTACCGAGCTTCGGCAATCGCCCATTGAACAGGCTGACTTCACTCAGCAGCAGGGCGAGCACGCCCCAGGCGATGACCAGCCGACCCGCAGCCGTCAGGCCGACCGTCCAGGTCGAGGCCGGATCGCCGCCTGCGCTATCGACCGGGGCACCGCCACCATCCGGCGGCGGTGGCCCGCCGCCCGGCGGGAAAGGCCCATCAATCGGCCCGTCGATAGGCGGCCCGCCCATCCCCATCTCAACGATGGGCACCTCAGCGGCACCCGCTGCCGCCGCGCCCTGCTGAATGGCGCTGAACGCGATGAGAGCCAGGATCAGCGCTGCCGCCCATAACCACTGTCGGCTGGCCGCACCCCGTGCGAGGTTGCGAAAGAACTCGCCGGGTTGCAGCAGAACCAGGCCCACCTGTGACAGAAATCCTCGCGGCGGTCCTTCCGTCTGGTCGAACAGGTCGTTCGCCAGAGGAGCGGAGGCCCGTTGCGTCACACTGACCATGATGACATTCTTTCTGCGGTCATGACCGCAATGTTGTGAGATATTGTCCTGAGCTACCGCTTACAACGCTTTAAATCGAGGCGACGTTAAGACGACCTGGAAGAAGTGGCTTATCACACACATTACGTTGTTCAGGTCAGCCACGTTTCGCCTTTTGCCCTGTTTCATCGCAACCGGACCGGCGAGCGTTGTTCCAGCTCACCGGCCCGTTACGAACGGCGTCACTCTATGACGATGGGCAGCTCTTTGCCTTGCAGATAGCCGCTGCCGACCAGGGCATCGCCCGTCAGCAGGCCGGCGCAGTTATCGACGTTGACCACCCAGTTGATGTTGGCCCCATTGCTCAGATCACTATCCGTGCCAAGCGGGATTGCAGACCCCAGCGGCGCGTTACAGCCCGTCCCCGTCAGCGGCAGGAAGAAGAAGTTCACCCGATCCGCCTGGGCCGGAACCTCCGGATAGATGATGTCCAGCGTCTGCCCGGGCTGCCCGGTCGAGCAGCCGTCGCTGCGCCGGTTGTCCGGCGTCAGCAGCAGCACGCCCTGGGATGTCTGGCGCGGCTGCGGGCAGGTCAGCGGCGTCTGTGAGGGGATCACCCCCATGAAGACACCCGCGTACACTTCGTTATCGTCTGTATTGCTGTGGACGGTAAAATCCACCCGGTCGATGTACTCCATGGGCAGCGTCGTCACCAGCGTGCCCTGGGCCGGTAGATTGCTGGCAATGCGATCATAACCAGCCTGGCCCGCCCGTGACCGACTGATTGCGACCGTCGTTTGACCGGGCACGTCCCATTCCAGCGTGATCTGGCCACCCTGCGGCACTGGCTCCGGCCTGGCGGACATCCGCGCTGGCTCGAAGCCGGGCATGACCGGCACCTGCAGCACCGCTGTCAGCCGCTGCGTCGGAATGGCCGGGTCAAGGATGTCGCGCCCGAACGCATCGACGGTGTACAGGATGTAGGTCACCTGCGGCGCATAGCGCGGGCTGAACTCCGGCACGCCCAGCGTACCATTCGCCGGCTGGCCGCTGACGGTACCCAGCACCTCGCCGTTCGGTGCGGTCCACATCAGGTTGACGCTGCCGACATTCTGCGTCTGCCACTGGACCATCAGCCCACCGCCCGTGACCGCCTCCAAGGTGAAGCTGAGAATACGCGGTACGGCATTAGACGTCGGTGTGGCGGTCGGCGGCAGAATGACCGGCACCTTCAACACCTGACCGACGAAGATCAGGTTGGCATTCGCCAGACAGTTCCCCTGAACCAGCGCCGAAGTCGAAAGGCCCGCCCGCTGCGCGATGCGTGAGAGCGTATCGCCGGGCTGCACCACATAGTTGAACCAATCAGCGCGCACCACACAGCCCGGACGCGGCGTAATCGTCAGCGTGGGGGTGGGGCTTGGCATGGCCGTATGGGTGGCTGTCGGCGTGTAGGTCGGTGTTGCTTCCTCAGCGACTGGCGTCCCGTCCTCATCCGACACATCATCAATGAAGCGGATCAGATTACAGCCGCTCACCATGAGCGCCAGCGCGACCGCCAGCGCGAGCAGGCTGCCGATGCGCTGTGCGCGCTTGACCTGCGTTCTTCCGTCCATTTTCATCTCCCAATGACTTTCCTGAACCCTTATGCCGGTTCATGAGTTTTACGAATTACGACAGATATGACACCGCTCCGCGCGGTTTGGTTCCAAAAATGCGTAAAAAACTCGTATAGAGAGATAACAACTTTGCAACATGAGGCGCTGATGACGCATTGCAGCGATCGTCGGCTTCACAATCAGGCGCGCACCGCAGATCGTCCGCACCTGTCACAGGTGAGAAGCAGGCCAATTCATGACAAAATGACGGAACCTTATGCACCGAAAATACGTCTTATATATAGAGGACAACAGCCCACTGGCTGTATGAGTCGTGCATCAAGGAGGCACCATGTTTAACGGGTTCAGGAGTATCCTGGGCCTGCTGTTGGCCGCGCTGGTATCGGGCCTGATGACGAACGACGCGCTGGCACAGCAGGATTTCATCTGGCGTGTTGAGTACTTCAACAATCCGTATCTCATCCAACCGAATGTCGCCGCAGAGACGATACGCGGCGGCAACTTCAGCGTGAACTGGGGCACCGCCTCACCGGCACCGAGCGTGCCTGCGGATAACTTCAGTGCGCGCTTCAGCACGGCGGGCTACTTCACCGCCGGGACGTACCGCTTCACCATGCGGGCCGATGACGGCGTGCATCTCATCATCGACAATCTGGACAAGGTCATCGACACCTACGATGCGCCGCAGCCCGGTCAGACGCTGACCGCGGACGTCTTTCTCAGCGCAGGCGACCATCACCTGCAGGTCGATTACCGCGAGGCCAGTGGTGAGGCATATGTCTCGCTGAGCTGGCAGTACCTCGGCGCACAGCCGCCGCCACCGCCGCCCGCCGGGGGCGTCTGGACGGCGCAGTATTACAACAACATCAATCTGGCAGGCGCGCCGGTCGCCACGATCAGCGAGGCCAGCCCGACCCACAACTGGGGCAGCGCTCAGCCCCTGCCGAGCCTGAACGCGGATAACTTCAGCGTGCGCTGGACGAGCACCCAGTTCTTCAGCGACGGCCTGTATGACTTCGTCCTGCGCGCCGATGACGGCGTGCGCCTCTACGTCGATGGCATCCGGCTGATCGACCAGTGGCACACCTCGTCCGGCCAGACCTACATCGGCACCATCCGGCTGGGTCAGGGCAGCCATACGATCACTGTGGAGTACTTCGAGCAGAGTGGCCTGGCCTTCATTGATTACAGCGTGCGCTACAACAGCTTCGGCCAGATCGCGCCGACGCCCGCCCCGGTCGGGCCGCTGGCACAGGTAGTCACCGGCCGCCTGAACGTGCGCGACGCGCCGAACCCGTTCACGGGCAACGTGCTGACGAAGATTTCGCTGGACGATGTCTACCCGGTGATAGGGCGTCTGCCGGATAATAGCTGGTATCAGCTCCGGGTGAATAACGTCACCGGCTGGGTGAACGCGCGTTACGTCCGCGTGACGAACGTGCAGAACGTGCCGATCGTCGATGTCGCGCCACCCTTACCGCAGCCGAGCGGCTACGTACTCAGCCCGATAGCCAATCTGAGCCTGCGCGCAGGCCCCGGCACCGACTTCCGCCGCCTGACGGTCATCCCGGCTAACACGGGCGTCGTCATCGTCGGGCGCAACCTCAGCCTGAGCTGGTGGCAGGTCAGCTACGACGGCCAGACCGGCTGGGTGAGTGGGCGCTACGTCCGGCTGCCAGCCGATATCGACTACAACCGCATCCCGGTTACGGCGAACACGTAACCCGCGAAGCGGTCAGCGCGCCGGGGTGGACACGTTTCCGCCCCGGTTTGCGTTCTGCGGGCTGCTGCACAGCGGCGATATTCGCCAGTATGTCGCAAATTTATAGGCCAATTTCCGACACGATGTTTGACCATCGTCCCCCCGACATGTAAACTTAAGGCATGACTGCATTAGGCCGTCCACGCTCCGAAGGCGCGTCCAACGGGCGGTCACTGCTTGCTGAGGAGTCATCATGGCGCGTTTAAATAAGGAAACACTGCTGGATTGGTACCGGCAGATGGTCTTAATCCGCGAGTTTGAAGAAACCTGTCAACAACTGTACAACGAAAAACGCATTACTGGCGTCTATCTGCACCTCTACAGCGGCCACGAGGCGATCGGGGTCGGTGCGGTAGCCAATATGGAGATAGGCAAGGACCACATCATCACGGCCTACCGCGATCACGGCATCGCGCTGGCCGTCGGCATGGACCCGAAGGCGGTCATGGCGGAGATGATGGGCCGTCGCGACGGCTCCAGCGGGGGCAAGGGCGGCAGTATGCACCTCGCCAGCGCGAAGCATAACTTCTGGGGGGGATATGCTATCGTCGGCGGACACCTCCCGCTGGCATCAGGCATCGCCCTGGCGGAGCAGTACAACGGCACGGACGGCGTGGTCATCAGCTTCATTGGCGACGGGGCCACCAACAACGGCTACTTCCACGAGTCACTGAACATCGCCGGCGTCTGGGATTTGCCCGTCGTCTGGGTCATCGAAAATAACGGCTACGGCATGGGCACGGAAATCGAAAAAGCCGCTGGCAACCCGATCCTGCACCAGCGCGCCCTGGGCTACGGCCTGCGCGATATGGAGCGCGTTGACGGCCAGGATGTGCTGGCGATGTACGATGTGCTCAATGAGGCCGTCGCACACGCCCGCGAGGGTAAGGGCAGCGTCCTGATCGAAGCCATCACCTACCGCTATCGGGGCCACGGCGTCAGCGACAAGCAGTATAACACCCTGCTCGCGGACGAACTCGAAAAGTGGAAAGAAGAGAAGGACCCGATCATCATCTTCCGCAACAAGCTGGAAGAAAAGTACAAAGACGTCTCTGACGAGCTGGACGCTATTGATGCCCGCCAGAAAGAGATCGTCGCGGAAGCCGTCGAGTTCGCGGAGAACAGTTCCTTCCCGGATACTGAAGAAGAACTGTTCGCCAACGTCTACGTTGAGTAGCGGCCCCAGGCCGCAGCGCAGGCCACAGCACAGGCCGACCGCGATCGCCTGCGCGAGCCATCATGAGCGAAACACGATCTGACACAGAGACCTACGACAGATAGCCTACGACAGATAGGATGAACGACTATGGCCGGTAAGAATCTCCCGATGCGCGAAGCGCTCCGTCAGGCGCTGCTGGAGGAAATGCAGCGCGATGAGCGCGTCTTCGTGATAGGGCAGGAAGTCGGCGGGTGGCAAGGCACGCACCGCGTCACACGCGGCTTCCTCGAAGAATTCGGCCCGCGCCGCGTGAAAGACACGCCCATCAGCGAGATGGCCATCGGCGGTGTCGCCGTCGGTGCGGCCATGGCCGGGCTGCGCCCGGTGGCCGAGTTCATGACGATCAACTTCGCATTCCTCGCGATGGATGCCATCGTCAACCACGCGGCGAAGGTGCATTACTTCTTCAATGGGATGTTCAAGGTGCCGCTGGTCTTCCGGGCTGCCTCCGGCTGGGGCGATCAGGCGACCGCCACCCACAGCCACACGCCGGAGCCGATCTTCGCGCACTTCCCGGGGCTGTACGTCGGGTCGCCTTCCAACAGCGCCGACGCCTACGGCATGCTCAAGACAGCGATCCGCGACGAGAACCCCGTCCTGTTTACGGAGAGTATCGCGCTCTACAGCCGCCCCAGCCCCATGCCAGAAAGCGAAGATCACACCCTGCCCATCGGCAAGGCGAACGTCGCCCGCGAAGGCACCGACGTCAGCCTGTTCGCATATTCTCGCGGTGTCGAGTGGGCCATGCGCGCGGCACGAGAACTGGAACAGGAAGGCATCAGCGCCGAGGTCGTCGACCTGCGCTGGCTGCGTCCGCTCGATACCGAGACGGTTTTTGAGAGTTTCAAGAAGACTAACCGCGCAGTCATTGTCGAAGAGAGCCTGCCGATGTACAGTTTTGGTAGTGAGCTGGCGGCTCAGATACAGGAAAACTGCTTCGACTGGATGGACGCCCCCATTAAGCGCGTGACCTCAAAGGATGTGCCGCTGCCTTACAGCAAACATCTTGAACTGATGGCGCTGCCCACAGCCGATTGGGTGGTCGCCGCCGTTAAGGAGATTGTCTAATGGCACAGGACATCACCCTGTCAATGGATGGTATGCTGCTCAACTGGCTGAAAGACGCCGGCGATACCGTCAAGAAAGGGGAGATCATCGCGGAGTTCGAAGCCGATAAAGCCACCGTCGAAGTCGAAGCGACTGCCGATGGCGTGCTCTCCGAACTGTTGATTGAAGTCGGCGACGAGGTCAATGAGGGCACGGTCATCGCCCGCATCGGCGATGGTGGCGAAGCGCCCGCCGAAGAAGAAGCCGAAGAAGACGAAGCCCCGGCTGATGAAGCTCCGGCTGATGAAGCCGCCGAAGAAGAAGAAGCTCCGGCTGATGAAGCTCCGGCTGATGAAGCCGCCGAAGAAGAAGAAGAAGCTGAAGAAGAAGCTGAAGAAGAAGCCCCGGCTGCGCGTCAGAATGGCGCGGCGACCACACCCGATGGTCGCATCAAGGTCAGCCCACTGGCCCGGCGCATCGCTGAGGAGAAGGGCATCGACCTGGCCCAGCTTAGCGGCAGCGGCCCTGGTGGGCGCATCGTCAAAGCCGATGTGGAAAGTTACGAACCCGGTGCCGCGCCAGCCGCCGCGCCCTCAGCGCCCACCGCGAAGCCATCCACGGCGGCAGCAGCCCCCGGCGGCCTGACCAGCTACGGCAAACTGCCCACCGGCGACGACGTCGAAGTCGTGGACATCCCGCGTATGCGCCGCCTGATCGCTGAAGGCACGATCCGCAGCTTCACCACGACGCCGCACTTCTACGTCACTGTCGAAGTCGATGTTGAGCCGCTGCTGGCCCTGCGTAAACAGATCAACGACATGCTGACTGAGGAAGGGATCAAGGTCAGCGTGAATGACATGCTGGTGAAGGCCGCCGCGCTCAGCCTGCGCGCTTATCCCAACCTGAACAACCACTACTACGGCGATAAGATCGTGCGCAATAAGCGCGTCAACGTGGCGATTGCCGTCGCCCTGCCGGATAACGGCCTGGCGAATCTCGTCTCGCCCGATGCCGATAGCAGCGCACTGGCGAGTATGGCCAGCTATCACAAGCAGATGTTCGAGGATGCCCGCAACGGCAAGATCAAGCCGGAATACGTGCGCGGCGGCACCTTCCTGGTGAGCAACCTCGGCCCGTATGACGTCGAGAGCTTCTCGGCCATCATCGACCCGCCGATGGCGGGCGCGCTGGCAGTCGGTGCCGCGCAGCGTGTGCCCATCGTCACGGAGGATGACACGCTGGCCATCGGCACGCGCATGAAGATGACCCTGAGCATCGACCACCGCGTCAGCGATGGCGCGGAAGGCGCGCAGTTCCTGCAGCATCTGCGCGGCCTGATCGAAAACCCGATGCGCCTGCTCGTCTGAGCATTTAATCCCATACTGCCGAATAGATGACACCGGGCGGGGTAATCCTTGCCCGGTGTTTCGTTACTGGACACAGGTGGCCCGTTTTTGCCTTTTTACGTCCCTATAAAGATGCGAAATCCTTCACAATAAGGTAAATTAGATGAGCGCCTCTCATGGCGCATTCATCCGCTTGTTAGAAATGTATCGCCCTTTAGAAACACTCCAAGGAGTACCTCTATGAAACGTTCTGTTGTTGCCATACTGTGCGTGCTGTTGCTGGCCGTGCCGCTCTTCGGCGTGCAGGCCCAGGACGAAGAACCGATTCGTATCGGCCTGGTGACAGACCTCTCCGGCTGGCTGTCGATCTACGGCTTTGAGCAGGTCAACGGCTTCCAGCTTGGTCTGCTGTATGCCGCTGGCGTCGATCCATCAGAATACGAAAGCCTGGAAGAAGCCCTGGCCGCCGTCCGCGTGGCGGGTCGCCCGGTTGAGATCATCGTCCGCGACTACGGCAGCGAAAACCCCGCCGCTGACGCCGACAACGCCGCCGCCGCCGCTCGTGAACTGATCGAATCGGAGTTTGTGGACATCCTCTTCGGCACGCCGAACAGCGGTGCCGCCGTCCAGCTCCAGCAGATCACCAGCCCGGATGACTTCAACATGGTCTTCATGGCCGGTCCCGCCGCTTCGCCGACGCTGACCGGTGCGGGCTTCAACGTCAACACCTTCCGCGTCTGCCGTAACACGCTGCAGGACGCCGGGTCGCTGGCGACACAGCTTGATCAGTTCGGCGAGAGCTTCGCGGTGATGGCCGTTGATACCGACTTCGGTCGCGGCACTGCCGGTGCCTTCGAACTGGCCTTCGGCGCTGCCGGTGCTGAAAAAGCCCGTGAAACTATCCTGTTCCCGACCGACACCGTCGACTTCACGCCCTTCCTGCAGCAGCTAATGGACAGCGGCGCTGAGACCGGCATCCTGGTCTTCGCGGGTGTGAACTCCGTCGCGCTGTTCCAGCAGGTCTTCGAACTCGGCGTGCTCGATACGATGACGCTGGCGACCGGCACCAACAGCAACGACATCGTTGCCGCCGCGCCGACACTCGAGAACAGTATCGCCTACATCGTCTATAACTACACCCTGCCCGATACCGAAGTCAACGACTGGATGATCGAGAAGCACATCGAGCTGTTCGACGATGTGCCCGACCTGTTCACCGAATGCAGCTTCGCCACCGCGCAGGCGCTGGTCGCAGGCCTTGAAGCCACCGGCGGCGATCCCTTCCCCGAAGCCATGATCCCGGCGCTGGAAGGCCTGAACTGGGAAGGCCCGAAGGGCACCTACACCATTCGCGCCTCCGATCATCAGGCACTGGCGAATCAGTACGTGATCCGCTTCCTGGGCCTGCAGGAAACCGAAATCAAGGACGGCGTGACGCTCGTCCTGCCGCAGTATGAACTCATCGCTGATATCTCGCCGGAAGACTCCGCGCCGCCCTGCCTGCTGGAAGGCGACTTCGCGGAACGCTGCGAAATGGATATGGCTGGGGAGTAAGTACGACTTTGTCGGTGGGGCCGGGTAATGTCGGCCTCTGCGATTGATGTCATGATGATCTTATCGGACCTTAGACCATGACATCGGGCTGTGATGCGGTCGGCTGACTGCATCCCCAGCAGAAATGCTTATCCTGGCCCCTCTCCGTCGGAGAGGGGTTTGGACTGCGATCAAATGGCGCGATGCGCCCTGTGTCTGTTCCAGTCCTGAAAGAACGCTGTCCTGGTTGTTTTTGACGAAAAGATGAGTTATGAGCGACATCATTCTGGAAGCCCGCAACCTGCGCAAGCAGTTCGGCGGCCTGGTCGCCGTGGATGACGTCAGCCTGAGCGTGCAGCGCGGCAGCGTCCACAGCATTATCGGCCCCAACGGTGCCGGCAAGACGACCTTCTTCAACCTGCTCAGCGGGCGTTACAAGCCGTCGACCGGGCAGGTATTGTTCAAGGGCGAGGATATCACCGCCCTGCCCACCCACAGGCGCGCCCTCAAAGGCATGGGCCGCTCGTTTCAGATCACCAACATCTTCCCGAACCTGACCGTGCTGGAAAATGTCCGCATCGCCATTCAGGCGCAGAGCCGCGTGAACTTCAACGTGTTCCGCCGCGCCGAGACCTACGACGAGTTCATCACCCGTGCGATGGAGATCGTGACGTTAGTCGGCCTGGAGCGCGAGGCGCTGCAACTGGCGAACACATTGCCCCACGGCGGCAAACGCAAGCTGGAGCTGGGCATCATCCTCGCCGGCGATCCTGAGCTGATGCTGCTCGATGAGCCGACCGCCGGCATGGCCAGCGAGCAGGTACCGGAGCTGCTGGCGACCATCCAGCGCGTGCGCGAACAGGGCAACAAGACGATCGTGCTCGTCGAGCACAATATGAGCGTCGTCATGGGTGTCAGCGACCGGATCACCGTCATGAACCTGGGCCGCTGGCTGGCGGAAGGCACCTCGGCAGAGATCAGCAAGGACCCGACCGTGCAGCGCGTCTACCTGGGTGAATTATACGGTTCAGCAGAAGAAACGGCGGGCGGTTAACATGGCGGCTGATAACATCCTTCTCGAAATTGACGACATCCACACGTTTATCGGGCAGTTTCACATCCTGGAAGGCGTCAGCCTGCGCGTCAGACGCGGCAGCATCCATGTCATGCTGGGGCGCAATGGCGCTGGCAAGACAACCACGCTGCGCAGCGTCTTGGGCATGTATCAGGTCACTCAGGGACGCATCCGTCTCGATGGCGTCGATCTGATCGGCAAGCGCCCGTTCCAGATCGCGCAGATGGGCATTGGCTACGTGCCGGAGCATCGCGCTATCTTCCACGAACTGAGCGTGCGCGAGAATCTACAGATCGCCGCCCGCCAGCGCGATGACCTCGACCGCCGCGCCGATTTCATCTTTGAGCTGTTCCCGGACCTCAAGCGGCTCTATCACCTCTCCGGCGGCAATCTCTCCGGCGGGCAGCAGCAAATGCTGGCCGTCGCGCGGGCGCTCGTCCCGGAGAATCGCCTGCTGCTGATTGATGAGCCGAGCGAGGGGCTGGCCCCCGTCATCATTGAGATGCTGATGGCGGCCATCACCCGCCTGAGCGCGCAGACGACCGTCCTGCTCGTCGAGCAGAACTTCCGGGTCGCCAGCCAGCTCGCCCAGGAATATACCATCGTCGATGAGGGGCACACTGTCGCGCACGGCCAGATGGCCGATCTCGTCCAGGATGACGCGCTGATCCATAAATATCTGGGCGTCGCCTGATCCCCGCTGGCGGGGCAAACTGACCTGAACCCGTGTGATTACATACGAGGCAACAATGGCTGAGAACGTTCGCAATACCGCCCTGGTGGTCGCCGGATTGGTCTTCGGTCTGCTGGGCTTTAGTTTTGTCACTACCGTCATCCTCAGCGATGGCGATCTGGGCAGCTTCGGCATCACGGTGATGTCCGGGTTGTTCCAGGGCATGATTCTGTTTCTGGTCGCGTCCGGCCTGAGCATCGTCTTCGGCCTGATGGACGTGCTGAATCTGGCGCAGGGGGCCTTTTTCACCATCGGTGCCTACGTCGCCTGGACGCTGCACCACGCCGATGAGCTGGAAGCCATCCCGCCCGATCTGCGCTTCGTGATCGCCGTCAGTACAGCGATCCTGGTCGGGGCGCTGATGGGCATCTTTTTGGAGCGCGTCCTGCTGCGGCCCCTTTACGAACGCCCCATTTTCCAGATTGTGCTCACCTTCGGCGTGGGCATCATCATCGGTGAGATTGCCAAGTTCATCTGGGGCACGACCGCTTACGCCTGGGTGGAGCCGTTCACGTTGGCGGAAGGCTCCTTCCGCCTGTTTGACCAGCAGTTCAGCGTGTATCGCGTCTTCGTGATTGTCGTCGGCTTCCTGCTCATCCTGGCGATTGCGCTGCTGCTGCAACGGACGCGCATCGGCATCATCATCCGCGCCGGCGTCGAAGACAGCGAAATGGTCGAGGCGCTCGGCGTCAACGTGCGCCTGGTCTTCACGGCGGTCTTCACGCTGGGCTGTGCCGTCGCCGCACTGGGCGGGGCCGTCGCCGCGCCATTCCTGGGGGCCAGCCTGGGCATCGGCCAGCAGTTTTTGCTGGGGGCGATTGCCGTCGTTGTACTGGGCGGCCTGGGCAGCTACGAAGGCACCGCCATCGGCAGCATCCTCGTCGGCCTGGCGATTGCCGTCGTCGCGCAGTTCTCGCTGGAATTCCTGAATCAGACCGTGTGGCAGAGCATCACGCCGATGCTGTTGCTGGTCTTCGTCCTGCTGCTGAAACCCAGCGGCCTGTTTGGTAAGGAGCGTTAGCCATGCCCAGGAAACACAGCCTCGCGGAAACGCTCCGCATTACGTTTCAATCCAACTGGTTTTACATCGCGCTGCTGCTCTTCCTGATCGTCTTCCCGCATCTGGTCGGCTGGATCACTGGCGAAGGGCCGTTCGGCGTGCGCGGGCGTCCCGTCGGTCAGTCGATCTTCTGGCAGGGCATCATGGTGGAAGTGCTGGTCTTCTGCATCCTCGCCATGAGCTACAACCTGATGTTCGGCTTCACCGGCGTGATCTCCTTCGGCCATGCGCTCTTCTTCGGCCTGGGTGCCTATGCGCTCGGCCTGGTGCTGGAATATACCGCGCTCGGTCCGGATTGGGGCCTGCTGCTCGGCGCGGTGATCGGGGTCGGTCTGGCCGGGTTAATTGGCCTGGCGATGGGCTTCGTCAGCCTGCGATTGAAGGGCGTTTACTTCGCCATCTTCACACTGGCCGTCGCGGAGATGGCCTTTATCTACGTGGGTCGCTGGGCGGTGACCAACGCTGAGGACGGCTTCGCGCTCAGCAACCTGCCCGACCTGTTCAACCCGACTCGCAACCGCCTCTTCTTTTATTACTTCGCCGTGGCGGTGACGGTCGCTACCTTCCTGATCATCCGCCGCCTGATGTACTCACCGACGGGGCGCGTCATGCTCGCCATCCGCGAGAACGAAGACCGCGCTCAGGCGATCGGCTTCAACACGCTGCGTTACAAGCTGCTGGCGATCGTGCTCAGCAGTATGATGGCGGCGCTGGCCGGGATGATCCACGTCACGCTGCTGAAGAAGGTCGGCCCGGAGGTGATGAGCGTCACCTATACGATTGAGCCGCTGCTGATGGTGATTATCGGCGGCATTGGCACCTTTACGGGGCCGGTGCTGGGGGCGGTCGGCCTGCACCTGAGCGAACGTGTCCTCGACCGCGAGTTCGTCCTGGGGCCGCTGACGCTCAACATTGGCGAGTACTGGCCGCTGTTCCTTGGGGCGACGTTCGTGCTGGTCGTGCTGATCTTCCCGCAGGGGGTCGTCGGCACATGGAACCGCTGGCGGCTGAATCGCGCACAGAAGCGACAATCCCGCCGCAAAGACGCGGCCATGTCCCCCGCACCCGGGGATTGAATCTAGAACTCAACATCCCATATGTCAAGGATGTCACTTTTTGAAGTGGCATCCCTCTCCGAAATGATTCCCTTCCACTCATTCGGCGTGCGCGCTATTCTAAAACCTGTTTGATTATCTCTGGTCTCAGGTGTAGTTTGTCTTACGTGGTCACATTTATAATCAGATGCGTTGGCCCCATGCCAACTGCTTCCATGAAGCAAAATATGGACTTGGACTTCGACCCAGCCACCAGAATCGCTTGGTGATTCAAGGTGTATATTGTTTGCCTTTGACTCCCATGTCCTACCGTATCCGTCTTCACTTACTATACGATGCTCCCTGCGAATATGCGTCAGACTCCATTCTGAAACATTGCCTGCCATATCTGCTACACCAAATAAACTCGCACCTCTGCTTTCATATTTATTAACTGACGTGCTACCACGACTATGGCATGGATGCACCGAGTTGTTGCAATTTCCGCAATTCCATTCATTGCCCCATGGATAATCAATCTCATCGTTTCCACGTGCAGCAAACAACCATTGCTCATCGGTTGGTAACATGATGGGTTCTCCGGTTATGTCTGAGAGCCAGACACAGAACGCAACAGCTTCATACCAAGATATACCAACAACAGGATGCTCAAGACTATTCCATCTACTATCCTGCCAGTAGCGAGGTTCAAACCACCCATATTGCTCGCGCAGCCTCCATCCAAATTCAGTCCACCATTTGCTCTCGTAATAGCCACGAGATGCAAGGAATAGTGAATACTGGGCATTCGTTATCGGATATTTGGCAATGCTGTAGCCTTTGTCGGGTATCTCGATCCACTCAAACGGACGAGGCATAATACTTTTTATCTCAGGTTTTTGACGAATCGTTCCGCTAGACGTTAGGGGTACCGGTGCTGAAACAACCTCGTCATCGAACGTTGGTAAACCTGTAGACTGTGAATACTGACGTATGCCCTGCGCAATACGATTACAATCGTTTTCAAGATCAGGTTGACGACGCACAGTGGCGCTGTTTCGCCATTGCAGGTCACCGATGCTCTCGGGTAATTCGCTGAAATCCGGCATCGTTGCATTCATTACCAGCACCGGAATAATGAATTTGTTCTGTTGCAACGCACTTTCGATTTCGATTCGAACAAAATCGTTGGCCTGCTTTGCGCGTTCACGCATGATGTTCGCCCAAGCGGGTCCGATCATCACGAGCATCACATCGTGGGCCGCAACCTGTTCGCTCAGGTACTGACGAAAATCCACGCCCATAGGGATACTACCAACATCAAGAAAGACGTTTTCGCTCCCAAAATGGCGAGCCATGTGTTCATAAACAGTATCTGTAACATACGCACTGTCGTCTCGACGATACGAGATAAAAATCTTTGTCATGATCTTTACCAGGAATGCCGTCCACTGAGAGAATTGTTTATCAGTTTATGATGAACCAAACGCAAATAAAGTTGAGCGTGGTGTCTAACATCGCCCACTCACACCATTTGCGGCGTCAGCAGCGGGACGACGTGGACCACCAGCATATACACGTTGACCGCCGCCAATGCCAGGAACGGCAGCACCGTCAGCCAGCGCGACCCGTCCCAGAAGCCCAGCAACCAGGCGCGCCAGCTATCCACGCCTAAGGCCAGCGCAAGCGCCAGCGGAATCAGGCTGGGGTACATGTAGCGCCCCTGAAACTGCACGAATTCCGTGTTGTAGTAGATGAACGCGAGGATGCTCAGCAGCAGTGTGGCCCCCATCACGATCCACAGCTCGCCCTGCGTGACGATGTCGTTCGGCGCATCGGCTTCTTCAGTGACCGGGGCGCGCATCCCTCGGATGCCCAATCGCAGCACCAGACCAAACGCCGCCAGCACCAGCACGGCCTGTATCCCCAGGTAGATGCGCCCTTCCAGCGGCACCGCCATCCAGCCGAACTGCCCCCAGTAGCTGCGCATGGTCGTGCGGACGGCCCGGTTCAGATACGCGACGCTGCCGATATCCTCAATCAGCGTCTCTGTGCGCAACTGCCCAACGACGACCGCATCGTGCGCGGCCAGTCCTAAGAAATCCGGCCAGCCATAAACGCTGATGTTCCGCAGCCACCAGCCGCCCCCGACCAGCAGCGCCACCACCACGATGATCGCCCCGTTGCGCAGCAGACGCGGCAGCGTGCGCCGGTCGTCTGATTCCAGAAACCAGCGCAGCCACACCGCCAGCAGCGCCACCGCCACCAGAAAGTAAGTCGTCGTCTTGGTCAGCAGGCCCACGCCGATGATGATCCCCAGCGCCCACAGCGGCGCGCGCTGATTGCGCACATAGCGCACGATCCACCACAGGCCGACGGCGACCACCGCACCAGCCAGCGCGTCATTGTTGACCGAGGCCAGGATGTGTACATGCTGCGGCAGCAGAGCAACCAGCGCCATTGCCGCCAGGGCGAGCTGCGGCTGCGCAGGGAACATCTGCCGGCCAATGAAATAGGCAAAAATGACCGTCACACTGCCGATCGCCAGGGTCGCCAGCCGCAGCACCAGCAGGTTGCCCCCGGTCAGCGCGTAGAGCGGCGTCAGCAGCAGATAATACAGTGGCGGTTGATGGTCCTCGTACTGGATGTCGCTCAGATCACCCAGTAGCGACAGCGCGAACTGGTTCGCCTTGATCAACTCAAGATAGGCGTTGTCCCAGTCACCGGCCGCAATGACCGGATACTGCCCCGTCTCTGCGATCTGCGCGATGACGTTATAGTGCGCGGGTTCATCGGGGGCCTGCCAGGGCGGGATCAGCGCCGCGTACAGGGTCCCGACCACGCCATATAGCAGCAGGATCAGCACGAACAGGCCGCGCTGCAGGGGTGAAGCCGTCATGGTGGCCGCTCCTCTTGATGATGATCGGCGGAAAATATCAGACTGTGATTCGACAAACCGCGTATGAGTATAGCATCACGGGCGCGGATTGCAGGCAGGCTGCTTAGTCTGTTCTCACGAAGACGGTCACGCCCGCAGCAGCTTCTCGAACAACGCCGTATACGCTGCCACCATCGCCCGATCAGAGAAGTGTTCCAGCACGCGCGCCCGACCAGCACGCCCCATGCGCGCCCTCAACTCAGGATCACGCAGCAGCCGCGTGACCCGGTCCGCCAGCGCAGCCGGATCGCCCGGGGGTATCAGATAACCCGTCTCACCATCGCGCATAGTCTCCGAGGGGCCGCCCCGGTCCGTGCTGACGACGGGTCGCCCGCAGGCCATCGCCTCTACGTTGACCTTGCCGAAGCTCTCGAACTCTGATGGACAGACGACGACATCAGCGGCGGCCATGATGCGCTCGGCATCTTCCCTGAAACCGAGCAGATGCACGCGCTCGCGCAGCCGGGCGTCCGCTTCGACCTGTTGCAGCACGCGCCGTTTGTAGGCAGCCTCTCGACCACCGCCAAAGACGTTTTCCCCGGCCATGATGAAGTGCGCCTCCGGCACCTGATCGAGCACGCGGCCCGCCATCGCCAGAAAATGATGCTGCCCCTTCACCCACTGGAAGCGTGCGACCATCGCCACCAGCGGCACATCGGCTGTCAGGCCGAGTTCTGCGCGCACCGGGCCGCCATCGACCGACTCGCTGAAGCGGTTCGTGTCGATCCCGTGATAGATCATTGGCACACTCGCCGGTGGCGTGAAAGGCGGCTCGCCCAGAAAACCATCCCGGATCGCGTGGCTGCGTGCGATCGTCAGCAGTGGGCGGAAGAAAGCGCGCTGCCAGGGCTTTGGCCGCAGCCACCAGCCCGCCAGACTCCACAACAGCGGGATATTCTGGCGTGCCGCTGCGGGTTGTATCAGGGGCAGGGCGTGATAGTCGCTGTGCACGAGACCGATATTCTCGCGCTGCAGCAGGTCGGCCAGCCGGTTGACGACCGGAAAGCGCGCCCACAATGCCGGCACAAAATACACAGACGCACCCCGGAAGCGCTCCAGATGCACGGGCCAGCCAGCCCTGCGCCAGTGTTCGCTGAGTTGACCTTCACGCGGGACAACCAGGTGCGGGCGATAACGCGCCGGATCAAGGCCGTGCGCCAGCGTCAGCAGATCGGTCTCGCCGCCGCCCAGCCCGGTATACCACGTCATGAAGAGGATGTTGGTGATGGAAGTGCTCATGGTGGTTATCTTAGCGCCAGCCCCGCCTTACTGAACAGACCCGGCCCTGTTTCGCCATGATTGTGATGTGATCCGATGAGGAAGCAACGCTTAGCAGAAAAACACCATAAACAACAGGCGGTATACTTCAGAGATATTCCCCGAGATCACGCATGTCTTCCAAAGTGTACACGCCATGTATCAGAACGAACCCCGTCACCCATGGTGTGCTTATGTTGCTGCCCGAACACAATACCAGCACGGCGCGTGCCAGCCACTGCCAGACGGAGTATAATCAAAGATGGAGCCAGTACGAATCGACCCGGGATAGCAAAGGAGCGCAGTATGCGAACGAGTGTGAACATCGACAGCCTGATCGCCAATGAGTTCGCCGTCGAGATCAACGGCGAGGCGCTGCACGGCGTCTTCGGTGTCAGCGGCCTGACGACCTATAAGCTCGATGATGACGGGCAGCGCATTAAACCGGCCTTCACTGTCAGCAAGATGGTGCAGCGCGACCCGTCCACGCCATTCAATACCTGGCTGCGCGAGACAATGGAGGCCCGCGCCAGCGACGATAGGCCGCGCCGCGATCTGGCCGTTATCGCCATTGATGACGGCGTGCCCACCCGCCGCTGGACGGCCAGGGGCGCGTACATCAAGTCTGTCAGCTACTCCGACTTTGACGAAGCCAGCTTCGAGATGGTGCAGGAACTTGTGGAAATCCTCTACGACGACATCGAAGAGGCTTTCCTCTCTCAGGGTTAAGCGGCACAGACTACGCGACAGAATCCAAAAGGGCGGGGAAATCCCGCCCTTTGACGTTCAAGCAACTTTAACGTACTGCTGCCGCTTACGATGTCGTCTCGTCGGTGGCCGGTTCTGGCTCGCGCAGGAGTTCACGATCGCTGTGCAGGCCCGTCGCCCCATCCGGACGCACGCCCTGTTCGCGTTCGATCTGCTGCGTGCCGTCGCCCTCGTAACAGCGGACGGTGAAGGTGTGCTCGCCCGCCTCGAAGGGCCAGTCATAGCGCCAGATGACCCAGGTGCGCTCTGACAGCGGCTCGCGCAGATCAGCCTCGACCCATTCGCCCTCATCGACGCGCACCTCAACCCGGCTGATGCCCCGCGCACCCGCCCAGGCGATGCCGCCAATCGGCACCAGGAACTGCTCGCCATCCTGATAGATGCTGTCCTGGGCGACCGTATCAATGACGCTGGTGCTGTTCACCCGCGCCACCGCCGACCAGCCGCGCCGCACCCAGTAGCCTTCGCCGTATTCCTCGACGACCTCAATACCGGTGATCCACTTCGGCTGCTTCATGCCGTACAGATCGGGAATGTGGATGCGCAGCGGGAAGCCGTTCTGCTGTGGCAGCGGCTGATCGTCCCAGGCGTAAGCCAGCATGAGACGCGGGTCCTCGCGGATGAGATCGAGCGAGACATACTCGTCGAAGCCATCCGCACCGGTGATGCGCAGCGCGCCTGCTTCCGGCAGCGGCTCAATGCGTTCGAGGATTTCCTGCATGGGCACGCCCGTCCATTTAGTCGTGCTGATCAGCGGCCCGGCAATACGGTTAGAGATACACGCCATCGTAATGAAAGCCGATTCGCTCGGCATAGCGCGGATATCTTCCAGCGTCCACTCGACGGGGTTGGCGACCAGCCCGGTAATGGGCAGCGTGTAAGTCTCGCCATCGATGACGGGCGGGCGGCTGGCGATGTCGATACGGTAGTGATCAGCGACCGGGGTGTATTCCGGGCGTGTGCCAGGGGCCGCCACCAGTGAATCATCAGCGTTGGGCAGCGGATTACCACTGCCATCGACGCGCTCACCCGCATCAGCAGTCGGCGCAGACTGCACCTGACTGCTGCCGATATCCTCAGCGCGGGTGTTGAGCAGTGCGCCCAGCCCTGCACCAACGACCGTCAGCACGGCGGAAGCGCCACCCACACGGACCAGGAACTGCCGCCGGTCGAGGTCGTTCGCCGGGGTGGGTTTTGCCTTGGCAGCATCGCGTGGGCGGGCGATGAGGCTGGCATAGGCCCAGTAAAGCAGTACGCCAAAGCCGACCATCACCAGCACGATCCAGCCAGCGCGCAGCAGCGGATCAGCGGTAGCGGTCGTGTTCACCTGCGTGCTGATGAGCAGCAGCGGCAGCGACAGCAGCGCGCCGCAGATCACGCCCGTGATCGGGTTAACGCCCTTAAGGCGATTAAGCACAAAGAAGAAGATCGCACCGGCGATCACCCCCAACAGCCAGAACAGGCCCAGCCCCATCAACTGCTCTGAGAGTTTGGCGGCTTCGTCAAGTGCGCCGATGTTCAGCGCCCGCAGCGCCTCCACCATGACATCAATGCCAAAGGTGACCAGCGGGCCGGGCAGTATCCGCGCTACCCAGTCGAACAGGTCGAACGGCAGGAAGGGCAGCCCGGCGAAGCGGTCGCCCAGATACAGGAGCGCCATCAGCGGGGCCATCAGCAGCCCGCCCACAATCGCGCCGGTGAAGATCTTTGGTCGCTGTCGGGCCAGCGTGTTCTGCTGACTCATTGCCTCTCTCCTTGGTTACTGTCAAAGGCTTTATTCAGCTTACATCTGAAATATTGCAGACAGCTAACATGCTGGCCATCAGCATAGATCAGTTTGCTGAGGTTCTTATGAGTTGCGTGTGATGTGTCCAGCGGAAAAAAACGCCTGCGAAGCATGAAAACGGGGCCAGCACCGCCGACCCCGATCAAAAGCATAAAACGCAACCGCGTTACGTCGTGCTGCGATATTCGCCCGTGCTGTAGACATAGACGAAGGTCATGATCTCGCCGTTGGCATCGGCATCGGCAGCCGTCCAGTCGAAGACCCAGCGGGCATCGCTGATGCTCAGGTTGACGCAGCCCCGGCTGCGCCGGTAACCAAACAGATCGTGCCAGTACGTCCCGTGCAGGCTGATGCTGTTATCAAAGTACAGGACCCACGGCACGCTTTGCAGGGCATAGGCGTTAGGCGCGCCGGTCGCGCCGGACATGCCATCACGGGCCAGCCGCGCCCAGACAGTGAACAGACCCTCGTTCGTCTCCGTACCGGGCAGGCCCGTACTGATGAGCGTGGCGAATACCGGCTGATCGTCTTCATAGGCGACCAGCGACTGCTCAAACAGGTCGATTGCGACCCAGCGCCCGCTGACGCCCTCCGGCCGCTGCACCGGCTTGATGACCGTCATATAAATCTGCTTGACCCACTGATCCGGACCGACCATGTACCACGTCCAGCCCTCATCGTCGACGGCCTCGGCGAAGATGTTATAACGCTCGTAATGCAGCGGTACGAGGCCGCTCTCGCTGGTGGAGGGGCCGCCGGGGTAGGTGCTCGCCCAGATGCCAGTCGTATCCAGGATCCAGCCGAAGGGCTGGTTCCAGCCTTCGGGCAGCATCACACCCGTGAAGGTACTCGCCGGGACGTAGTAGGCGTCGTTCTTGCTGATCCACACGCCATCTTCGGATTGTATCCAGCCGTCCGTCTCATTGACCGCATTGACGAAGTTGAAGCCCTGCGGGATCACACGCGCCACGTTGCCGCCGGGGTTATCGTAAGCGTTTACGGGCTGCGGCCCTACACGCCAGAACGAATACTGATTGAGCGTGAACCAATCCGGGTTGATAGGCAGCACGTCCGGCTCAGGGTACGCTTCCATGATGGCGAGGCATTCGTCGCTCGCTGTCTGGCCGGGGACATAGCGGCAGGCTTCCGGCTCGAAGACCTGCACCGGCACCGGTTCTTCAGGTGCGGCGGGCATCACCGTCGGCGCGACAGTCGGCGCGGGGGTCGGTGGCACCGGCGTGGATACAGCCGCTTCCGCTGGCACAGTTGGCGTATTAGTCGCGAAGCCCGTCAGCCCGCCCTGACCCTGTACGCCGCCCATCGGCAGCGAGAAGGCCAGCGCGCCTACCATGAGCACAGTCATTACGATCACAGCACGTTTTAGCATTACCACAACGTCTCCAACGCACTCAATTACAGGTAGAACAATTCTCAGATCATGCACGCAGACCGTGCATACCGCTCGAAACGTCAGGCCCCAAGCGTAGCATACTCCCCTCGGATTACGAGAGGATTTCCACGCGCCGCAGGTCGATCGTGGGCCGCTGACCCCGCCCTGACCTGCCTTGCAGTCCAATTCACCCAACCCCAAGGCAGAATTTAGGTGGATTTTGGGTATAATAAAATTACTGAATTGGTAGCCTGCTCACTTCATCGCCACGCATCATTGAGAAAACTTATGTCTGACGACTCAAAATCGAAGCTCGTGCGCCGGTATTATGCCTCAGACAACAATCTGCGCATCCGGCACGAAACCCACGAGAAGTACACGGTTCCCCGACGCGACTACGTCGGCTGGACGCTGGAGCGCATCAACTGGCGCGGTGATGAGGCCGTGTTGGATATGGGCTGCGGGCCAGGCATCTACTACCAGCGGCTTTTGGATCAGTGGCCAGGGCTGCGCTACTACGGCATTGATCTGTTGCGCAGTATGATGAAGCAGCACCCCGCCGATACCGGCCTGATCCAGGGTGACGCGATGCAACTGCCTTTCGCCGATGGCAGCCTCGATGTCGTCATGGCCAACCACATGCTGCACCATCTGCCTGATATCGAAGCCGCCGTGAGCGAAGTGCGGCGCGTGCTCAAGCCGTCCGGGACGTTCATGGTCGCCACCAACAGCATGCAATCCATGCCTGAGCTGCAAGTGCTGATGCGCCGCGCCATCGTCCTGTTGACGCGCTATGGTGCCTCTGAAATTCGCCCGCCGGCCCTGCCCAGCGATGCCTTCGCCCTGGAGAACGGCACCCGCATACTCTCGCGCTATTTCCACAGCGTCGTGCGCTTCGACCTGCCCAGCGCGCTGATCTTCCCGGAGGTGGACCCGGCCATCGCCTATCTGGAGAGCACCCGCGACCTGCGCGAGGGTGATTTGCCGGATGATGTTATCTGGGATGACGTTATGATGATCATGCGTCAGCAGATCAACCAGCTCATCAAGCACCTGGGCGAACTCGTGATTAACAAACAATCGGGCGTCCTGCTCGCCAGCGACAACGGCGGCCCCGCCCATCAGTTCATCGCCCTGGAACGGGCGAACGGGCGTCTCACCTGATCCTGTGCAACCTTCGGTGCAGCACGGCGGGTCTGGGCGCGCTTAACTGGTAGACTGGAAACTTCAGAGGATCAAACATGGCCAAATTGACAGTGAGCCTGGCACAGATTCATATTGCCCTGGGTGACGTCTCCCGTAACCAGCGCAAGATGGAGGTCGTCGCCACCGAAGCAGCCCGCCGCCGTTCGCACATGCTGGTGCTGCCGGAACTATGGTCAACGGGCTATGCACTGGAAGACGCCAAACAGCTCGCCGATGAGAGCAATAAGGGCATGTTCGCCCAGTTATCGCTCGTCGCCACCCAGAACAAAATCGCCGTCACCGGCTCCATCCTGGAGAAGCGCGGCATGGAAGTCGCCAACAGCGCGCCGTTCTTCGCGCCTAATGGCCGCATGATGGGCATCTATCGCAAGCTGCACCTTTTCCGCCTGATGCAGGAGGATCGCTACCTGCAACCCGGCCCGGCCCTGACCGCTGTCGACCTGCCCTGGGGGATCACCGGCCTGGCGATCTGCTACGACCTGCGCTTCCCTGAGGTCTTCCGCTCCTATGCCGCCGATATGGGCGCGCAGATCATCGTCATCCCGGCGGAGTGGCCGCTGGCGCGCATCGATCACTGGCGCGCACTCCTCATCGCCCGCGCCATCGAGAATCAGTGTTATATTATCGCCTGCAACGCCGTCGGCGAAACAGGCGATACCGTCTTCGGCGGTCACAGCATGATCGTCGATCCCTGGGGCGAGATCGTCATCGAGGCCGGCACGGAAGAACAACTCGTCACCGCCACGATCGAACTCGACCGCGTGCAGGAAGTGCGTCAGCGCATTCCCGTCTTCGATGATCGCCGCACGGACATCTATGGCTAAAGGCACCCACGCGGAGCCGCCTTTTTCGAACAACCATCAACAATGGGTGAGGAACATGCCCAAGAAGATCAACCTGACACTCAGCCAGGCTTCAGAAAGCGACCTGCAGGCCCTGTATGGCATCCTGGCCATCGCCGGTGAGCACATGCACCGCACGCTTGGTCTGGCGCACTGGTACCCTTTTCGCACTTTTGAGCGCTTCCTGCAAATCACCGATCAGGAGCACCTCTACGCCGTCTACAGCGATAATCTGCTGGTAGCGACCTTCAACCTGAACCCACACTCGCGCGATTACTATCGCCTGGAGATGTGGGCTAACCCGCAGCATACCGCCTGGTATCTGGGCGGCATGGGCGTGCTGCCTTCGCATCAGGGGCAGGGCGTCGGCGAGTGGGTGATGCAGCAGGTTGATCGGCTGTGCAAAGAAGCCGGGGTCGATGCGGTGCGCTTCGACGCGGTCGCCAACCACGCACGCCTGCTGCGCTTTTATGATCGCCTGGGGTATACGCGGCGCGCATTTATCAGCATCGATGAGGAAAAACAGCTCGTCGCTTACGAGCGCGTCTTCGCGGAAGACGACAAAGCCTAACGCGCCCTGGTCAACTCAGCGCCGTTGGAAGAAATCGTGGAAATTGTTGTCGCTCGTCCATAGGATGTGCTGATAGATCGCGTACAGCGTCTTGACGTGCTGTGATACCGCCTCGCTCAGTTCATCTGTATACAACAGTGGGTCATCCGGCGCGAACCACGTCCCCAGCCGGAACCAGTCCTGGCCCGGCTCAAAAGTGCTCAGCCACTCATCCAGGATCTGCGGATGCTGCAGATGATGCCCGGTCAGGTGCATATCGCTGCGATGAATACCCCGCCAGAAGCCCAGCGCATAGGTGTTATCCAGTTGACGCAGCATGCTGAACAGGCTCTGCTTGTGGCGGCTGATCGTCAGCTTGCCGGCAAGGTTCTGCTGATCCCAGCGCGCATCGGGCGCGATGATGAGTTCCAGCACGAAGGCGCGCGGCGTCAGCCGCATCTCGATGACCGGGTGCCGCCGTACCGCCAGATCGCCGCTTGCGGCGGCTTCTTCGCGGCCCATGAGCCGCTCTACCACGCGGGCCTGTGCGCTGTCACGCAGATACTGGACGACCAGCGCGCCGCCGTGTTCCACCGCCCCGACGGAGTACTCCGTCACGACGGATTTCGTCCATTGGTGCAGGTCAACATTCTGTGTGCGCAGCGGAGGATAAACCCGGTCGTGGACTTCGCGCAGCCGCTGACGCGCATCCTCGCGCTCAGGCGACGACATCTGGTTACCCAGATCAGCCGTTAAAGCAGTGAAATGGGCCAGTGTAAAGTAGGCAGGCACGGCCTCTCCCCTCATCGCAGACATCACGTTGGCAGAAATTTTACCGCTTAGTTTACTCTCAGGAATGCTTCCCGACAACTTCCATTGCTGGGCCATTGCTGGGCCATTGACGGCTATTTGCCGGGCATTTGCCGGGCATTTGCCGGACACATGCCGCGCGTCCGATGAGCTGCTGCCGCTTCGCTTCACCCCCTGCGGCGGTTCTGACAGCTATCAATTCTGACGCATCTGCATGCGTCTGAACCTTACAATCTCCAAACTCCGGCGTCAGTTTACGGGGAGTTTAGCCTACGTCGGGCCGCTTCCTGGGCGATGGTTGCCCACCTCAGATGCAAAAGCACGCACGAGGGAGTACAATAGTCATGTATCATCAGTTAAAGATGTGGAAGGAGCCTGGCACGACTGACATCCCACCCAACGGCGAGATGGTGTCGTGCGCTATCGATATGAACGATTCCGGCGATGACCCCAAGATCAGTGAATTAACCGTGAGTCAATTGCAGACCCTGATCCGCAGGACCGTACAGGAAGCCGTGGCAGAAGTCATCATTGAGTTCAGCATGGCTGCAGAGATGGACGCCCAACTGACTTACGAGGCAGAAATGGCGGACTATCTGCGCGCCGCACTTAATCCACAGTTCAACGATAACGATCTCGTCCGTCAACAACTGGACGACTGATGCCCGACCCGGCACCCTCACCCTGCCACTAGGCGCTTTTGCGCTTTTGCGCTACGCTGTTGCGTTGAAACCGTACCATCGCTAGTCATCTGATTGAAATATCCCTTGTCCGTGCTGAATCGATATGAATATCATCGTCTGCAAGAGGGCTGCAGTTCTGCCCGTCTGTATCAGGATACCCCGCGCTCATGCGTGAGGTCAGACATGAGTGAGGTCAGACATGAGTGAGGTCAGACATGAGTGAGGTCAAAACGTTAGTAGCGCTGCTGGCGCTCAACGAGGCGGCCAACATCGGACGCGTGGTGCACCGGGTGCAGCAGGCCGTCCCCTGGGCGGATGTCCTGGTCATCGATGACGGCTCTGTCGATGCGACCGGGGACTGCGCCCGGTCCGCCGGGGCGCAGGTGCTGCAGATGCCTTATAACGTCGGCATTGGCGCAGCAGAGCAGGCCGCGTTCCGTTATGCGCAGCGCATGAGCTATGACGTCATGATCCGCAATGATGGCGATGGCCAGCACGAGGCCGACGACATCCCCGGCCTACTGGCGACACTGCACGAAAAGCGCGTGGATGTGGTCATCGGGTCGCGCTTCCTGGGTGCCGCCGCGCCCGTCGTCGGGCGTGCCCCCGGCTACCGGACGCCCACATCGCGCCGCGCCGGAATATTCATCATCACCGGGCTGCTGCGCATCCTGACGCGCCAGCCCGTCACCGACCCGACCTCCGGCTTCAGGGCCTTCAACCGCCGGGCGATTGCCTGCTTCGCTGCGCAGTACCCGCAGGACTACCCAGAGCCAGAAGTCATCATCATGATGCACCGGCTCGGCCTGCGCTGGACGGAAGCGCCCGCTCACTTTCATGAGCGCCTGCACGGGCGCTCGCAGTTCCTGTCGATGCGGCGCGCCTTCTATTATATGGTCAAGGTCGTGATGGCCATTCTGATCGACACGCTGCGCCGCCGCCCCCAGCCAGAAGAAGCCCCCACGCAGATCAGCACCCACCGCAGCCGCTCAGACCGCAGCCGCTCAGATCGCCTGCGGTAACGCTCAACTGCCGCGCAGGATGAAGATCAGCACACTTAAGGTGACGACGCTCAACAGCGTGCTGACCAGCGTCACCGCTGAAGTGTATTCCGCATCGCTGCCGAACTGGGTCGCCAGCGCGCTGGAGAGCACCGCTGTCGGCATCGCCGCCTGTACGATCGCCACCTGAAAGGTAACGCCCTGCAGACCGACCAGCAGCGCCAGCGGCAGCGCGATCAGCGGGCCGATTAGCAGACGCACCCCCGCCGCCGTCAGGATCGGCATCAACTGGCCGGATAGCCGCGTCCGGCTGAGCTGCAGGCCCAGCAGCGCCAGCATCCCAGGGATGGAACCATCCGCCGCCAGGCTGATCGCCCGTTCCAGCGTCGGATGCAGCGCGAAACTCGGGTCAGCACTGCGTGCAAAGTTCATGATGAAGCCCAGCACCGCCGCATACGTGATCGGCACCTTAAAGACGTTCATCACCGCCTCGCGGAAGCTGCTCTTACCGCGTGATGCGAAGTACACGCCCAGGATCGTCCCAAAACCCGTATTGAAGACATAGACGAGTATCGCAATCGCGCCGCCTTCTTCGCCGAAGGCGAAGGTGTTCAGCGGGATGCCGTAGTTGGCCGCGTTCACCAGCATGATGCTCAGGACGAATGCGCCCTCCATCCGGTGATCGTAGCCGCGCACGCGGCTGTAAATCACGCCAATCACCGCCATCGTTAGCATGACGCCCAGCACCACAACCCCAATCCCACCCAACTGACCGCTGGACAGATCGCTGTTGTACACGCCCCGGAATACCAGCGCCGGGATGAACAGATAAATCAGGAAGACGGACAGGCTTTGCGGCTGCGGCTGAAAGCGTCGCGCCAGCAGCAAGGCGAGGCTGATGATGATGAAAATAGGCGCAATCACCGTCAGCATGATGTCGAGCAGCGCCAACAGCATATATCCCCCCAGGGCGAATGTGAGTTGTGGCGGATACCATCCGAGGAATCATACCCGCCGCCGCCCACACCGTAAAGCGCCGCCAGCACCCACAGCCCACCAAACCGACAGCGTCAATCCGGCAAAACGCTATCAAAAGGCGCACTGTTGGGCTATAATTGGGATAATCTTCTTTCTGACACTTTTTTTGGGATATACCAGGGATATAACGGACGCTCAGGTGCCACATCAGCATCGTCAGCTACTACCGCCGCCTGTCCACTATCCGAAGCGAGGAACGCCGTCATGAAGGTCAGCGTCTTACAGGACAATCTAGCAAAAGCCCTCAGCACCGTCAGCAAGGCGGTCGATAGCAAGCCGCAGCTCCCCGTGTTGGCGAACGTCCTGCTGGTGGCGGAAGGCAGCCAGCTCATGGTGGCGGCGACCAACCTGCAAATCAGCATGACGATGTGGATCGGTGCCAAAATCACCGAGCCCGGCTCCGTCACCTTGCCCGCCAAGACCTTCGTTGATCTGGTCAATAACCTGTCACAGGAGCGCGTCGATCTGACTTTGGACCAGACCAACAATACGGTACTGGTGCGCTGCGGTGCGACCAAATCCAACATCAAAGGCATCGACGCCGACGAGTTCCCGCCCATCATGCACGACGAGGAACCCGATCTGCACATCGAAGGCCGCACCCTGCGCGGCATGATCAACCAGACAGCCTTCGCCGCTGCCCGCGAAGACACCCGGCCCATCCTGACCGGCGTCTACACCGAGATCGAAGGCGACCGCATCACCATGGCCGCAGCCGATGGCTACCGGCTGGCTGTCCGCAGTGGCAAGCTGGAAGTACCCTACGGCGGCCCCAAGACCAGCATCGTCATCCCCGCCCGCGTGCTGATGGAAGTCGCCCGCGCCATCGAGGAGAACGAGCGTGAGGTCGGCCTGGCGCTGCCCAAAAAGCGCGAGACGGTGACCTTTCTGCTGCCCCACCTGAACATCTCCGCCCAGTTGCTCGACGGGCGCTTTCCGGATTTCAGCGCGATCATCCCCAAGAGCTACGTCACACAGACGGTCATGTACACCGACGATCTGCTGCGCGCCTGCAAACGTGCGGAGATCTTCGCCCGTGATAGCGCCTACAGCGGCCGCCTCTACGTCAAACCGGCGGGCGGCCCGAGCGAACCGGGCGAGGTCATGGTCGTGGGGCGCAGCGCGGAGCGCGGCGATAACGAAGGCGTCCTCGATGCCAGCGTCGAGGGCGAACCGCTCGATATCAGCTTCAACATCGCCTACCTGATCGACGTCCTGCGCGTCATTGAAGAACAGCGCGTCATCTTCCAGAGCAACGGCCCTGAAAATCCTGGCGTCATCCGCCCAGAAAACCGTGATGACTTCGTCCACGTCATCATGCCGATGAGCCGCTAAGCATCACCTGCGCCGGGGGTGGGCTGCTGCCCGCCCCGTTCTCATACGACTATTTACCCATCTCGGCTGAGCACTGTGCAGGCTATAATCCTTCAACATATATTCGGCACGCCCCCGAAGGACGCCCCATGCAGATAAGTCGCCACTGGCACGATGACCTCCGGACCATCCTGCTCATCAGGTACAAGGGTCCCTGGGATTGGGACGAACATATCGCCTTCGTAGAGGCGTTCTCTTTAGAGATGCGACAGCAATATGGCAACAGCATGCGTGCCTACATGATTTTTGACCTGCGTGGCGTCAGCTTTCCATCAAATGCCATCCCTGGCCGACGGGTGCAGGAGGGTCAGTATCATCTGGCCGCCGCGACGAGCTTCATTGTGCTGGTCGTCAACAATCCGTTTATGCGCGTGGTCATTCAGGTCGGCCTGCGACTCAGCAATCCCCGTGGGGAATTTCATGTGGTGGCGTCGATCGAAGATGCGGAAAAGCTCATCAAAGCGCACCGGGCGGAAAACCCCAGCGCAGAGCGCATCAGTACGCCAAATCCCGACTTGAAAAATCCCTCAACCCCCATAGAATAGCAATGTTCCGTCCTCAACTGTGACAGCAGCATCGGGCAGCGGCTGACCCGATACGAGAAAATCGAGGTAAATCAGATTATGGCATCCTATCACGGTCCTAAGGCGAAAGTGCAGCGCCGCTTCGGTGAGGTGCTCATGCCGCGCCCCAAGTACCACCGCATTCTGGAGAAGCGCGCCTACCCGCCCGGCGACCACGGTCGCGAGAAGTCCTTCCGTGGCGGTCGTCGTAGTGACTACGGCCTGCAGCTCGCAGAAAAGCAGAAGCTGGCCTACATCTACAACATCCGCGAGCGCCAGATGCGTAACTATTACAAGCGCGCTGCGCAGATGCTTGGCCCTACGGGCGGCAACCTGCTCGGCCTGCTGGAACGTCGCCTGGATAATATCGTCTACAAGGGCGGCCTGGGCGCGACCATCTGGGCGGCGCGTCAGCTCGTCGGCCACGGTCACATCCTGGTCAACGGCACCCGGCTCGACCTGCCGTCATATCAGGTGCAGCCCGGCGACGTCATCACCCTGCACGACCGGATGAAAAAGAACCCGCACATCCTCGAATGGGTGGAGCAGATCGCGGCTTACCCGCCTTACCTGAGCATCGATAAGGACAACCTGACGATCACCTTAAACCGCCTGCCGGAGCCGGGTGAGATTCAGGTGCCGGTGCAGATTCAGTTCGTGGTTGAGTTCTACAACCGCCTGACCTGATCTCCGCACCGCTGACGCTCGGCCCGCGCTGACGGGTTATGGCGTGTCAACACCACAGCACAGCGATATCGGGGCCGGATGATTCCGGCCCTTTCGCTTGTCTGCATCCACCAAAAAGCGCTTTTTTGATCGCGCCTCGCCTTTCCTGGCGGGTGAGGTTGACCATAACCGCTATTTCTCCTTTCCCTTTAAGCTGGCTCTCTCTTACGATTTCGCGGCAAAACCGCTATGATTAATCAAACATAATGGCAATACTATTAGCCCCATCATCTGACCGTAACCAGTCAGCGCAGCTTCTGCGCGGCCTCCCGCGTGCGCAATTACAACCTGGAGACACACACGGAGCGCAACAGCGATGTCCCTCACGCAGTTACAGAATTCTCGCCAATCGGAACGCACCTACACGAATCGACGCTACCTGGACGCCATCGAGGACCACGTCGTCATCTTTGACGGCGCGATGGGCACCAGCATCCAGAACTACAACCTGACGGCGGACGACTTTGGCGGAGAGCAGTACGACGGCTGTAACGATTTTCTGGTCATCACCCGGCCCGAGGTCATCCAGGCCATTCATGAGAGCTTTCTGGCAGTCGGCAGCGAAGTCGTAGAGACGAACACGTTTCGCGGTAACCGCCTGACCCTGGGCGAATACGGCCTGGGCGATCGCGTCCTGGAGATTAACCGGGCGGCAGCCGGGCTTGCCCGCGCCGCCTGCGACATCTGGGAGCAGAAGACGGGCGTGCCGCGCTTCGTCGCGGGCAGCATCGGCCCGAGTGGCAAACTGCCCAGCGGCAATGATCCCGACCTGAGCAATATCACTTTTGACGAGCTGGCCGACATCTTCTACGAGCAGGCACAGGGCCTTGTCGAAGGTGGCGCGGACCTGCTGCTGATCGAAACCAGCCAGGATATTCTGGAAGTCAAAGCAGCGATTCACGGCATCAACCGCTATTTCGAGGACGCCGACGTCCGCATCCCGATTCAGGCGCAGGTGACGCTCGACGTGAGCGGGCGTATGCTCTTCGGCACGGATATCGGCAGCGCCCTGGTGACGCTGGCCCCGCTGCCCATCGATGTCATCGGCATCAACTGCTCGACGGGTCCGGAGTACATGCGCGCACCGCTGCAATACCTGGCGGAGCACAGCCCGTTCCCCATCAGCGTGCTGCCCAACGCCGGCCTGCCGATCAACGTTGACGGCGAGGCCGTCTACCCGATGGAGCCGGAGCCGTTCAGCGAGATGGTCAGCGAGTTCACGCGGTGGGGCATCAACATCGTGGGCGGCTGCTGCGGCACCCGACCGGAGCACCTCGACAAGCTGTACCAGAAGGTCCACGGCCACCCACACAGCGACCTCATCAGCGGCAAGGCGGCACGCAAAGCGCCGGAACAGCGCGCCATCGATTTCCCGCCGCAGGCCAGCAGCGGCATGACTGCCACGCCCCTCGTCAACGACCCGGGGCCGACGCTCATCGGCGAGCGCGTCAACAGCCAGGGCAGCCGCAAGGTCAAGCGCCTGCTGCTGAAAGACGATTACGACAGCATCGTGCAGATCGCCGTCGATCAGGTCAACAATGGCGCGCATATGCTCGATGTCTGCGTTGCGCTGACGGAACGCGACGACGAGCGCGAACAAATGGAGAGGCTCGTCAAAAAGCTGGCGATGGCCGTCACCGTGCCGCTCATCATCGATACCACTGAAGCCGACGTCGCTGAGTCCGCACTGGCGCTGTATCCGGGGCGCGGCATCATCAACGGCAACAACCTTGAGAATGGCCGCGAGCGCATCGACCAGATCCTGCCGATCGCCTGCAAATACGGGGCCGCCGTCCTCAGCATGACCATCGATGAGGAGGGGATGGCTCACACCCGCGATAAGAAGCTGAAGATCGCCCGCCGCATCACGGAGATCGCCGTCAACGAGTACGGCATGAAGCCGGAAGATCTCATCTTCGACGTGCTGACCTTCCCGCTGACGACCGGCCAGGCCGAACTACGCCAGGACGCCATCGAAACCATTGAGGGCATCCGTCTGATCAAGCAGCACCTGCCCGGCGTCAAGACGGCGCTCGGCGTCAGCAACGTGTCCTTCGGCGTCAGCGAGGGCGCGCGCGGCGTGCTCAACAGCGTTTTTCTGTATCAGGCGGTGCAGGCCGGTCTGGATATGGCCATCGTCAACCCCGCCCATATCACGCCCTATGCGGAGATTCCTGAAGAGCAGCGCAAAATCGCCAATGATCTGATCTTCAACACCGACGAAGACGCCCTGCCACGCTTCATCCAGTACTTCGAGCAGAACACGGTCGCTTTCGGTGGGCGCGAGGCCGAAGACCCGACCAAAGACATGACCAGCGAGCAGGCCGTACACTGGCAGATCGTCCACCGCAAGAAAGAGGGCGTCGAGGCGCTCATCGACGACTGCCTGACCCGTCAGGATGCCGTCGGCGTGCTGAATAACGTCCTGCTGCCCGCCATGAAGGAAGTCGGCGATAAGTTCGGCGCGGGGGAACTCATCCTGCCCTTCGTACTGCAATCAGCGGAGGTCATGAAGAAGACCGTCGCCTATCTGGAACAGTTCATGGATAAGGTGGAGGGCGTGACCAAAGGCACCGTCGTGCTGGCGACCGTCTACGGCGACGTCCACGACATCGGCAAAAATCTGGTCAAAACCATCCTGAGCAACAACGGCTACACCGTCCACGACATCGGCAAGCAGGTGCCCGCCAACACCATCATTGAGAAGGCCATCGAATACAACGCCGACGCCATCGGCCTGTCGGCGCTGCTGGTGAGCACATCGCGCCAGATGCCGCTGATCGTCAACGAACTGGCCCGCCGCAAACTGAGCTTCCCCGTGCTGATCGGCGGCGCGGCGATCAACCGCCGCTTTGGTCGGCGCATTCTGTTTCTCGATGAGACGAACGAGCCATACGCACCGGGTGTCTTTTATTGTCAGGACGCCTTCGAGGGCCTGGAGGCGATGGACAAGCTCATGAGCGGCCGGCGCGAGGACTTCCTGCAGCAGACCATCGACGCCGCCTATGAGGAAATCGGCAAGACGCGCCCAACGCGCCGCAGCCGCACCGCCACCGCACAGAAGACCGTCCGCCCGGCCCCGGTCCTGCCGCAGCCACCGTTCTGGGGGGTGCGCACCGTCACCGACCTGCCGATTTCGATCGTCGCGCAGCACGTTCACAAGCCGGAGCTGTACCGTCTGAGTTGGGGCGGTAAGAACAAGCAGGGCGCGGAATGGGCACAGATCGAGGCTGAGTTCGAGCAGCGCTTCGCCCGGATGCTGGCCGAGGCCGAGCGCGAAAAGTCGCTGGCCCCCGCCGCCGTCTACGGCTACTTCCCGGCCAATGCCGATGGTGACGCTCTCATCATCTACGACCCGGCACGCTATAGTGCCGACGGCACCACCGAGGAAATCGCCCGCTTCACGTTCCCACGGCAGCCGCAGGGCGAGTATCTGTGCATCAGCGATTATTATGAGCCGGTCGGTGGGCGCGGCGTGGATGTAGTGCAGTTGCAGGCGGTGACCGTCGGCGAGCCTGCCGACAAAGCGTTCGCCCGGCTGGAAGCGGCTGATAACTACAGCGAAGCCTACTTCTTTCACGGTCTGGCGGTGCAGATGGCGGAAGGCGTCGCCAACTACATGACCAACCTCGTGCGCGGGCAGCTCGGCATCGCCGCCGACCAGGGTAAGCGCTATAGTTGGGGCTACCCGGCCTGCCCGGACCTGGACGATCACGGTATCGTCTGGCAGCTCATGCCGCAGATTGAGGAGAAGCTCGGCCTGCACCTGACGGATTCCTTCCAGATCGTGCCGGAGCAGAGCACAGCGGCGATCTTCGCCCATCACCAGGACGCGAAGTACTACGCCGTCGGCAGCCTGGATCGCTCCGAGCAGATCCTGGGCAGCTAACGAGCCGCTAACGACACATCAGACCGGCCCCTGTGCGCGACAGCGTGCGGGGGCTTTTTGATGCTCCAGAACAGGTTGCTCAGAACAGGCCGAGGAACTTCTTACGCGCCGGGGCAGGCGCGCTGCCGGGATGGGTGAGCGTGGTCAGGCCGCCGCAGCTCTCGCTGAAGAGCGGGGCCAGTTCGTCCAGCAGATTGTCAGTGAAGCGCGGCGCGGTTCGGTAATGGGCGATGCCGACGAACGCCCCATACTGGCTGAACAGCCCGTAGACAACCTCCGCCGTCAGTGCCGATGCCTCCGGCCAGCGCCACTTATCAGGGAAGAAGTAGTAATACACCACGTAGGCGATAGCCGTGCTCACGCTGACGCCCCGGCTCTCATAGCGCCACAGATCGACCCCGGCGCGGGTGGCGGCTTCAGCGGCCAGGCTCAGCGCGGCGACGCCCAGCAACATCTGCCGGAACGAAGCGTTGCTCTTCTGTTTTTCGACAAAGCGCAGGTAGCCTTCGACGTGTATCTGTGTATCGACTGTCTGCCGGAACTGATCGACGCCCGATTGAAACAGCGTGATATCCTCCAGCATGACGCCGCTGACGATGCGCAGCAGCATCAGCCACAGGCCATCGACAAAGCCTGCTTCGGCCTCTGCGGATAGCATCTCCTGCGTGCGCTCGGCATAGGTGCGCCGCCAGTCCGCCGCGAAGTCGCCCATATCCGGGTGATCATGCAGCATCTCGTGTGCCTGCGCCGCCGCGACCGCTTCCAGCAGGGCTGCCTGCAGCGTGTCATGCTGGCCCAGCCCGACGCCCTCGCGCAGCGCCGCGACCGCCCGCGACCCGCCCGCCATATCATTCAGAAAGCGGTAGCGCAGCCCATCGACCAGCACGCCGGCCAGCGGCGTCAGCGTGGGCTTGCGGATCGCCTGCGCGACCTCGTCCTTAAGCTGGGTGTGGCCTTCGCGCACGATGGCACCCGGTGCCGCATCGAGCCAGGCCCAGGCCGCCTGCACCAGTGCGTTTTCGGCGCGCTGTGCCTGCGCTATGGCGATGCTCTCCGCATCGAAGAACAGGCCGGTATGCTCCGGCTGAAATGGCTCAGGGACTGTGGGCGTTGCTTGCGGCATGGTCACGTATCGTCTGAATCACAGCAGATAGACAAATTCCGCGCCCATTATAGCCAGTGGGCACGCCTCATCAACAGGGGCGATAACACTTTAACATGGTGTTTATTGTGTTGAAAAATCCCCTCCGTGCGGAGGGGATTCATGGTTACAGATGCTAGACGATCGCGTTTTCGCCGGTCAGGTCGCGCCCGACGATCAGCAGGTTGATCTCGTTGGTGCCTTCGTAGGTGTAGATCACCTCGGCGTCTGTCCACAGGCGGGCAATGTGATTATCGATCACGATGCCGTTGCCGCCGAGCGTCTCGCGGGCGAGCTGGGTCACGCGGCGGGCCTTGTTCGCATTGTGATACTTGGCCATGCTGAGGATGCCCTCATCGACCTTCATCGCCTGCATAAGCTCCGCCAGACGGAAGCACAGCGCCTGCATCGCGGTGATCTCCGAGGCCATCTCGACCAGTTTGGCCTGGATGAGCTGGAAGCCAGCAATCGGCTTGCCGAACTGCTCGCGGTCGGTGGCGTACTTCAGGGCGAACTCAAAGGCACCCGCCGCCACGCCTGCCGCTTCCCAGGCGACGCCGTAGCGTCCCAGACCCAGCACCTGCGCCATATGCCGGAAGCTGCTGACATTCTCCAGCCGGTTGGCGGCCGGGACGCGCACGTTATCCAGCGTGATATCGGCGTTCAGCACGCCGCGCTTGCCGATCTTGCCCCAGATATCCTTGAGGGTGACGCCGGCTGTCTCGCGCGGGTCTTCAATGACAAAGCCGCCGAACTTGCCGTCTTCATCGCGCGCCCAGATGATCAGCAGATCGCTGATGCTGGCGTTGCCGATCCAGCGCTTGGCCCCGTTGAGGATGTAGCTGTCACCATCGCGGCGCGCCGTCGTCTGGATGCCAACGGCGTTACTGCCGACCTGCGGCTCCGTCAGGCCGAATGCGCCAATCTTCTTCAGCGTCATCATATCGGGCAGCCAGCGCGCCTTCTGCTCATCGCTGCCGAGCATCATAATGCTGCCCATCGCCAGGCCGCTGTGTACGCCGTAGAAGGTGCCAATGCTGCCATCGCCTTTGGCGAACTCATACGACACCAGCCCAAGCTCCATGAAATCCATGCCAGCCAGCGGGCCGCCGATGATGCCCAGATCGACGATCTTACGTGCGATCTCCCAGGGGAACTCTGCCTTTTCCCAGTAGGGGTTGATATTGGGCAGAACTTCTTCCTGAACAAACGCCCGAACCTTATCGCGGGTGGCGCGTTGCTTATCGGTGAGGCGCTCATCGAACTTGTAATAATCAAACGCGGTGATGGCGTTTTCGAGGGTCGGTGCGGTCATAACCATGCGTCTATAATCCTTCAAACTGTGATCAGGGTGAAACAACGCCTAAGTAATCTAATGGCTGTTAGATTAATTATAGCGATAATCGAATGATGATTCAATTACTGTATTTATGAATATCTGAAGCCCAGCCCCTGACAGGCTGATTTCTATGCGCATTATCATCTTTGCGGGTGAGGTTGCGGCTGGCTCAGGGGCGCGGTCTGGTTGTGGTCGGGCGTTGCACGAGGTTGCAGGAGCCTGAGAGAAGTGTCACATCAGAACGCGGCAGCGCCCCTCCTCCATAAAAGAAGGGGCCGCCAAACGCTGTTTTCCTGAAAAAACTGCTGCAAAACTACGGCGTGATCAGTCTTTCTGGCCGCCGCGCAGCAGCATACCGATCACCAGGCCAAAAACGAACGCGATCAGGATCGCGCGCCACGGGTTCTCGGTGACGACCTCACGTGCATCGTCTTCGATCTCATCGAGATTGTGCGCTTCCAGGTACTTTGAAGCGCTGTTGAGGCGATCAATGAGCTTGTTGGCCTGCTCGCGGGCGTCGTCATCGAGTTCGTCAGCTTTGTCAAGTTCGGTGCGGATGGCGCTGGCTGCTTCTGCCAGGCGCTTGGAGATGCCCTTACGGGCTGTTTCGGCACCTTCGCCGAGGCGTTTGGTCACATCGTCCAGGCGTTCGCGCGCGTCGTCAATCGTGCGTTCCAGATTTTCGGCAGCGTCCGAGGCGTCCTGTTTGCCGTTTTTACGGGGCATAGTCTTCTCCCTTATGATTCTCCCTGGCTCCATTATAACGGCATTTACGCCCCTGTTGGCAACCACCCCCGCCGATTGGGGGAATTCATGCAGAAAACAAACGCCCCGGGTTGGGGACCCGGGGCATCAAAGGCATGTAGGAAAATCACGCTTAGAAGTAGACGCGATTTTTAAATGCATCCAGTAGGGTTGTCGCACGGCTCGGCGTCCCGGTGAAGAATTCCAGGTCGCTCAGATCAGCCATGAAATCGGTAAAACCGGGCAAATCCTCGTCTGTGATATCGTCCATCTTGTTGAAGCCCATACGCCACTCTCCGAAAGAGCGCGCTTCGATAGGCGTCTCGTAGACCTTCAGCACGTTTTCGTGGCGCTCATCCGCAGCGATCTTATCAAACAGTGCATCGACTGCGGCCTGTTCGCCTTCCAATGCCTGAATGAAGAAACGATCCCGGTAGAGCAGCATGCCCGTTATGCCGAGCTTGCCGTTATTCTCGCGCGATACTGCCAGGATGTCGCGCAGTTCGTCATCACTCATCGGCTGAGCCGCTACACTCACATAGACGAGAGATACAAGAGCCATTGATTTATACCTCATTCACAATTAATAATCAATTTTATGTTAATTCAAAAACGCGAGTGTATGCGTTAAGATTGCCAAAGTCGCCGTAGACGCCACGCCCTGCCTGCGTCATAATGCCCGCCATGAACGCCGAAACGTCCCCTTCACGCCGTCGCTGGCGTCCGATCCTGATCATAGTTGCCCTGCTGCTGACGCTTGGCGCGCTGCTCGCCCTTGATCTGTGGCAGCGCGGCCTCGTCTGGCAGTTCGCCTGGTCCCAGACCGGCGAGGAAGACCCGCTCGGCCAGGTGCGCGGCCTGATGGAACTGGGCGCAAATCTGCTGCGGCCACAGCCCAACACCGCCCCGCTGACGCCCATCCAGCATGCCGACAGCCCGCCCTATGGCATCAACGTCTTCCTGCAGAAAGAAGTCGAAGAGCCGAAAATCCGCGCCATGCTCGCCATGATCCGCGACGCGGGTTTCGTCTGGCTGCGGCAGGAGTTCACCTGGGAAGATCTCGAAGTCGACGGGCGCGGCCAGTTCACCGATAGTCGCAACGACCTGGACGGCGACGGCGTGCCGGATACGCTCGACGCCTGGGCCAAATACGACCGCATCGTCGATCTGACCGAGGAATACGGCCTGCGGTTGCTCGTCCGGCTGAGCAACCCGCCGAGCTGGTCGCGCAGTGATCCCAACACCACCGCCCAAGCGCCGCCGGATGACTTCCAGGATTTCGTCAACTTCGCTGCTGCCGTCGCGCAGCGCTACCGGGGACGCATCCAGCACTACCAGATCTGGAACGAGCCGAACATCTATCCGGAGTGGGGCGAAGCCTTCGCCGATCCTGAAGCGTACACGGATATGCTCTGCCGCACGCATGACGCGCTCAAGGCTATCGACCCGGATATTGTGGTCGTCAGCGCGGCGATCGCGCCGACGATCTCGCTCGATAGCTACTACGGCCTGCAGGACGTGATCTATCTGCAACGCATGTATGATGCGGGCGCGGCGGCCTGCTTCGACGTGCTGGCGGCTCAGGGCTACGGCCTGCGCAGCGGCCCCACCGACCGCCGCCTGAGCCTGACGCAGGTCAACTACCAGCGGCACGTGCTCTACCGTGATCTGATGGTCGCCAACGGCGACGCTCACAAGCCCATCTGGCTGAGCGAAGCCGCCTGGAATCACGTGCTCGATGCCGAACTGCCGCCGGAGCAGATCACACAGTATGATCAGTTCGGCACCGTGACGCAGGAGCAGGCCGCCCGTTATATGCCGCTCGGCTACGAGCGCGCCCGTCAGGAGTGGCCCTGGATCGGTCAGATCAGTTACTGGTTCTTCACTCGGCCCGATCCATTTGAAGCCGGGCAGGCTTTCTATTACTTCCGCATGGTGGAGCCGGACTATAGCCCCGACAAGCCGACTTTCACGCCGCTGCCCGTCTACAACACCATGCGCGATTACATCAGCCGCACCCGCGCTAACCCGATCCTCTATCGCGGCACGCATCAGGCGCAGACCTGGGAAATCACCCACGGCGGCGAGAATCATCTGGAGCCGACGCTCACCACTGGTCCCCAGTTCGGTGATGCGGTGCGCACGTCAGCGACGCGCTTCAGCGCATATGGGACGCACGTCCGGCTGCTGCTGCGCGTCAACGCCGGGACGACGATCGTCCGGGTCAACGGCGAACAGGTCGCAGCGATCACCGGGCGCAACCCGGATTGGCAGTCGCTGACCATCGCGCACAGCCTGCTGCCGCAGACATTTGAAGTCGAACTCATCGCCGACGATGCCGGTTACGCGCTGGATAGCATCACTGTGCTGGATCGTACCTGGGCGCAGATCGGCCCGCTGATCATCGTCGCGGCTGGCGTGAGCCTTCTGCTGCTGGGGGGATGGATTGGCGGCTGGCTGAGCCGCCGGGGATGATGGCCCCATCCCATACCACCGGATGAGGCCGCCTTCAGCGCGTTCGCGTTATTCGCGGTCGGCGCGCTCGTATTTGGTCACGGGCACGTCGAAGATAATAACGCTCGTCTTGCCATCCGGCTCGACGACTTCCAGCACGTAATCGCCTGCCGCATTCTGATACAGCACCATACGCCCATCCGGGCTGCTGACCGGGTTATCCGCCAGATCATCCAGCTCATCCGGGAAGACGACGATCACGGCGCGGTTGGTCAGCGCATCGTATACCTGGATGTTGAAGCCCTCGTCATCCGCGAAGACGTACAGGCCGAAGGTATCGCGGGCGCAGTCCGGCGCATTCACGCGGCCATCGAAACCGCACTTGGGCACGGGCGCACTGCTGCCCGGCGTGTAAAAGCCGGAGGCCATTTCTTGCGTATAATCGCCGTCCCAGTTTCCGGATTCATCCATACCTTCGATGTCGTAGTATATGGTGACGTCCATGTTTTCCGGCAGCACAGGGTCAATCTCGATGCCGAAGGTGTTCGTGGTGCCACTCTGACCAAAATAGGTCCCTACAAAAATGCTCTGATGGTAGCTCGATCCACCGACGCGCAGCGCGTTATTCTCACCAGCATCGGAAAGGCTTACCGGCGACAATGCAGCGTAGAAATCAGCGAGATCGTCAAAGCCGGGTGAGGGTGTGCGAACGAATTGGGGGACGTTCTGTACTTCCGGCTCACCGGGCCCCTGCGGCAATTGAACGTAAGCATCGATATAGATGTAGAATTCGCCCGTGCATCCCGGCCCGGCTGCCCAGGTGACTTCCGCGTAGTTCAGATAGGACTGTGTCTCGAGAATTTCGACCGTACACCCTGAGACGCCCGCGCGGGTCGTCACCAGCCCCATGCTCAGCACGAATACCAGCGTGACGGCCATCGTGGGCCAACGCGTAAATAATTTCATTCAGCAATCTCCACACATATGAACACATACCCGCCGCACTATTGCGACATATGACAGTATAAAAAAACGCAGCGCGCAGGAACGTAAAGATTAGTTTGATACTTGTCTAATATCGGGGTGGGTGCTGTCAAAATGGACATCTGCACGTACAATAGCCCTCGACCTGATCGCCCAGTCATTCAACGATGAGCCAGCGCATGAGCAAAAAGCGAGCCAGCAAATCGACGCCGCAACCGATCCGCGTGCTGCATTTCGCCGATGTCCACATTGGCATGGAGAATTACGGGCGCACCGATCCGGAGACCGGCCTCAGCAGCCGCGTGGTGGATTTTCTGCGGCGGCTGGACGAGATGGTCGCCGCCGCCCGCGAGCAGGGCGTCGATCTGGTCATCTTCGCCGGGGATGCCTTCAAGACGCGCTCGCCGGAGCCGACGTTTCAGCGCGAGTTCGCATGGCGTGTGCGCGATCTGGCGGCGCTGGCCCCGGTCATACTGCTGGTCGGTAATCATGATCTGCCGCCCAATGCCGTCAAGGCAAGCAGCGTTGAGATCTACAACACGCTCGACGTACCTAACGTGACCGTCGCCCAGGATTACGACCTGCTGACCATCGAGACGGCACGGGGCCGGGTGCTGGTCGGCACCGCGCCCTATCCGATCCGTGCGCGGCTGCTGCAGGCGCTGCCCGCCGCTGCGCGCAGCATCCGCGAAGTCGACGAACTGCTGGAGCAAACGCTCAGCGACATGCTGGACGGCCTCGCCGCCCGCGCCGACGAACTCGACCCGGACGGCACCACACCCCGCCTGCTGACCGGCCATTTTACCGTGCGCGGGGCGCGCCTGGGCAGTGAGCGCAGCGTCATGCTGGGCCGCGATGTGCAGATTTCACTGGGGCTGGTCGCCGACCCACGCTGGGATTACGTCGCGCTGGGGCATATCCACAAGTATCAGAACCTGACCGCTGATCGTGAAGGCGCGCCGCCGGTCGTCTACTGCGGCAGCCTGGAGCGCATCGACTTCGGCGAGGAGGGCGACGAGAAGGGTTACTGCCGCGTTGATCTGGCGCGCCACCACACGACCTATGACTTCGTGCCGGTGGCGGCGCGGCCCATGGTCACCCTGCGCGCCGATTGTCGCCAGGATGGCGACCCGACGCGCACGCTGCGCCAGCTCATCAGCCAGCATGACCTGAACGAGGCCATCGTCCGCCTGATCGTGCAGCTCACACCGGAGACAGACGCCCGCCTCAATGACGTCGCCCTGCGGGATGCCCTGCGGCGGGCGGGTGCCTTCCACGTGGCGGGGATGCGCCGCGAGATCGAGCGCCCCCAGCGCGCCCGGCTCGGCACGAATCCGGAGCGCTTCACACCGGAGGAACTGCTCGATCAGTATCTGCGCAGCCGCGACGACCTCAGCCCGGACCGGCGCGCCGCCCTGCTGGATGCAGGCCGCGCCATCATCCACGGCGAAGACCCGGAGCCCAGCGAGGGCTAACCCGCACGACAGCGCCGCACCTACAGCAGCGACTGCATCGCCTGGATTGCTTTCGCCTCCGCGCTGCGAACATCGTGCAGGCTCTCGCGGATGGCCTCAAGCAGCACGGCCACACCAGCATCACCCAGCGGGAAATCCGCGCCCATCTCCGCCTTCAGTGATTCGAACTCTGCGTGAACACTGGCCCGCTGCTCCAGTGAATCCGCGCCCTGCTCAATGAACAGACGGTGCTCCGCATCCATCAGATCGCGCAGGCGATCGAAGGGCGGCATACGCCGGGGCAGCAGCGCGTCATTCAGGACTTCCCAGGCTTCGGCAGCGGTGCGCCACGCGTCCGCCGCGGATTCAAACGCGGGCTGCTGCAGGATGGCGGCGGCTTCGTCGAGGAAATCGGCGTACTCTGATCGGCTGGCGAGTGGTGCCGCCGTAAATGCCAGATTCGTGTAGAAATAAGCGGAAATCAGGCCGGAGAGCAGGCGCGGCCCCGGCGCGAACTTCTTCGGCCAGCCCTCTTTCTGGTTCGCATCCAGCAGATCACTCCAGTGATCGTAGGCGGCCAGACCGTACTTGTTGCGCATCGGCTTGCGCGGCGGCTCCCCGACGAAGCCCTCGATCGTCTGGCGCAGCGCCGCCTCGACCATCTGCGGCAGATCATCGAGGTTCGGCGCGCCCAGCGTCATCTGCCGGTGACGCAGCCGTTTAACGCCCAGCCGGGCCGCCGCCAGCTGATCGACCGTCACTCCCATCGGCACCCGCGCCCGATCCGACACGAGCGCGCTGCCCATCTCAGGGTCATACGCGGTGACGACCAGCGGCAGTGTCAATGGATCGCCGGCTGTGCTCATGCCGTTGTAGGGCAGCTCCTGCATGACCACCCAGGCGATGACCGGCTGACCGGCGCGCAGTGCCTCCACCAGATTGGCCTCGGCGCGGTCCGGGTTGTCCGTCTGCTTGACATCAACCGGCACGTTGAGACGCTTTACCAGCGTATCCATCGGATCAAAAGTGTTGCGCGTCAGGAAATGCAGGTAGGGCAGCTCGCCCTGATACTCAAACGTGAAGTAGCCCGCCACCACGCCACCACTCAGGCCGAAGCACAGCGCATGCGATGGGGCTTCGCCCGTGTGTGGCATCGTCACGCCCTGGTAGGCCAGCACATTACGTACCGTCCCCGTCTCTGGAACGCCGCCATACTGCTGATAGTCTGTGAGTCGCATGATCCCCCCTTTTTGCTTTCTTGATCCGGTCCAGGCCAACCCTGCCCCAACCCGCACAGAGTCGGCTGCACTGATGCTAGCGCATTGAGATGAAATTTTTGTTCTATTTTAGCATAGGATCAAAGGATCAGCCCGCAGATCGACACGGGCTGACCCTGGCGTGCTTATATGGGGATGAATCACCGCGCCGCCGCTCGTCTGCTTTACTGGCGAAGCGTGGCCCTGGCGTAGATGTTGGTACGCAGACTGGGTGGCAGTTTGTCAGGGTTGATCACGCGCAGCAGCGCCGGCCCGACTACGGGTATATAATGGCCGACCTTCTTTTTGAAGTACGCGTTAACCACCGGGATATCGAAAAAAGCCACATCAAAACCGTGCCTGTTGAGGCGATTCGTCAGTTGTTCTCGCGTGTGCAGTGCGCAGTGATCCTCGCGCCAGCCCAGGCCCTTCCAGCGAATCGTCTCGAAGACCATGTTGGTCCACTTATTGGGGGTCTGCAGTGCATAGACGCCATGCGACTTCAGCACGCGGCGGACTTCCTCAAGGTGGTGATCGGAATCATGGATATGCTCGAACACATCAAAACTGATCACGACATCAAATTGTTCGCTCCTGAAGGGCAGCACGACGGAGTCTATAAGGGTGATGGGCAGCTTACCGTACATGGCTTCGCCATCGCGCACGTACGCCAGGTTAATCTCGACGCCGACAACGTCGTATCCCGCGCTGCGCAGATGTTTCACCAGCGCACCACGTCCAGTGCCGATTTCGAGAATGCGCTGGCCCTCTGAGAGGACCCCGGCCTCACTGAGAAACTGAAGATTGGCATCGTAATTGCCAAAATTCACCCGCTGCGAAAAACTCTCCGGATGTGTCTGAACGTCTGACATACTCTCCCCTTCAACAGACGTGAAAGGCGAGAGCAAAGTTGATGTCGATGTATGCCTATGCACGTCCAATCAGAATGTGCACTCGAGCATCAGATCGCAACAGATGCTTACGTAATATTATACTCTTGTACTATAGGGAGTCAATCAGGGCGCGCAGTATGCCCGCCGAAATCACCGGTATGGCACGCGCTCAGTATTCATCCGGGAAGTTGCCTTCGCCGTCGTCACCATCGCCCTCGCCCTCACGTGCGCGGCGGATGGCATCCAGAACCTGCGTGCGCGACAGGATCACGCTGCTGTCGTCCTCCTCGACCAGATCGCGCGGGACGGGGATGCGCCGTTCCGTCAGGTAGTCGATGAGCGCGTGGCTGAACTTACGCACAGGCGCTTCCTGGCCGTACTGTTGGCGCACATCGCGCAGATGATCGACCAGCCACAGATAGAGGTCCGCTTCGGTACGTTGGGGGGCTTCGCCGGTCGTTTCAAGGATGTTGTACTTGCGGATGAGCGTCACCGCCGGGCGGAAAACGTTGTCATACCAATCGGCGGCGGCCAGCTCCATACTGACTGGCTCACCCCGGAACTGCTCCATCACGCGGGCGTGCAGATAGATATGCCCGAGCAGCTCAGGATAGCGCGACGGCTCGCTGAGCTGCATGTTGATATGGTGCGGGCGCATCCGGCTGAGCTGCGTCTCGTCCAAAAAGGCGAGATAGGTCGCCGCCTGGTCGATATCCGCCATCGTCATGCCCGGCTCCAGACGGAAGCTGGTCGGCAGCTCCGTCACATGCGCCTGAATGGTCTTCGCGCCGATCTGCCGCGCAACGCTGACGCGGTGATTGCCATCACGGACGAAGTACGCCTCACCAATCTTGTAGACTTCGATGGGCGGCACGCCCATCATGCTGTTAACGCTGGCATAGACGCGGCTCCACCGGTCTTTCATCTCGTTGCTGCGCGGCAGAAAGGTCGCCGTGAAATCCTTATAGCGGCCCACACTGCCGATGATTTTCGCAAGGGGAATATCCTGCAGGCCCTTGTAGCTCTCTTCGCGCAGGCGCAGGCGCTGACGAATCTCCTCGAAGCTCAGCAGCTCCGCTGATTTACCACGTAACAGGTTAAGCGCCTCCTGCCAGAAGGCACGGGCGCGCAGGTTATGAAAGCGGGAAATGCCTTCGATATAGCTTGTCTGGAAGGACGGATCGTCGGGCATAGGCACCTCTTTTCGTCGTGTTGTCTCCTACGATGCCGGACCATCATGCGGATGGCCATGTTCATCGTATACAACTTTCGACCAGCCCAGGTTGTCAGGGTGTTAGCCTGTCTTTAAACTTTACTCATGACACACACCGGTATAAAGCCATTATTACGATGTGAATTCCGTCCATTTGTTCTCATCATACCAGAAAACAGGGCGAAACTCAGCCGCAAGTGTGTTAGAATCCTGCGCCATAGCCCACGATTGGCCCACGCACAACAGAGGTTATCTCATGAGCGACTATGCCGCCCGTATGACTATTTTCCGCGAGAATCTGCGCCCGCTGGCCGATCTCGCCTTCTTACCCATCAGCGCGGACCTGCACTATCTGACCGGTGTGCCCCGGGATGTCCCCAGCTTCGGCTGGACGATTCACCCCGGCCACTGGGTCGAAGGCGCGTGGATCACGCCGGACCATCCACCGGTGCTGACGCTGCCGCGCATGACCGCTGAGTTCGGCGGCCTGCTCAACAGTACAGAAGTAGAAGTGCGTGTGCTGGGCGATCATGATGATCCGGCGGCGCTGGCCTTCGACATCCTCAAGCGATTCGACCTGCCCGCCGCCCCGACTATCGCCGTCGGCGACCGCGCTCACGGCGAGACGCTCGTCAATTTGCAGACGCTGCTGCCCGCCGCTCGCTTCATCAGCGGCACGAACATCGTGCGCAGCCAGCGCGTCATCAAGAGCGAAGCCGAAATCGACACCATGCGCAAGGCCGGTGCCATGACAGAAGCCGCCTTCGCCGATGCGCTCGGCAATCTGCGCCACGGCATGACCGAGCTGGAAGTCGTCAGCGAGGTAAATTATCAGCTGCGCAAACATGGGTCACTCGGAGAGAGCTTCCCGACGGCGCTGTACAATTCCGGCATCCATCACCCGCTGATCTTCGGCAAGCGGCTGGAGACCTACCCGCGCCCGCTGAACCCGCCGGTCAGCATTCTGTTCGACTTCGGCGCGATCTATGAGGACTACTGCTATGACTTCGGGCGGACGGTCTTCTTTGGCGAGCCAAACGAGGAGATTCAGCGTGTGCACCAACTGGTGATGGCCTCACAGGCCGCCGGTATCGCCGCGCTGAAGCCGGGCAACACCGCCGCCGAAGCGGATGCCGCCGCGCGCAAGGTCATCGAGGATGCGGGTATGGGCGAATTGTTCCGCCACCGGCTCGGCCACGGCATCGGCCTGGACGTCCACGAGCCGCCCTTCCTGACGCGCACCGATACGACGCCGCTCTCCCCGGGCATGCTCTTCACGGTGGAGCCGAGCATCCTGCAAATGGCGGGGCCTTCGGCCCGCGTTGAGGATGTGGTCGTCGTCCGCGAGAATGGCGGCGAACCACTCACACGCGGCTGGCAGGACCTGATCGTAATCGAATAATATTCTGTCCGATTGCATCGGCCCCTCTGCTCAGGAGGGGCCTTTCCGAGGCCGCAGCCAGCGCGGGGCGGCTCAGGGATACGGTGATATCGCATAGCTTTTGATTTATAGAAGGCGTTATGCGCTTTTTGTCCTGCAAAATCATCCAATTGGAGACCGCAACCTATGACCCAGACTGTACTCATCCCGGATAACGTCGATCAGAAGGCCATCGACATTCTCACGGCGGCTGAGGGCCTCACCGTGGTGGCCCCTGGCAAGCTCAGCGCTGCCGACCTGCTGGCGCAGGTCCCCCAGGCGAACGCGCTCGTCATCCGCAGCGGCGTCACCATCACCGACGAGGTCATGGCGGCTGCGCCACAGCTCAAAGCGATCGCGCGCGCCGGGGTCGGTGTCGATAATGTCGATCTGGACGCCGCCACGCAGCGCGGCATCATCGTGATGAACACGCCCGGTGGCAACACCATCTCCACCGCTGAGCATACCTTCGGCCTCATGCTGGCGCTGGCGCGGCACATCCCCCAGGGTGACGCCTCGCTGAAGGCCGGCAAGTGGGATCGCAAGACCTTCGTCGGCGTGGAGCTGCGCGGCAAGACGCTGGGGCTGGTCGGCTTCGGGCGGATCGGTCAGGCGGTCGCCAAGCGCGCCCTCGCCTTCGAGATGCGCGTACTTGCTTACGATCCGCTGGTGCCTGCGATCGTCGCTCAGCAGATGGGCGCAATCCCTGCCGATCTGGATACAATCTATGCGGAATCCGACTTCATCAGCCTGCACGCCCCGCTGATCGATGACACCCGCAGCATGATCAACCAGGAGGCGCTGGCGAAGATGAAAGACGGCGTGCGCCTGGTCAATGCGGCGCGTGGCGGCCTCATCGATGATGTGGCACTGGCCGAGGCGATCAAATCGGGCAAGGTGGCCGGTGCCGCCCTCGACGTCTACGAGACGGAGCCGCCCCCGGCGGATCATCCGCTGATCGGCCTGCCCGGCGTCATCGATACGCCGCACCTCGCCGCCAGTACCGTCGACGCGCAGATCACCGTCGCGGTGGAAGCCGCCCAGTTGATCGTCGATGCGCTGCTCAACAATGTCTACAACAACGTGGTGAATACAGCGGTGCTCCCCGCTGAATAAGACAAGTTCGCCCTGATTGCTGTCTGTCGCTGCCCCCTTCTTTCGTCTGAGGAGGGGGTTTGTGATTCTTCAGGCTGCATCAGGATGGGGGCGGCTGGACGGTAATCTCCGCCACGGTGAGGTAATCGCCGCTGGCATCTGTGCCGCTGGCATCTGCGCCGCTGACCGGCAGCCGTCCGAACGGATCGTCGATCGGATACAGGCCGATGATGAGCTGATAGCCTTCGCCAGACGGCAGATCGTCGGGCACCAGCAGTGCATGATTATCCTCAATCGCCTCATCGACTGGCCATAGCGACGTCAGCAGGGCACCGCCGCCCGGTTCGCTGTCGCGCTGCGCCGCCAGCGTGCCATCAGGATTCAGAAGCTGCACGAAGACCTTATAGCGTGTTTCAAGCGGCGCGTTGGTGCGCCACGTCAGGCGCAGGCTGAGCGCATCGCCCGCCTGCACCCCCTCCGACGACAGCGCGACTTCTTCCAGCGTGATCGCCTCGCCGAATCGGGCCTGCGCGGTCCGCGTCACCGTGAAGGCCGCCGGCATGGCGTAGCGCACGAGCCGCATATCATCGACCCAGACATCGCTGATGGGATAGGCCAGCGCGTTCAGCGTGCCCTCGACGCTGCCTTCCGGGTCGCGCTCATTGGTCCCGTAGTAGACGGCGAACAGGCGGTCATGCTGATCGACAATCTCGGCGATGTCGGTGCGCGTCCGGGCGGCATCGCCCTGGGGCAGCGGGTAGACCGGGGCCGCGCCGTCATAGTAATAGCCGAAGATCTCCGCAACGCCTGGCCCACTGACGATGATGCCATCGCCGGGGCGCAGCCGCTCCTCGATCTGCCGGGCCAGCCCGCGATAGTCGTCGCGCTGATAGGCCGGGTCTTCGTACAGCGGCGGCAGACCGGCGGCCATGGTCGCCAGCAGCGCGCAGGTCGTGAAGACCGCCGCAAAGCGCGGAATATAGCGCGTGATCGGCGTGGGGCGGCGCGGGCGAATGTGCCACAGCACCCAGACGCCGCGCCCCAGCAGCAGCGCGACCGCGATCTGCGCCGGTGTCAGGAAGCGCAGGTAACGCACGCCCAGCTCCAGCACCATGAAGAAGACCAGCGACAGCGCGATCCACAGCGGCGGCAGCAGCATTCGCCAGCCCTGACGCTGTGCCCGCGCCTCACCAATCAGGCTGGCGGGCAGCATCACCAGGCCGAACAGCGCGAGCAGATAGACGGCGATGCCCATCCCGCCCATGCTGACTTCATAAGTCGTGCCGAAGGTCAGCACGCCCTGGAACTCGCGCAGGAAGGCTGCCTGTGGTACCGCTTCATCCAGGGCCGGGTTGCCGTGCCCGGTGATCTGCCGGATGGCGATCGGCAGCCAGGGCAGGAACGCCGCCAGCGTCACCAGATTGGCGACGGTATAAGCCAGCAGCCCGCGCAGGCTGCGCCTGTAGCGCCGCGCCGGGGCATCGTCTGGCGAGGCATCGTCTGGCGAGGCATCATCGAGGGCCAGGGCGATCAGCCACAGCACCGCCATGATCCCCTGCACCAGCATAATCAGCGGGTAGAGGTAGTGCGTGTACATCCCCACGATGTTGACGACGGCCAGCGCCGCGCCCCAGCGCACAAGCGGTCGCTGATGCCAGACCCGCGCCGAGATTGGCCGCTGCATGGCCTGCATCAACCGCACGAAGACGTACATGCTCAGCGCGGCGACCGCCGCCAACAGGCTGTACATGCGCGCTTCCTGGGCGTAATACACGCTGAACGTGTTCAGCGCGACGAAGCTCGCCGCCGCGATGCCCGCTACACGCCCATACAGCCGCGCCCCCAGCACATACGTCAGGGCGACGCTCAGTAGGCTAAACCACACGCTGAAACTGCGCAGCGCGAATTCCGTATGTCCGGCTGCATCCTCGTAAAGCGTCAGCAGCGCGAAGTAACCGGGCACGTGGATATTCGCCTGCATGGTCTCGATCAGCTCAGGGATGGTGCGCAGGCTGCGCCCGTAGGTCGTGCCCTCGTCATACCAGAAGGACTGCACCTCCAGGTTGTGCAGGCGCACGCCAGCAGCCACCAGCAGGATCACCAGCAGCAGCACCCGGGTGACGCCCCGCACCACCCGGCGATCAAAAAGAAACTGTGCAGCCCCTTTACCCGCCTGCATGGGCAAACTCACCGTAAAAGACGTTCAACATGGCACAACTTGTACACCAGCCGCCGCGATAAAACAAGATGACCAAATGCCACACACGCCCCGCTATTCCTGATGTATAGTGATGGCAGACTCACCCTGAGAGCTACCGTTACAGACATCCACGGGATGATCGGAGGAAACAGCACCATCATGGACTTCCAACTGCTGCACCCACGCGACCAACTCGTCGCCATCATGGATCGCATCTATCACAACGGCATGACCACACTCAGCGGCGGCAACCTGTCGATCAAGGACGGCAACGGCGATATCTGGATCACACCCTCTGGCATCGATAAGGGCAAGCTCACCCCGAAGGACATGATGTGCGTCCGGGCCGATGGCACCATCGAAGGCCCGCACAAGCCCTCGTCGGAGTATCCGTTTCACCGCGCCATCTACCAGCAGCGGCCCGATCTGCACGCGATCGTCCACGCTCACCCACCGGCGCTCGTCTCTTTCAGCATTGTGCGGCAGGTGCCGGATACGCGCATCATCCCCCAGGCGAACCGGCTGTGCGGCCCGGTCGGTTATGCGCCCTATGCGCTCCCTGGCAGCGAGAGCCTGGGCGAAAGCATCGCCAGCACCTTTGCGGAAGGCTACAACATCGTCATTCTGGAGAATCACGGCATGGCCGCTGCCGGTGCCAACCTGCTGGAAGCCTTCCACCGCCTTGAGACGCTCGATTTTTGTGCGCGTACGCTGATCCGGGCGCGGGCGCTGGGCGATGTCAGCGTGCTTTCGGATGCCGCGCTCAACCTGTTCGACCAGCGGCGCAGCGTCCTGCCGGAGTTCGTGCCGACGCATCACAGCAGCCGCGAGCGCGAACTGCGCCAGCAGATCGTGGATATCGTCACCCGCGCCTATGACCGCTACCTGATGATCAGCACGGAAGGCGTCGTCTCCGCCCGGCTGGACGATAACAGCTTCCTGATCACGCCGACCGGCGTCGACCGGCGCACGATCTCCATACGCGATGTGGTGCTGGTGCGCAATGGCGCGCACGAGGCAGGCAAGCACCCCAGCCGGTCAGTGCGGCTGCATCAGCACATCTACGACATGCACCCCGACGTACAGTGCGTCATGATGGCGCAGTGCCCGAACGCGACCGCCTACGCCATCGCCGCTGTGCCCTTTGATTCGCGCACGATCCCGGAGAGCTTCATTCTGCTGCGCGATATCCCACTGATTCCGTTTAAGACGCTCTACACGCAGCCGGAAGAAGTCGCCCGCCTCGTGTCCCTGCGGACGCCGGTGCTGCTCGTCCAGAATGACTGCGTGCTGACTGTCGGCACGGACGTCCTGAACGCCTTCGATCGGCTGGAAGTCGCCGAGTACAGCGCGCGCTCCCTGATCGATACGGCAGTGCTCGGCCCGCTGGTGCCAATTGGCGAAGCGGAAATCCGCGACCTGGAGAAGGCGTTCGGCCTGATTTCATGACGCGGCCTGCCCGGCTAACTGAGGGAGCAAATCACTTGCTGTCGCCCCCTCTCTTTCGGAGGGGGGTTACGACCCAACCAGAGCCACAGAGCCACGCAGAAGGCACTTTATCCGGGGGTGTCCCTGTTCAGCGTGACGCAGATGATTGATAATCGAAGGTATGCAAACGCCATCGTCCTCTGAACCTCATATCGAGCCGCACTGGCAGCCCGGCGAGACGGGCTTTCTGATCCAGCCCGGTCCGCTGTGCGATCTGAGCGCTGCCGCACCACTGCTGCCGCCAGAATCTGCCGCGCACATCGAAGACGCCGCCGCACACCTGCCGCAGTGGATCACCGCCGGCACTGTCCGCGCTGAGCTGGAACGACTGCCCCTGTGGCAGCCTGACGGCGCGGCTCTGGCCACCATCGACGGTCGGGCGATTGAGCGGCTGTTCATGCTGTACGGGTATTTCGCCAGCGCGTATATCCTGTCGCCGCCGCACCAGCACGATCACCTGCCGCCGACACTGGCCGTTCCGCTGGCGGCGCTGGCCCAGCACGTCGGACGCCCGCCCATGCTCAGCTATACGGCTCAGGTGCTGACTAACTGGCGACTGCGCGACCCTGCGCAGGGCCTGACGCCCGACAATATCGACGTGCAGGTGCGCTTCACCACGCTGGAGGACGAGCGCTGGTTCTTCGCCGTGCATACGTCGATCGAAGCGCGCGGTGGGGCGCTGCTGCAGGCGCTGCGTCAGGGGATGTGGGCCGCCGCCGACCAGGACGAAGCCGCCGCCCTGAAGTCCCTGCGCCAGTTGCAGCGCGGCCTGATCGACATCACGCGCCTGTTTCATCGCATGCCGGAGCACTGCGAGCCGCGCACGTATTATCTGCAGGTGCGGCCCTTCCTGTTCGGCTTTGACGGCGTGCGCTTTGACGATGTGCCGGCACTCGCCGAGCCGCAGACGCTGCGCGGCGGCTCCGGTGCCCAGAGCAGCCTGGTCCCGGCGCTGCTGGCCGGCCTGGGCGTCGACCACGCGCAGACCGCGCTCACCCATCACCTGAACGCCATGCACCCCTATATGCCCCGTGCCCACCGCGAGTTCATCCGGTACCTGCGCCAGAGCACCCTGCGCGAGTATGCCCGTCAGCGGCTGGCCCTGCGTCATGAGTACAACAACGCACTACAGCGCCTGATGACCTTCCGCCGGGCGCATCTGCACTATGCCCGCACCTATATCTTCGCGCTCTCCAGCGAGTCGCGCGGCACTGGCGGCACAGATTTCATGCGCTTTCTCTCGCAGCTCATCGAAGAAACTGATCACAACAAGCTGTAAATCCACAGATTGCGAACGAATTTGTACTCTATTGAGAAATCCTCATTCTTCTTTTGTTAAAGTGTATTAAAATAGGATTGTGGCACTAGAAAATAACCGTCATATATCAATTCTCAAGGTAGGGTGATGAAAACGATCACCGTAAAGTGGGGTGACGACGCGCAGACATATCTGGTCTGGACGTTCGACCGTGATTGGAAACCGGAGCAATTCTACGAAGTGTTTGACGCTGGTATGCAGATGCAATGCGCCCAGCCGCATGTGGTTGATCACGTCTTTGACCTGTCCAACGTGTTTTCGCTCAACGGCAGCATCATCCCAATGGCCCGCTATACCCTGTATCATCCCCAGCGACTCCGGCACACGGCGATCCTCATCCTGCCGTCAAAGCATATGATTCGTATGCTGGAGATCGTCAAGCGCGTCTTGCCCGGGGATTGGCAGGAACAGGTTGTGCGCGTCAGCACGATGCGCGATGCGCAGCAGGTGCTTAAGACACTCCGTGCGGAGCGCCTCCGCGCGTCGGAGGCCACGCGACAGGCTACGCCGCAGTCCAGTTAGCGCCCAAGCCGCTGCCGAACCCGCGTCACCAGCCAGCGCAGCTCCTGAATGCGCAGCAGCCACGCCAGCGCCAGAAACACCGCTCCCATGATCGCCGCCGCCACGCCGACGCCGACCGCTTCGCGCAATATGCCACCGCCGCCAATGAACGCAGTCAGCGGCGGCAGAAGCCCGACACCGACCGCCCCCATGACCGCCGCCGCGATGCCAGCGCGCAGCCCCGTCGCTAGAATGCCCTGCCGGCCATAGCCCCGCAGCCGCAGCCCTAGTATGATCGCGCTCAGCAGTGCGTGCACCACATGTTTGATAGCATCCGCGATCATCAGGGCGTACAGGCTCAGCGGCTCGATCAGCAGCAGCAGCGTCACCATGTAGACGACATGGCTCACCACGCCGATCAGCGCGGGGGTCAGCGTGTCCTTGCGCGCATAAAAGGCGTACACCAGCAGCAGATCGACAGCGGCAAAGGGCAGCCCCAGCAGATAGAGCCGGGTCGCCGTCGCCACAATTTCCGTATCGGCAGCGGTGAAGGCCCCATGTTCGAACAGCAGGCGCACCAACGGCACCGCCAGCACGAACACCCCGACAGCCGCCGGCAGGATCAGGCCGAGCGTCAGCCGCAGGCCCAGCCCGAGCGTCGCACGGAAATCATCGAGCGCGTTAGCGGCCTGGCTCAGCATCGGCAGCACCGCCAGGCTGATCGCCGTCGCTACCAGCCCCTGCGGGAACTGAATCAGCGTCGTCGCCCAGACCATATAGCCGATCGCGCCTTCGATGCCCGTCTGCGTCGCCAGATTGTACGTGAAGAAGCGCACGATCAGGGTATCCAGCAGCAGGCCAGCCAGTACCGGCACGTACAGCCTGCCGATCTGGCGCAGTGCCGGTTGCCGCCAGCCGAGGCGCAGCCGCAGTCGCGGCCCGTCGGTGCGGGCGCGCCCGAGACCGTACAACTGCAACGCGAACTGTGCGACCGTCGCGATTAACCAGCCAATCGCCGCCGCCGCGATGCCATCCGCCGGGCGTGCGATGAGTACCGGCGCGTATATATCCCCAGGACCTGCCAGCATGACCTGCTGCGGCGGGGCAAGCAGCACCGTCACCAGGGCGATACAGCCATTGAAGACGACCGTCGCAAAAGCCGGCCAGATGAAACGTTCCAGGGCGATCAGCGCGCCGCTGAAGACGGCGAACAACCCCAGGAAGATCAGGCCGGGCGCGGTCAACCGCAGCAGCGCGACCGCCAGCGCCTGCGTTGAGGCATCAGCGCCCTCAGCGGCCAGGCGCACCACCTGCGGCGCAAACGCCATCATCAGCAGCGCCAGACCCGTCAGCAGAGCCATCACCAGCCCGGCCAGCAGACCAAGCACGCGCCACAGTTCCGCTTTGTTGGCGCGCAGGTCCGTCAGGACGGGCACGATCGCCCCGTTGACGTGACCGCCGATGAGCAGATCGTAAGCGGCACGCGGCGCGATAATCGCCACCTGAAACGCATCCACCGCCGCCGACGCGCCGAACAGGTAGGTCAGCACCTGCTCACGGACGAGACCGAGCACGCGGCTGGCAATATTGCCGACCGCCAGCAGCGCGGTCGCCCCGGCCACGCGGGATTGTCTCTGTTCAGCTTCCGTAGGCATCGAGATGGTGGCCGTATCCGAGCTTACACGTACTGCTGCACGATGCGGACCAGATCACGGGCGCGGTGGCGGAAGGTGTGCTCCTTCAGGACGCGGTCGCGGGCGGCCTGCGCCATCTGTTCGCGCTCGGCATCGTGCGCCAGCAGATAACGCAGCCGGTCCACGGCTTCATCGGTGCTGTTGACGATGATGATCTCTTTTTCCGGCTCGAACCATAGCTCCAGCCCGTTGTAAGGGTTGGCGACCACGCAGCACTGCATCGCGCTCAGTTCAAAGGGGCGCGACGAGGCCGATCCATACAGGCTGGCATGAGCGCCGCGTGTAATACACAGGTTGATCTTGCTGCGGCAGGCGTACTCACGCAGCTTGCTGAAACTGAGATACGGCAGCGATTCCACCCGGCCCAGATCGCCCAGGCGCGTGCCGCGCACCGCGAAGCGTCGCTCCGGCATGGCGAGCGAAGCATCACGCAGCAGCGCGTCGATCCACTCACCGCGATACTCGCGCCCATGCCCGTAGAAGAACACATCCAGGTCCTGCGACTCGACCGGCATCGGGCTGAACACATCCGGGTCCACGCCATACCAGACGGTGTGCGCCGCCTTCGCGCCAAGCTGACGCAGCAGTTCCTCGCCGCCGAGGCTGTTGCTGATGAAGGCCGTATACTCGGACGGATCCGCGCCCTGATAGATGCGGAAGCCCGTCGAAAAGCCGCGCATGTTGGGCAGGCTGGCCGGCACATCGCCATCGAAGTAGAAGACCGGTTTATTATGCCGCCGGATGAGTTCCGCCGGGACGCCGTTCAACTGGTTGAGCGGCACCGTCAGAAAGATGACCGCGTCGATATCCGGCTCCCGCGTCAGCAGGTTATCGAGGTGGCGCAGCCACAGCGGCGCGACCAGCGTCTGCGCCGTCTGACGTACCAGCCGGTCCGTCGCTGATTCTTCGCTGCTTTCGCCCGCCTGGACGGTCTGGCTCATCTGCGTTTGCTGCTGCGGCATGAAGCGGCGCAGCGCGTCGCGGGCATTTTTAAAGGCGTCGCCCTGCCAGCGCGCCGGATTATCCGCGGCCCGCCACCACAGCGATTCAATCGGCGGCCCCTGATAGGGCGCGGCGATGACCTCCACGCCAATTTCATAAAGGCCCTTCAGCATTTGCCACCAGGCCGGCGTCGCGCTGAAAGGCTGGGTCAGGTCGAGTGAAGAGACGACAAACAGTAGTTTCATAAATGGTCCTAAGGTAGCAGTCCTATCGTATTATGCGGCGCGGCGTCCCCGGAGCATAAGCTGACGCACAATCGGGTTCACCACGCGCACCAGGATCGAGCCGACAATCGCCATCGATAGCACATAGGCGGCTGTCAGCGGGGCAAGTTCCGCCACTTGCAGGCCAGCAGCGCTCGCCAGCCCGGCAATCACGATTGAAAACTCGCCACGGATCGTCAGCAGCGTGCCCAGACGCCAGCGCCCCGGCGTGGCGATCCCTGCCCGCAGCCCGGCGAACCAGCCCGTCAGCACTTTGGTGATGCCCGTCAGCAGGACGAGCAGCATCGCCATGCCCATCATCGGGACGAGGTCCATCGGGTTGATCTGCAGGCCGAAGAAGACGAAAAACGCCGCCGCGAACACGTCCTTGAGCGGGTTGATGAGTTCGCGAACGCGCTTATCGATCGGCTCTGACAGCGCGATACCCACCAGGAAGGCCCCCACCGCCGCCGATACTTCCAGCTGCTGTGTGACCCCCGCCACCAGCAGCACCACCGCGAAGACGGTCAGCAGCAGTATCTCATTGGAGTGCGTCGCCATCAACCGGCTGATATGCCCGCCGAAGCGCAGCGCCACCCCCATAACGACCAGCACCGTCACCAGCGCGATCGACAGCGAAATCAGCCCCTCGCTGAGCGCCGCGCCGACCAGCAGCACGCTCATCAGCGGCAGGTAAATCGCCATGACCAGGTCTTCCAGCACCAGTATAGACAGCAGTGTGGGCGTCTCGCGGTTGCCCAGCCAGCCCAGGTCGGTCAACTGCTTGGAGATGATCCCCGACGACGAGGCAAACGTGATCCCGCCGAACAGCAACGCCAGCACGATATCCCAGCCGAGTGCCAGCGCAAACACAACACCCGGTGTAAAGTTCAGCACGATATTGGCCAGCCCGCCGACGGCTCCCCTGCGCAGGCCCTCGCTCAGTTCCCTGGGCGTGTACTCCAGGCCGAGCATGAACAGCAGCAGAATCACGCCGATCTCCGCGCCAATCTGAATGAACGACGTGGAGAGGTTGACCGGGATCAGACCACCGTTGCCGAAGATCAGCCCGATCAGCAGATAGAACGGAATGGGTGATAACCCGATCAGCCCGGCCAGCCGACCAACTATGGCCAGCGCGAGGAAGACGATACCGAGTTCTATGAAGAATGGGGCGATGTCGATGGCGGTAGTCGCCGGGTTAGGCGGCATTAACCCGCTCCGCGCATGATCGCATAGGCACGCTTGATGCCTTCCGGCGTGCCGATAACGACCACAGTATCTCCATCATGAAGTTCAAAATCACGCCTGGGGATGGGCGTCGTTTCGCCGTCACGGATGACAGCCACGATCAGCACCCCCGTATCCGATAGCCGCAGGGCATCGATACGCTTATCAGCGCACGTCCAGTGTTCGGCCACTTCGATCCAGTCGATCACCAGTTCACCAATCGACTGTTGAATGACGCTCGTGGATTTGACGACCTGCATCGCGCCGAGCAGTTCACCCAGGACGCGGCCCTCGTTCTCCGTCAGCGCGATGGTGTTCTGGCAGCGATCAGGATCGATGTCATCGTACACCAGGAGATCAAGGCGTCCGGAGTGATGCCGCAGCACCCCGACCTGTTTTTCCGATTCGGTGACGAAATCATGGCGCACGCCGACGCCCGGCAGGGTCGTTTCATTGATCTGCGTTTTACTCACGGTAGCCTCCATCAACGGCGGTCGTGTAGAGGGAAATAATACCCTCCACCTTCGGACACTGCCAGGGGAACCGCTCTTGGCATGTGCGGGGCACGTGCGGGGCGCGTGTGGGCCTCAATGCGATCCTTCAACCTGCGTCGCCAGGATGGGCGTCTCGCCATCGATGATGACAGTATGCTCGAACTGCGCGCTGATGCTGGCGTCAATGGTGCGCAGCGTCCAGTCGTCATCATCGGTGTAGATTTTACCGCGCCCGAGCGTGAGGAAGGGTTCGATCGTCAGCACCATGCCATCGACAAGGCGAGTGCGCTCCTGCCGGTTGAAGTAGTTGTAGACGGTCGGGTTCTCGTGGATGCCGCGTCCGACGCCGTGGCCGCCCAGCTCCCGGATGAGCCGGTAGCCGCCCTGCTTGGCGACCTGCTGCACGCTGCGCCCAATATTGAAGACCGGCACGCCCGCCACCGCCGCCCCGATGCCAGCCCGCAGGGCCTTGCGCGTCCAGTCCATCAGGCGCTCGTACTCCGGTTTGACGGGCGGCACCACCATCGACGCGCCAGTATCGCCCCAGTAGCCTTCCAGCACTGCGCTGACATCGATATTGACCACGTCGCCCGCCCGGATGACGGTATCATCGGGCACGCCATGCGCCACCGCATCGTTGACGCTGATGCAGGTCCAGCCCGGGTAATCATAGGCGGTGATCGGCGCGGACTGAGCGTTATGCTTCTGCAGGAACTGCGCCCCGATCTGATCGAGCTGGCGGGTTGTCATACCCGGCTCCACCTGACTGAGCATGTGTTGCAGTGTCAGGCCGCAGAGCTGTCCGATGCGCAGGATGCCGGCCCGATCGCGTTCATTTCTGATGATCACGATATGTCCTCTTTGTGCGCAAATCCATCTATCGACCGCCAGGCCAGAAGCCGGCGGTCGCCTGTTTAACCCTGCTCCGGCGTGACCGCTTCCACGACGGGCTGCGGTTCAGCCGTTTCAGGATCCGCCTGTGGTGGCAGCGCGACCGTCGTCGCCTGATCAGGATACAGGCCGACGCCGCGCGTGCTGTAGAACTCGATCACCTGCTGGAAATCCGCCTGAATATCGCCGGTCGGGTAGATCGGGTCGCTGAAGCCGATCCGCTTGCGCGGATAATCGATATAACCGAGCACGATCGGCACATCCGCCTTGACCGCCGCCCAGTAAAAACCGGTCTTCCAGTGCGGGCGATAGCTGCGCGTGCCATCCGGCGTGAAGACGACGACGCGCCGTTTTTGCCCTTCGAAATAGCCCGCGAGCTGCTCAACAGCATTCGTGCGGCGGTTGCGATCGATGGCGATGCCGCCCAGTGCCCGCACGAACCAGCCAATCGGCCCGCGCGTCAGTTCCTGTTTGACAGTCACCAGCGGACGCCGCCGATAGGTGATGGCCGCCGCCAGAAAATGTGCATAGTCCATGTTGGTGGTATGGGGTGCCGCCGCGATCACCATGCGCGGCAGGTCCACCAGGGGCGCTTCGATCTTCCAGCCCCGCACCCACCAGAATACAGACAGATAGAGAAAGCGCACGACTTCTACGCCGATGCGCGCCAGGACGTTCTTCATAGCTTTCGTTCCTCACTTACAGTCAACTGCGCCCGGGGAGGGACGCTCCTATCAGCATAGCGCACAACCCCCGGAATTGACATGAAGAATCGTCGCCCGCGCAACGGTGAAGCACCCCTCATGGAGCGCTGATGAATCGCTTGTGACGATATGAAAAGGGGCCGGAATCATCCGGCCCCTGGTTCACAGCGAATTGTGTTCTGATGCATGCCCTTCAGAGGATTGCAGGGGCAGCCAGCGCCCGCGCAGCCGCATCAGATGGGAGGCAGCGTCTAGTCGCCGGCAGCCGGGCTGTCGCCGGGGACCGGGAGGATATCAGGCCAGACGGAGGCACCATGTTCGTAAGCATCGATGCCGACCATGTCCGCGCTGGCGGGCATACGCAGCAGGCCCAGAGCGCGCAGGCCGCCGAACATCAGGCCACCCGCGACCACCGCCCACACCGTCACCCAGACGACGCCGATGAGCTGGCTGACCAGCAGGTCGAAGCCGCCGCCGAGGAACAGGCCGCCAGCAGTGCTGGTCAGCGCGGGGATGCCCCAGAAGCCAATCGCCAGCGAACCGAGCGCACCACACGCCCCATGGACCGCGAATGCGCCCACGGCGTCATCGACTTTGGCGACTTCCAGCGCGTCCATCGTCAGGACGAGGACCACACCCGCCGTCAGGCCGATGATGATCGAGGCAACCGGCGATACGAAGGCGCAGCCCGCCGTAATACCCACCAGACCAGCCAGCGAGCCGTTCAGGATGTAGCCGAGATCCCACTTACCGCCTTTGGTGAAGTAGCCAAAGAGCATCGCACCCAGCGCACCCGCGCTGGCAGCCAGCGTCGTATTGACGGCGACCAGGCCGAGTGCGTTCGGGTCAGTCGCTTCAAGGGTGGAGCCAACGTTGAAGCCGTACCAGCCGAACCACAGAATGAACGTGCCCATCGCGGCCAGGCCGAAGTTCGACGGACGCGGCGCGCTGCCAAAGATGCGGCCCACACGCGGCCCGACGATGATGGCACCCATCAGGGCGATCATGCCGCCGAACTGGTGGACGATCGTGCTGCCGGCGAAATCAATGAAGCCGAACTGCGTGGACAGGATGCCGCCGCCCCACGTCCAGAAGACGACGATCGGGTAGAGCACCGCGCCCAGAATGGCCGAGTAGATCAGCTTGCCGCGAAAATCCGTGCGTTCCGCCATGGCACCCGTGGCGATCGTCGCCGCAGCACCCGCAAACGCGAACTGGAAGAAGAAATCAATGAAGGTGAAGCCGTCTTCAGCGCCGGTGCCATCGATGCCACCCAGGGCAAAGGTCGCCCCGCCGAAGATCAGGCTGCCATCTGTACTGGCGTAAGCGATACCGTAACCGACGAGGAAGAACGTAAGGCCGGTGATACACGCATCCATGAAGTTCTCTGCGAGGCTGTTGACAACCCCCGTATGGCGGATGAAGCCGCCCTCCAGCATGGCGAACCCAGCCTGCATGAAGAACACAAGGAAGCCCGCAACCAGCAGCCAGATCTGATTGAGGTTGGTCTGGACAGTTTCAGCCGTCAGCATGTCTGCGGCTTCTTCGGGCATGACCTCTTCGGCAGCGGCGGTGGCATCGCCCGCCGCATCATCCTGTGCGGTCGTGACCATGCCGACAACGAACAGGAACGATAGCGCTACCGCTATCGAAATCAGACGGTAAAGAAAGCTCCGTTTGCGCATGTGTCTATCCCTCGTGGCTCGATCAATTGGGATCACTGTGTAAATAAGACAAAAGATGCCAGCAACCCGGCGCTCTTTTGTTACGAATGGAGTCTAACGCCGTCAAAATAAACAAACACGGTGGGCACCATCCAAAAGAAACCCCCAGATTTTGGGGGGAACGTGCAAAGCACTTTTTAGCGGCGGGTTATTCGCCCGGTTATCGCTTGTGCATACGCGCTATTCAGGCAGGGAGATCAAATGTATCTGAACAATCTGCACAAATCGCTATGCAGAACAGCCGCACAGGAGGGCCGTATAACGGTCAAAACAGGCGGATTTGAGCTAAGTGTTTGGTGAGAATGCCTGAAAATCGCCCTGGGTGACGGCCTGCACAACAGATTGGTTACAGCGCGCTTGTGAAACCTCGCCAAATTGCGGCGGGCTGGCTCGTCAGAGTTGCCGAGGTGGTGGCGTGGTGCTTTCGACGGGGTGGCCGATACAGGCCGGAAGGGTGCCGCAGACGGGCCGGGCGGGCACCACGGCCCGCCCGCTCATGTGCGAATTTAGCTGCCGACGATCGCCGCGACGACTTCAGCGGCCAGCTTGTAGCGACCAAATGCCGGGATGACGTAAGCCCCCTGGACGCGGTCGCGCATCTGGGACATCAGCTCAATGGCGATCTGCACGCCGACGTGCGGCGCGTTCTCGTCCGCGTCCTCCAGCCGCTTGAGGATGGCGTCAGGGATGGTGAAGGCTGGCACCTCATGGTGCAGGAAGAGCGCATGCTTGAGGCTGTACAGCGGCATGACGCCCATCAGCACGGGCAGGCTGAACGGCTCGCCAAATACGCGCTGATAGCCTTCGAGGAAGCGGTCGATCTTCTCTGGCTCGAAGACAGGCTGCCCCAGGGCGAAATCTGCGCCCGCTTCCAGCTTCTTGCCGAGTACTTTCAGCTCCCGGTCGAGATCATCAGCGCCCATGTTCAGCGCACAGCCGACCGTGAAAGCCGTCGGTCGGCCGATGCTGGCCCCGCCCATATCGCGACCGTGGTTCATCTCATGCTTGACGACCTCAATCAGCCGGGAGGGTGCAATGTCGAAGTTGTCGTTGGCGTCGGGGTAATCGCCAATGCGCGCCGGGTCGCCCATCGTGATGAACAGGTTGCGCAGCCCGAGCGCGTGTGCCGCCAGCAGGTCGCCCTGCACGCGCAGGATGTTACGCCCCCGCGTCGGGAAGTGCAGCACCGTCTCAACGCCGACCTGCGATTGCAGCAGGTGGCTCACCGCCCAGGCGGACATCTTCATGCGGGCGGCGGGCGTATCCGCCACGTCAAGGATGTCGGCCCCGGCATCACGCAGCAGACGGGCGCTCTCGAGCAGTTTTTCGGCGGCGTAGCTGCGCGGTGGTGCCATCTCTACGGTGATCGTGAACAGCCCAGCCTTCAGCCGCTGCGCCAGTTCCGTCGGGTGCAGTTGCGAGACGTGGCTTTCGTCCTCATCAATGGCGAGCGTACCCGGCAGCGTGATGGCCGGTGCGGGCGCATCCAGTGCGGCGCGCATGGCGGCGATATGCTCCGGGCTGGTGCCGCAGCAGCCGCCAACCAGCCGCGCCCCGATCGCGTTGAGCGTCGAGGCTGTCTGCGCGAAATAATCAGCCTGGGCCGGATACATCACGCGCCCGCCGACCGTCTGCGGATAACCGGCGTTGGGCATCGCGGATAGTATCGCATCCGGCACGGCGCGCCGCATGGCCGTCAGCAGTTCGCTGATGTGAGCAGGCCCGCCGCCGCAGTTGGCACCCAGAACAGTCACCCCGGCTTTGTGGAGCGCACTGGCAACCCGCGCCGGACTGTGTCCGAGGTAGGTTGTGCCGTCGCGGTTGAAGGTCGCGTGGGCGATGATCGGCAGGTCGAGGTCACGGTCGCTGAGCTGCTGATGCGCCACCTCAACGGCGAGCAGGAGTTCGTCATCATTGGCGAAGGTCTCGAAGAACAGCGCATCGATCCCCGCCGTCAACAGCGCGCCGATTTGCTCCGCGAAGGCGGTACGTGCTTCCGCCTGGCTCAGCATCCCGTAAGGGGCGATGCCGATCCCCAGCGGCCCCACCGATCCGGCGACGTAGGCATCGTGGGCGCGTCCGGCGTTTTCGATGGCCCGGCGGGCGATCTCCACCGCCGCCTGATTGATAGCCGCTACACGGTCGCCCAGGCCGTGCTCGCCGAGTTTGACGCGGTTGGCACCGAAGGTATTCGTCTCGATGAGTTCTGCGCCTGCTTCCAGATAATCGCGGTGGATCTGCTCGACGCGCTCTGAATGCGACAGGTTAAGCGCCTCAAGGCAATCCGAGACGCGTGCGCCGGTGCGTTCTACCAGCAGGGTGCCCATCGCCCCATCGATCAGGATGGGCCGGGGCTGGTGCAGGCGTTCAGTCAGGCTGAGGCGCGCCACAGCCTGCGGCACGACATTGGACGGAGATTGATCAGTCATGGTTGCTGTCCTGTTCACTGGACGGGTTGTTCGCTGCGGGACGATCCACAAAGACGAGAGATGGCAGCCATGCGCCGCCGATCATGATGGGTTCTCAGTCCGATGGTGACCTGCCGTGGACTCCCTCAGATTGTACGGAACAGGGCCAGCCACGGCAAGCGTTTAAGATGTACTTCAAAAGCCTGATCAGCGGCAGACGTCGAAGGCGTCGAGATCGACCAGCCACAGCCCATCATGGCGACCGGTGGCGGCAATCGCCAGCGTGGCGGCATCCGGGGCCAGCCACGACCAGGCGCGCTCATCGTCGCGCAGGCTCAGAGGCAGCGGCGTCAGGGTATGCAGCGTCTCGCCCTCGCGGTGATAGCACTGCAGGACCGTCTCGCCGTCCACATCCCGTATGAGATAGATGTAGCGCGTGTCGGCGTCCTTGCGCCAGTAGGCCGGCGCTGGATAGTTATTGCCGGGCAGTTCATCCGTGGCGAAGAGCAGTTCATACGAGGGGCCAAGCACGGACTTGAGATAATATCCGCTGACCGGGTCGCTATCGGCATCAGGATACGTCGCGCCGACGATCACGCGCTGGGCGTCGTCCGTCAGACCCGGGACCGTCTGCGAAGTGTCGTTGTTCTGCAGCGTCGCGCCGATCAGACTGCCGCTCATAGAGCCGGTCAGATAGCGGACTGGCTCGCCATACGCGCCGAAGTAGTAGGCGACGAAGTTGCCCGCCGGCGAGAAGTTAAAGCCCTGCAAACTGTATTGATACAGGTTGTTATAGACCACGCGCTTAAAGCTGCCGTCACGCTCTGATGTGACCAGCGTGTGCAGGTCCGTCTGCCAGATGATGCGCCGCGACTGCGTGGGGAACGTCAGATAGGAGCGGAAGAAGAGCTGCGGGTCGTCCAGGCGGCTCTGGGTAACCTGATTGATGCCGGTCTGGCGCAGCATGGCCTCAGTGATGGTCTCCAGGTTGGGGGCTTCTTCGAGCGTTTCGCTCTCGCCAGCGGCGAGATCGTAGCGGTACCAGTCATACGTCGTGAAGACCAGTTCATCGCAGCCGACGCCGTAGTTCAGGCTGCTGGCATCATCGGCCCACTGCACGGCGACGACGCTCTCCTCGCTGACGAGCGTCAGGCCGGTATAGCGGTCGGGGTCATCGGCAGGCTCCGGCTCAATCGGCTGCGCCTGCGGGAAAACCTCGTAATCGGTGATGTCGCCGTCTTCGTACAGTTCCAGCTTCAGCTCGAAGCGGCGGCTGTCACCCGGTTGCAGGGCGAAATCCGTCAGCGCGACGCCACAGCCATCGACAATGAAGCCGAACGCCTCACCAATCGGCTCGCCATCGGCGTTGAGCGCATCCGCGAACAGGTTGATCCCGGTGTAGGCGACGTCGCCCACATTCAGCAGGTGACCGCTCACCAGCGGCACCTCCTGGCCGAAAGCATCCACACGGGCTATCAGCGCGATGTCTTCTACCTGTAAATCGTCAGCGACGTCCTGGGCATCTATGGCGCGGGCTGGCAGCAGCGTCAGCAGCCCCAGCAGCAACCCGATCATCAGCCAGCGGTGCATGGTCAATCCTCAAGCAGCAACGGTCCGTTGATTGCAGCGCAGTATAACCCAGGGACAATCGGGCGGGTAGACCGTGACGTTCGTCAAGGGTATATAGCCCGATTCGCCCTTAATATAGGTGATGGAAATGCGGGTAAGCCCAATGCTTCGCGCCGCCCCCGCCCCCCGTTGCATTTACCCTGGCGGCGTCCCATGGAGAGACAAATGATTGCGCTCGTCTCACGACTGCGGCATCAGCTTTACATTATGATGGCCATGCTTATCGGGGTGGCTGCGCCTGTCACGCTGGCGCTGGAAGACGTCATGATCGGCCTAAGTACCGGGATGGTCGTCGCGGTGCTGGCCGGTGCCGTCCGCCTGACGGTGGATGATGGCGAACTCTAAAGAGAATTCGTCCCCTTCTCCGTGAGCCTGCGTGAGCAGCACAGGGGAAAAGCAGCCTGTTCTAAAGTCTTCGCCCTTTCTGGCCCTCTCGTGTGTTTGGAGAGGGCTTTCGGCTGAAGTCAGATTCATCGCCACTCAGTCGCCACTCAGTCGCCGCGCTGGCGCTGTGCGTAACGCGCTTCTTCTTCGACGAAATCGACAGCGGCAGCAATGGTGACATCCGGTCGCAGTCCTGGCGGGCACCTGACGATCTCCGCTGAGAGCAGGCGTGGCCCGGCGCTCAGGTCAAGCTGAACGCGGCCGATCTGCCCCTTTTCGACGGCCTGCAGATACAGCGTGCCGTCGCTGATTTGGGTGGCGTCGGCTGGCGTCAGTACGATGTTGAGGCGCAGGGCCGGGGTCGGCTGGGCGCTGACGACAATGCCATCATCGCGTACCGGCGGCACGTGGTAACGCCAGTTGCGGCGATCATCGACCAGCCCGAGCGACGTCACGCCGTGCAGCTTGTGCCGTTCTGATTCTTCAAGCGCGACGTGGGCGGCGTGGTAGCCCATGCCATCCAGCACGATAAGCACGCTGCGCCCGCCGGTCGCCGCGCAGTGCCAGATGTCCGGCGCGCAGGTCTCACCCAGATCGAGCAGCAGCGGGCTGCCATCCTCAGCGGGGAACTGCTGCCGAAGCTGCTGCAGGCAGGTATACAAACGCGGCAACCCGTGCAGGTCGCCGCGTATGTTGCCCGTGTAGAGCAGATTGAGCTTCTCCATAGGCGGTACGCTCAGGCGGTTGAAGCCTCGCTGCGCTGACGGCCTGCCTGCCGTCGGCGCTGAATCTCCGGGATGAGCAGCAGGCTGATGAGGCCGTTGAGCACGACGATCACCGTACTGCCCTCATGGCCGAGCACGCCCAGCGGCAGCGGCAGATTGATGAAGAAGGCCCCCGCCACCAGCATGATGATCACGGCGATGGCGAAGATAATGTTCTGCCAGACGACGCGCCGCGCCTTACGCGCCAGATCAATAGCGAAGCCGATGCGCTCGATGCGGTCGGCCATCAGCACAATGTCCGCCGTCTCCATGGCGACATCCGTGCCCGCTGCGCCCATCGCCACGCCGATATCGGCCAGCGCTAACGCCGGGGCATCATTGACGCCGTCGCCGATCATAGCAACCTCGCCATACTGGGCGCGCAGTTGCTCCACCGCCCTGACCTTATCCTCCGGCATGAGGTTCGCATAGACGCTGTCAATGCCGACCTCAGCGGCGATCGTCTGCGCCACGCGCTGGTTATCGCCGGTCAGCATGGCGACGGCGATGCCGGCGGCGTTCAGTCTGGCGACAACCTGTCTGGCTTCTGGCCGCAGTTGATCCGCCAGAGCGATCAGCCCCATCCACTCGCAGCCGCGTTCCGGCCGCTCGCAGGGAACTTCACAGGCGGCGCAGTTGTCTTCGCGCAGCACGCCGATGACCGTATGGCCTTTGGCTTCAAGCTGTTCGTAATCACCTCGCAGGTCCTGCGGCAGTGGCGAGATCGTCTCCAGGAAGCGGATACTGCCCAGATGAATGCGCTTGCCCTCGACCTGCGCCACGATGCCTTTACCCGGCAGCGCGTCGAAGTTCTCGACTTCAGGGACAGCGTAGCCGCGTTCGCTGGCCGCTTTGACGACCGCCCGCGCCAGCGGATGCTCGCTGCGCGCTTCGACGGCGGCGGCCACCTTCAGCAGATCATCCTCGGACAGCTCGCACCATGAGATCAGCTCGGTGACTTCTGGCTGGCCCTGCGTGAGCGTGCCGGTCTTATCGAAGGCGACGACCTTAACGCTCGCCAGCGATTCAATGTAGGCACCCCCCTTGAACAGCACACCGCCGCGCGCTGCCGCTGCAATCGCGCTGATGAAGGCCGCTGGCACGCTGATAATCAGCGCGCAGGGCGAAGCCACAGTCATCAGCACCATCGCGCGATAGAAATTGCTCTCGAAATCAGTCAGGCCGAGCAAGGGCGGTACGATGATAAACAGCAGCGTGCCGAAGATGATCAGCATGGCGTAGTACTGCTCGAACTTATCCAGAAAGCGCTCGGTCGGCGCTTTGCTGTCCTGGGCTTCTTCCACCATCTTGATGATGCGCGCCAGGGTCGTATCGCTGGCAGCTTTGGTCGCTTTGATGTCGAGGATACCCTGTTTATTGAGCGTCCCGGCGAAGACGCTGTCGCGCACCGTCTTATCGACCGGCATGGATTCGCCGGTGATGGGCGATTCATCAATCGCGCTGTGCCCGCTGATGACTTCGCCATCGACCGGGATGCGCTCGCCCGGTTCGATCAGGATTACGTCACCAACGCGGATTTCGCTGAGCTGTACGGTGACGACTTCGTCACCGCGCCGGACGCGGGCTTCGCTCGGGTAAAGTTTGAACAGGCTGCGGATGGCGCTGCGGCTGCGGTTGATGGCGTAATCCTGCAGCACGTTGCTCAATGAGAACAGGAAGAGCAGCAGCGCGCCCTCATGCCACGCGCCGATCACAGCCGCCCCAAGCGCTGCCAGGACCATCAGCAAATCGACATCGATTTTGCGTTCCGTCAGGCTTTTGATAGCGCTCTTCACGCCGAAGACGCCACCAGCCAGATAAGCAATCACCCCCAGCACCGCCGAGACCCAACCCGGCGCGCCCAGCGCATCCGCCGCCAGGCTGGTGAGGATGGCGACCAGCGTCACCACGACGAAGCGCGGTTCCAGCCAGTCCTGCGTCAACCAGACCGGCGTCTGCGATTCCTTTTCCGCGGAATGTGCCGGTTGATCTAATGCGGGTAAGGTTGACATGCGCGTTTCCTCTGATTGTTTCGGTGAATATTTTGAGTACCAGGTTATACCCTGATCAAGATGTATTTTTACACAGGTTAAATCAAAAGTCCACAAGAAGATTATATAAAATTGATGAAGGTTTATGATGTCAGTATGATAGAAAAAGCGCCGCCTGTCAGGTGATGAAAATCACCTGCCGGGTGTCAGGCTGGCACAGATGAAATCAAAGGTTATGGGGGAAATCTGCGGGGGCCAGATGGCACCGGCCCCCTCCGGCCCTCTGTCGCTTGCCTGATTATTCGCCCAGCAGGGCCAGGGCAGTTGCGGAATCCGGCCCACCGGCGAGCGTAGTCGCCGCGCTCAGGCAGACGACCTGCCATTCCGTCGTCCAACAGTCCTCCACGGAAGGCTCGCCGTGCTGTTCCGTCAGCGAGGCAACCACACCAGCGCGGAACTCATCGGCATCGGCGAGCGTATCCCAGACGGTCGCCAGCGTCCAGGCCAGGCCAGCGTCGCTGGTGTAGAGGTGATAGGCATCGCCACCCCAACCCGCAGCCGCCGCTTCAGCTTCCAAAGTGCGCAGGCCCAGATCAAGCATCTCGATCAGGTAGAACTCACCCAGACGGCCCTCGTCCATCAGCGACCAACCCTCACCAAGCTGTGCGCTGGCATCCGTCAGGCTGACGGACTGCGGCGCTTCGCGGGTGAGGTACTTCTCCGGGTGCAGGATTTGCTCCGTCGTCGTTGGCGGATCATCAAAGGCAGCGTTGACGGCCTCCCAGCCCCCTTCCTCGAACAGGGCGCGCACGAACTGCTCGCCCACCAGATACGGGAACAGCAGTTCAGCTTCGAGAATTGCCGGCGTGCCCGGCGGCAGCGTCAGATTGCCCGCCTGCAGCCCCCCAAGCAGGAGCTGCGCCAGCGTCCCGAACGGGTTAGCCTCCGCCAGGACGGCAGTGTAAATATTCATGATCAGGCTGGCATCGCCCTCCACCAGCGAGAGCCGGGCCAGCGTTTCGTCATAGCTCAGATCGTCGAGGGCTTCCAGATATGCAGCCAGGTCGAAGTGCATATCCTGTAGCGTGTGCACGTACTCATGCACATAGACGATCTGCTCCAAAAGCGGCAGGCTGTCGCCCAGTTCCTGCTCGCCCGTCAGCAGAATGACGTTCATCGTCTCCGTGTCAGGATCGTAAAAGCCGCCGATCTGGCTGCTGTAGAGTTCGTCATAGGTGGCGACGAGGTCAAAATCCGGCGGCAAAAAGCCGAAAGCCGCATAGAATGCCTGCGACTCCGACACGACATCAGGCGTCAGTTCTTCCAGCAGCAGCTCACCGACGAATTCGCGCAGCTCATCACGGCTCGGGAAGACCAGCTCAAAGCTGCCCATCTGATCCAGCTCGCGCGTCTCGCGGGTGAAGTCCTCCAACTGATCGAGCTGTTCGCGCAGCTCCGGCGTGATGACAGCTTCCGCCGCTTCCTGCGCCTGTACACCTGGCAGCAGACCAATCAGCAGCAGTAACAGCAAAGTGATCACAATATGCTTGGGCGCCATAGGTCCTGGCTGTTCTCCTTCGTTGACGTCAGATGTATCTCAGGCTGGCAGACTATGGGGCCTGCAGATCGCCTGCAGGTCGTTTGTGCAGCCACCTGTAAGCCCTGTGAAATGCCAATAATTGACATCTCCATATCTTATTTATTGTATCAGACGCGCCACCTTACAATTGTGAAGAGAATACCAGTGTTGTCTTAGAAAGTTCGGCGGCAGATGATGATCGAAAAGCCAACGCGTCGGGGCGAAACATCAGGCGACTACAACCACCTGTACAGCGGCTCAGCAGAGGGCAGTCAGGTACTGGGGCAGACTCAGGAAGAGCGCAGCAGCGAGCTGATGGCAGGTGCGCGTGCGATGGTCCTGCCTTCGCCATTGAATTACGCCCTCAGCAGCATCCGTGGCCGGACGATGGCGCGCCTGTACCTGAACATGCCCGGTGGCCAGGACCTCCAGCGCTACGTTCAGTTCCGCAACTCCGCACAGATCGAGATCTTCCGGCGCGGCATCCCGGCGGGCTGCGAGCAGCCGCGTCTGCTGGAGCCGTATGTCGGCTTTGGCATCCTCAGCCTGAGCCTGGCAGAAACTTTCCCGCAGGCGACTGTCTTCGAGCTGGACCGACCCGACACCATCGCGGAGCGTCAGCGGCGGCTTTCCGGGATGCAAAAGCCCGCCAACGTGCGGACGCTTTCCGCCAATCTGGACCAACGCCCGCTGCATGAACTGCTCGGCGGCGAGCCGATGCACGTCATCCTGTCGAACGGGCTGTTCCTCACCAGCGAGGAGTACACGCAGGCGCTGCGCTACCTGCGAACACTGCTCGCCCCTGATGGCGCGATCTTCGCCATATTGCCGTGGGCCGCCGGCACGGAGCAGAACGTCTGGGGGCGCATGTACAAAATGCAGATCAGCAAATATCCCGGCGCGATCCGCAGCCGCGACCAGTTCATCCAGATTCTGAACCGGGCTGGTTTTTACGATGTGCAGCTCTTCGACATCCGCGAATTAGGCCAGGAAATCGGCTGCCCCCACGTCGCAAACTTCGAAATCTGGGCGCTCGCGCGGCAAGCTCACCCTTGACACCTGACCTCTTGTGACCCCATAATAACCCTGGAACTCGCGTCACAGGGGTAAGACACCCTGCCCATTAAGCGTAGATTCATCAGTAAAAGCGCCTCGCAGCGCAACCTGAGGGGTTATAATACGATGAAGACATGAGCAAAAACCCGCCCGTGACGTTGAAATAAGTGTGCCGCGATGATAAAATCGAACATGATGCGTGTGGCCAACCTTCAGATCATACGACACCAGAAAGTGGCAGCCTGCTGCCAGCCTGAGCCCGGTGACGGCGGTTCTCTGAACGGTCATGCGACGACACCATCATCCAGCGCACCGCTATCACCGGCGCACCGCTGGTACGCTGCTGGAGGATAGACGATGGACGCACCAGATACCCGCGCCATAACACTCGTCGATCTTCCGCTTATCCGACGGTTAAGCGGTAGTGGTACCGTGCTGGATAGCCAGCGCGGGCTGACGCGAGACGCGCGCGGTGCCCACAGCGCCCTGTTGAGCAGCATTCTGTTCCCACGTGGTCTGTATACGCTGGTCGCCAAGAGCGACAGCCAGCGCGTGGTCGGGCAGTTCCGCTATCACCCGGAAGAACCCTGCGCGCATATCGTCTACCTGGCGCCTTCTGTGGTGGAAGGCGGCGAAGACACCATCTGGCTGCACATCCTGGATGCCATGTCCCGCGAGGCAGGCAAACACGGTGCGCAGGCCCTCATCGCTGAGGTGGAACCGAGCAGTCCCCTGTTCGAGACGCTGCGCACAGCGCGCTTTGTGCCTTACGCCCGGCAGATGATCTGGCGGCACAACCCCGTCCAGATCGACCCGGCAGAGTATGCACTCACGCTGCACGAAGCCACGCCCGATGACGCCGTCAGTATTGGCGCACTGATGAACTGTGTTGTGCCGCGTATGGTCCAACAATATGCCGCGCCCCACGGGGATATGCGCGGATTCGTCTACGAAGATGACGGACGGCTGCTGGCGTATCTGGCACTGTCCGAAGGTGAAAACGGGGTTTACATCATCCCGTTCATTCACGCCGATGCACACGCTATCGCCAGTGACCTGCTGGCGCTGGCCGTCGCCCAGGCTTCGCGCGCGCCGCGCGTGCCGGTGTACGTCAGTGTGCGCAGTTATCAGGAGTGGCTGAGCACGACACTGGAGCGCATCCACTTCGAACCCTGGATTGAACAGGCGATCATGGTCAAATCGATTGCCGCCGGGATACGTCATCCGGGCTTCCGCCGTCTCAATCTCAAGAGCGGTGAAGTCGCCAAACCGGTGGTGCCGAATTTGTGGTCGCTAAACGTCGCTATTGAGGGGGTGTCTCAGGAACCTTTTGACCCGGATTGGAGGTACACTGGCACACCTGAGATCGTCGTGGCGGCGCCATGCACCACGACGTTAGCTGATGAGGTACGAACGTAACCTATATGGAACAACGGATAACAGATAACATCGACATGCTCATGCGCGTGCTCCCGATGAACATCACCTACGCGCTTGAGGAGAATGGCAGGATCAACGACTTACTGGAAGTGGTACTCGACCTGGGCCGTTTGCCCGCCGCCCGCTATATCGATCGCGAAGTTGTCCTCTCCGATAAGGAAGTCACCCGCGAAGACCTCGACAAGATGGAAAGCCGGATTGGCGAATTCGATGCCGACAACCGCGCCGGCATGGAGCGCACGCTGCATCGTATCAGCGCCATCCGCAACCGTCGCAACGAGATCATCGGGCTGACATGCCGCGTCGGGCGTGCCGTTTACGGCACCATCGACATCATCGAGGACCTGGTCACGGGCGGGCAGAGCCTGCTCATGCTGGGGCCGCCGGGCGTCGGCAAGACGACCATGCTGCGCGAAGTCGCCCGCATCCTGGCGGAGAAAAAGCGCGTCGTCATCGTCGATACCTCCAACGAGATCGGCGGCGACGGTGACGTGCCGCATCCGGCTGTGGGCAAGGCCCGCCGTATGCAGGTCAGCCACCCGGAGAAGCAGCACGAGGTCATGATCGAGGCCGTCGAAAACCACAACCCGGAAGTCATCGTGATCGATGAGATCGGGCGCGAATCCGAAGCGCAGGCAGCCCGCACCATCGCGGAGCGCGGCGTGCAGCTCATCGGGACGGCGCACGGTAACACCCTGCAAAACCTGATGCTCAACCCGACGCTCTCCGACCTGGTCGGCGGCATCGAGAGCGTGACGCTCAGCGATGACGAAGCGCGCCGGCGCGGCACCCAGAAAACCGTGCTGGAACGTCGCAGCCCGCCGACCTTCGACGTGCTGGTGGAGATCCGCACGCGCACCAGCCTGGCCGTCCACCCGGACGTGACCGAGGCCGTGGACGGCATCCTGCGCGGTAACCCGCTGCCGGTGGAGATCCGCACGCGCATGCCGGACGACAGCATCCAGAAGCACGCCGAAGAACTGGTGCTGGAATCGCGGCTGGCCAAGCGCGGTATCGAACGCCCGACACGTGGCGGCGGCGGTGGTGGCAACGGCAGCACGAGCACGCGCATCGTGCGCGGCAACCTGGGCAGCACCAATGGTGCGCTCAGCCGACAGGAAAAGGTCGAGATGCTGTCGGCGACCAGTCACAACAACCTGCCGCCCAAGACCGTCTTCGCCTATGGGGTTGCGCGCAACCGGCTGGAGCAGGCCGCCAAGCGGCTCAACGTCCAGTTGAGCGTGACCGAAGCGCTGGAGAGCGCCGACGCCGTCGTGACGCTCAAGAGCTACTATCGCAATCGGCCCAAAGTGGTCAGCGACGCGGAGAAGCGCGGCATGCCGATCTACGTCCTGCGGGCCAATACCGTCTCGCAAATGGAGAACTTCCTGGTCGATATGTTCAAACTGGAGGAACGCGGCCACGACCCTTTTGGCGAGGCGATGCTTGAGGCCGAACGCGCCATCATGCGAATCCGCGCCGGGCAGGACTCGGTGATTGATCTCGCACCCCAGGCATCGCATATCCGGCGGCAGCAGCACCAGATGGCGCGTCGCGCACAGCTCACCAGCCGCAGCTATGGCAAAGACCCGAAACGGCACGTCCGCATCTCGGACGATGAAATTGCCTGAGTCAGAAGGGCGCTCTCGCGAGCGCCTTTTTTGATGCTACAACGTCGAATAGCCCAGATTGCGTACCAGCCGATTCATGGCGTCATCGTAGTTATCAATGTTCTCTTCAAGAACCCGATGAACCTGAACCGTTTTGAGCTTTTCGCGGATTTCTTTAATCTCCTGAGATTCGTCGTCTTCGTTGTCCAGTCTGAAACCATTATGCGTTATAGAAATAACGATTGAATCCGACTCAAACGCCCAGTTGATCTCTTTACGTACCCATTCTGATTCGAGCGTATCCGGTGCAAGCAGACACACGAAGTACTTCGTAGAGCGTACCCGTTCCTCAAGCAAATCAGCCCACTGCTCACCGAGGGGAATGTCCTTGTCAGTGAAGACCGAGATCATGCGGTCCGCGAGCTTTAGTCGCGCTACGACCAGCGCCGCAAACGCACTGCTGGAGCTTCGTCGATACGAGACAAATACCTGCGGGGCCGCCGCTGGTTTCTTGAGTAGTTCGAGGGCTTTGGGGGTGAGCGTATATCTGCTTGGTTGCTCCTCCTGAGACAAATATCCACTGTGGACCATTATCTCAATCTCTGGACGATAGTTATCCCACTTTTCCCTCAGGTAAGTGCTTATCTCATTTTCAGAACCAACTTCTGTCCATAAGATGAGCGGCTCATCTGGTTCTGACATGCGGGTGAAAACTCCGCCCCATAGCCCTTTATTAAAACCATAGGCCAGATCACGGGCGAAGGCTTCGATCTGCTCAATGCGCGATTCGGGGACAGGTTGTTCGAGAGGGTTATCAATCATGACATGGACTCCATCTTTGCGCGATGAAGTCCATTCTATGTGTGAGATGCTTAAATGGGAAGCGGGCGGCACAGCGCCCGTTGTCAGGCGTTACTGGCTCACCAGCCACTGACGGGCTTTTTCCAGGTCGGTGAAGATCATCACGCGCACGCCCAACCGGTGGAACGCCTCGACGATGTGGGCCATGCCCTCACGCCCCGCCAGGCTCTCCGGCACGACCAGCGCCCAGTACTTCCAGCCCGCTTCAGCAGCCCGTGGCCCCCAGTCGGAAAGTGCGAACTTGACGTCATCCGGGGAGAACTGCTCGTTCTTGCGATCGTCGGAGAGCCACTTCTGCGCGCCGTGTGCTTCCAGCGCCTGCAGGCCCTTGTTCATCACGGTGCGGAACATATCGCCACCGATGCCCTGATGGAAGGTGTGATAAATGTAGTTTTGGCCGGGGTGATAGCGAACCGTCGCCCACATATTATCCAGGATTGTCTGATATTCCATTTTGGTACTCCTCAAAACTAAAGGGAGATTGATCATCGATAAGTGGATTTTAACGTGATTTAACATTGAGAAACCTTAACGTTCTTAAATGTATTTAACGCTATTTATCACAGCGTCTCGCCCGGCAGCGCTCTGCCTCGTCCACCGATCTCGGCTTTACTTGCCCCTCCGGGGTTTGCGGTGAGGTTGAACTGTCTGTGGCAGCCAAATAAAAAAGGGCGAGATTGCTCCCGCCCCTGCATGACTTACCTGGCTGATGAAGTCTCGTTATGACTGGACGCCCTCGCCGACTTCCTCAGCGAACTGCCGGTGGTAGAGCTGCGCGTAAACGCCATCCTTTGCCAGCAGCGCGTCGTGGTTGCCCTGCTCAACGATGCGGCCATCGCGCATGACGATGATGCGGTCCACATCGCGGACGGTGCTCAGGCGGTGGGCGATGATAATCGCCGTGCGGCCTTCCAGCACGCGGGTCATGCCCTCCTGAATGTCGGCTTCGGTCTCGGTGTCGATGTTGCTGGTCGCCTCATCGAGCACGAGCACGCTCTCCGGGCTGTGGATGAGCGCGCGGGCCAGGGCCAGCAACTGCCGCTGTCCCTGAGACAGATTGCCGCCGCCTGGCAGCAGTTCGGTGTCGTAGCCTTTGGGCATCCGCTCGATGAACGGGGCGGCGCGGGCCGTCTCAGCACCGGCGCGCATCTGTTCTTCTGTGATCTCCGGTTTGAACAGGCTCAGATTATCGGCGATGGTCCCGTTAAAGCAGTACGGGTTCTGCGGGACGACCGACACGCAGCGCCGCAGATCAGCGAACGACATCTCGCGCAGATCAACGCCGCCCAGGTAAATTGCCCCGTCGCGCACGTCATAGTAGCGGCCCAGCAGCTTGACCAGGGTCGTCTTGCCCGCACCGGTCGCGCCGACGATGGCGATCTTCTCGCCGGGCCGCACGTCAAGGTCGATACCTTTCAGCACGTCGTGCCCCTCCTCGTAGCCGAAGCGCACACCCTCAAAGCGGATCGACTGGTCGAAGTGTGACAGCGCCGTCGGCTTCTTTGCCTCTTGCACGTTCGGCTCCTGCAGCAGCATCTGTGCGATGCGCTCGCCCGCGCTGAACGCGGACTGAATCTGGGCGAACTGCTCAGAAAGCTGGAGGATCGGCTCGTAGCTGGCGCGGTTATATTCGATGAAGGCGACCAACATACCGATCGTCGCCCACTCGGCCAGGACGCCCGCGCCGCCGCCCCACAGCAGGATCGCCGTGCCGAGCGTCGTCAGCACCTGCAGCAGCGAGGCATAGTAGGTGTAGACGTCGCGCAGGTCCGTATGGACGTCGAAGTAGCTGCGGTTGACCTGCTCGAAGTCATCGCGGGTGCGCTGCTGCCGGTTGAACAACTGCACGATCAGCATGCCGTTGAACTGCTCGTTCAGGAAGGCCTGATACTCGCCCATGATGCGGTGAAACTTGGACGAGATGCCGCGAATCTTGATGCGGAAGTAAGCGCTGCCAGCGATCATCAGCGGCAGCACGATGAAGCTGATCAGCGCCAGCCGCCAGTTCAGCGCCAGCATAACCAGGACGATGCCCACCAGCGTCACCATGTTGCTGAGCACCATGACGATGCTGGTCGACAGCAGCTCGGTCAGCGCTTCGATATCGTTCGTCATGCGGCTGACGATCTTGCCCACCGGCGTCCGGTGGAAGTAATTCATGTCCTGCCGGACGATGTGCTCATACAGCGACTGCCGCAGCGCCATCAATGCATTCTGGCCGATGGTCTGCAGCCAGTAGGTATAGGCGAAGCGCAGCGCGAACAGCAGCGCGACCGCCCCCAGATACAGCAGGCCCAGCGGGATCAGCCCATCCAGGCTGCCGCCCGTGATCGGGCCGTCGATCGCCTGCTGGATCAAATAGGGCAGCAGCAGCGTCAGGCCGCTGACCATCATCAGCAGCACGAACACGCCCACAAGCTGCCAGATGTACGGCTTCAGAAAGCGCCACAGCAGCTTGGCCAGGTAGCTATCGGTAATGCTGACGCGCTGCGGCTTGTCGTCCACCTCAACTGCGGGACTAATCGCCATAAGCTGCCGCCTCCTCTGCCAGTTCGCGTTCGACCATATGTGTGTAATGCCCGCCACGGGCCATCAGTTCCTCGTGGGTGCCATCCTCGACGATGCGCCCCTGGTCCATGACGATGATACGGTCCGCTTCGCGCACGGTGGCGATGCGATGGGCGATGATCAGGCTGGTGCGGGTCTTCAGCACGCCGCGCAGATCATGCAGGATGTCGGCGGCGGTCTGTGTATCCACACTGCTGAGTGCGTCATCCAGCACCAGAATAGCCGGGTCGCGGGCGATGGCGCGGGCGATGGCGACGCGCTGCTTCTGGCCGCCGCTGAGCATGACGCCCTTCTCGCCGACCATCGTCTCCAGGCCGTGCGGCATCTGCGGCAGGTCATTCGACAGGCGGCTGATGTGCACCGCGCGTTCGAGTTCGTCCATGGGCAGGTCGGGCACGCCCATGCGGACGTTCTCGTGCAGCGGCTGGCTGAACAGGAAGGTCTCCTGCGGCACATAAGCGACTGCCGCCCGCAGATCATCCAGTTGCAATTGCCGCGCATCCTGATCGTCGATCAGCACGCGGCCTTCGCTTGGATCCATCACGCGCGCCAGCAGATTGACGAGCGTCGTCTTGCCGCAGCCAGTCGGCCCAACCAGACCGACCACCTGCCCGGCGGGGATGTGCAGATTGATGTTGTGCAGCAGCGCGTCATCGCTGATCAGGTAGCTGACATTCTCAAGTTTGATGTCCCCCTGCGGATTCTCAAGCGGCAGGGCGTCGTCGGCATCGCGGATATCCGGCACCTGCAGCAGCGGCGTGATGCGCGAGAGCGCCCCGCGCACCTGGATCGCGCGCTGGTAGATCGTGCCCAGTTGCAGCATGACACTCCGGATCAGGCCGAGGTACAGCAGAAACTGGGTGAAGTTCCCCAGCGTGATCTCTCCCTGCACGGTCATAGCACCACCGATCAGCACGACCAGACCCGTCGTGAGCTGGATCATCATCTGCGGCAGCATACCGACCGGCTCATTCCGGCGCTTGAAGTACAGCCACCGGCGGCGGTACTCGCGGTTTTCGCGTTGGAAGGCTTCGCTGACGCCTGCCTCGCGGCCAAAGGATTTGACCGTCTCGATGCCGGTGACGCTGTCCTGCACCAGCGAAGACATGACGCCCGCCTGATCCTGCACCTGCTCCGAAATTGGAATCAGGAACAGACCAGCGCGGATCTGCAGATAAGTGTTGAAGGACAGCACGATGAACACGATGATCGTCAGCGGCAGATTGACCGTCGCCAGCAGGGCGAACGCCAGCACCGCTACCACGATGGCGCTGCCACCCCGTGTGAAGCCAATCGCCAGCAGACGCCACACCCAGTTCAGATCGCTGAACATGCGCGAGATCAGGTCGCCAGTGGGGAACCGCTTGTAGAACCCGTTATCGAGCGTCATCATGTGCTCGAAGACGGCCTTGCGGATATCGTAATGGACGCCATAAGCGACCACCCCGCTGAAGTATCGCTGGCCGAAGAAAGCCACCACGGAAAAGGCCAGCAGCCCCAGCAGCAGCAGCACGTCGCGGGTAATCACGGAGAGATCGACCCCCGCCCGGATATCATCAATGATGTACCCGATCAGGTAAGGTTCAAGGGCCTGGGCAATACCCCCAAGCGCACCCGCGATCAGAGCCAGCGCACCGGGCCAGCGCCGCCGCAGGATGAACGCCAGCAGCCAGCGCAGATTGGCGTCGCGTCCCGGGAGGCTTGTATTCGGTTCCGATCTTCGTCCATTAGTAGAGTGTTTTGGCAGCGAAGGAGAAGCGCTTGTCACGGCGCGAAGTACCTTTCGGCTACGAGCAGCTAATTCCCTGGAGTGTCTATGGTAGCAGAGCCTTTTAGTGCCAAGTAGCACCAATAAACCTATGATAAGCCCGTTTTTGGACGAAAAAGTATTGTCAAGTTCAGGGGTTTATGAGGATTTTCGAATTTTGTGGGTTATTGCGACGTTTCATCTGATGCGGCCTGGCTCACATTCCCCGGCACGCCCGACGCCCTGAACAACTCTGCAACCGCCAGCCCGAAGCCAGACAGCAAGAGGTCACCGGTCAGATACTCGACCAGCCGCAGCGGCTGCGGCGGCTGGCCAGGTTAGTCATCTCACGCGCTCATCGGCTGAAGGCGCTATGTGACCCGCAGGCGGCGGTCGCGCTGGGTCTGCTCACCATCGCCCGGTTCGGTGCTCTCGCCGGGATCGCTGCTGTCCTCCTGTTCGACGGGGCAGCCATTGTTGCTGGCCGGGCCGGGTTCGTTGACGCACTGATCGATGTCATCGGGCACGCCGTCGCCATCTGTATCAGGGACCTCCGGGCAGCCGTTCAGCAGCGGGATACCGAACTCATTCGGGCAGGCATCCTCATTATCCGGGATGCCGTCACCATCGCTGTCGAGGTCTTCCGGACAGCCGTTATTTGCCGCTGGCCCAGCCTGATCCGGGCACTGGTCCTCGCTATCGGGGACGCCATCGCCATCGGCATCAGGGCAGCCCTGCGCGCTGGCGACGCCCGCCGTGTTCGGGCACTGGTCCTCGCTATCGGGGATACCGTCGCCATCGGCATCAGCGGGCGGCTGCGGGCAGCCGTTGTTGCTGGCCGGGCCGGGCGTATTGATGCACTGATCCACGTTATCGGGCACGCCGTCGTCGTCAGTATCCGGGCAGCCGTTGAACTGCGGCGGTCCGGCAGTATCCGGGCACTGGTCGTCGCGGTCGGGGATGCCATCGGCGTCGTTATCCGGGCAGCCGTTGACCGTGCCCCACTGATCGGGGCATTCGTCCTGTGCGTCCGGCACGCCGTCACCGTCCCGGTCGGAGGGCGTCAGCGTGGGCGCTGGCGTATCAGTTGGGAACTGGAAGGGCGTCTGTGTGAAGATCACCGCCGGCGGCTGGAACTGCCAGGGCGTCGGTTCCAGATCAATAAGCGGGGTGGGCGTGCGCAGCGGCGTCGGCGTGCGCGTCTCCGTGACCGTCAGCACCAGGTCGCCGCCCAGCGGCGTCGGCGAACTGGTCACATCGACCACATCACCACCGCCACCTGTCGGCGCGCCGGGGTCCGGGGCAAGCGCCCAGGCGATGATCAGGATCAGGTAAATCGGCAGCGTGCCCAGGATGATGAAGAATAACACGCTGCGCAGGACTGTCCGGTTGCGTCCAACAAACGTCGCCATGATCGCCCATTTCGATCTACGTCAAACACGCACAGATCGCGCTTGATCTGTCATTTCAGCCTACAACCCCTTGCCGCTGTGCGCAAGTGACGATGGGCCAGCGATCGCCGGGCGGTGGGTCAGGCGTCGGTTTGATGTGTGCGGCGATTGCCCTTCACAACGGTTCAAACTCACCCCAAACCCCTTTTCCGGTTGGAGAAGGGGCCGGGGGATGAGGTAAAAGTCTGCCAGTTTAGACCGGCTCCAGCTCGTTGATGGTGCCTTCCAGCAGGTCAACCGCCTGACCGAGCGTATCAACGTCGAAGGCCAGCTTGACGCCCGCCGCCGCGAACAGCTCCGGCAGGGTGACGGTGCCGCCCAGCGCCAGTGATTCGCGGTATTTGGCCAGCGCCGCACCCTGATCTTTCAGCGCGTTCGCCCAGACCTGCACCGCGCCGAGCTGCGCCAGACCGTATTCCACGTAGTAGAACGGATAACGGAAGATGTGCAACTGCTGACGCCAGCGGTTCGGCAGGAACTCTTCCAGATTGTAGAAATCGACGCCGGGCATGAAGCGCTCCCACAGCTCGATCCACTTGGCATCGCAGTTGGCCGGGTCGGTCGCTGTCGCGTGATTGTTGTAAATCCAGTGCTGGAACTCAACGACGACCGCCATATAGGGCCAGAACAGGATGATCTTGCGCAGGTGCTCCGTGCGCGAGCGGGCCGCGTCGGATTGATCGTAGTACACGTCGCCGTTATCACCGCCAATGTAGGGCATCGCCAGCAGCTCCATCGCCATTGATGCCACCTCGTTGAACTCCATCGGCGAGCTGGCCTGCATCGCGTACGGCAGGTCGAAGCGGGCGAAACCATGGAAAGCGTGCCCGGCTTCGTGCAGCAGCGTGCGGATATCACGGTCTAGGCCGACAGCATTCTGGAAGATGAAAGGCCGCTCGCTGACGGGGAAGCCGGTGCAGTAGCCGCCCGGCCCCTTGCCCTTGCGATTGTCGAGATCGAGCAGGCCCTCAGCGCGCATGATGGCGAACTGCTCGCCCAACTGCGGATCAACCTGCTTGAAGATCGTTTCCGCCTTGGCTTTGAAGTCCTCAATATCAGCGAAGGGCCGCAGCGGGGTGCGCCCCTGCGGGTCAACGTCCAGGTCCCACGGGCGCAGGCGATCCACGCCGAGCTGCTGGCGGCGGAGCTCGTAGATGCGGCTCGCTGCCGGGACGACCACCTGCGCGATCGCATCCGTGAAGCGCAGCGCGTCTTCCGGCGTATAGTCGAAGCGCCCCTTGCTCAGCCAGACGAAATCGCGGTAATTCTCAAAGCCGGCGTTGGCCGCGATCTGCTTGCGCAGGTCCATGAACTGCCGCCACAGGTCGTTGAGCTGCTCCCGGTCCTGCTTCTGACGCTCAGCGATGAGCATCCAGGCGTTCTTGCGCGTGTCCCGGTCGGGGTCCTGGAAGACTGGCCCCATCTGCGCGATGGTGCGCTCTTCGCCTTCCCACTCGACAGTCTGCGCGCCGATGATGCGGTTATAGGCCAGCCCCAGGTCGCTCTCCTGGGTGAAAAGCGGCAGGTTCTCCTCGCGGAACAGATCAATATCCGCTTTGACCTGACGCATGGGCACAGCGCTATCGGCAGGCTCAAGGCCGCTGTTGACCAGCTTCTGCTTGATCCTGAAATCCGCCTGCCGCAGCTTGGGGAAGATTTCCGACATGAAGCGGCGGTAGCGGGCGTCGGCTTCTTCGTCGGTGGTATCGACCGTAGTCGCCACCCGCAGACGGCTGACGACTTCCATCGACAGCTTGCTGAAATCTGACCAGTGACGCATCCAGGCGTCCAGCGTGTCGGCGGTCAGCTCCGCGTTGAGCAGGGCCTCGACGTGCGGCTCATAGTCCGCCCACGTCCAGTCCATCGCGGCAACTACTTTGTCCGGGGGTGATTTCATCATAGGAGATTTCCTTTCAGCACTTCAGCTCAGCATTTCAGCGAATCAATGACACGAGATGGTAATTCGTGGGCTATCAGCGAGGGGCCATGCGGATCGCACCATCCAGCCGGATAACTTCACCGTTCAGCATGGGGTTTTCGATAATCGCCTGCGCTAGCTGCGCGTATTCCGCCGGATCGCCCAGGCGCGGCGGGAACGGCACCTGCTGCCCCAGTGAGATGCGCGCTGGCTCCGGCAGACCCGCCAGCAGCGGCGTGTCGAACAGGCCGGGGGCGATGGTCATCACGCGGATGCCCTCACGGGCCAGGTCGCGGGCGATGGGCAGGGTCATGCCGACGATGCCGCCCTTGCTGGCGCTGTAGGCCGCCTGCCCGATCTGACCATCATACGCCGCGACCGAGGCCGTATTGATGATCACGCCGCGCTCGCCGTTGTCGTTTGGCGCGTTGACCTGCATCGCCGCCGCCGCCAGCCGGATCGCGTTAAACGTGCCGATCAGGTTGACCGCGATGACGCGCTCGAAAATGTTGAGCGGGTGCGGGCCTTTCTTATCGACCGTCTTGAGCGCCGCGCCGATCCCTGCGCAGTTGACGAGCACGTTCAGCCCGCCAAACTGGTCACGGGCTGTGGCGATGGCCGTCTGTACTGCTTCTTCGCTGGTGACATCCGTCTCCAGGAAGACAGCGCGCTCGCCGAGTTCGCCAGCGAGCGCTTTGCCGCGCATATCGTTGACGTCCGCGATGACCACCTGCGCCCCACCGGCCACCAGACGGCGTACGGTGGCTTCGCCCAGGCCGGACGCCCCGCCGGTCACCAGCGCGATGACGTTCTGCACATCCATACAAAAAGCTCCTTGTAGAAAAAAATCCTTATGTGGCGCGGCTCGCGCGCCCTGCACCGCCAGATACATTCAGCCTGTCGGCAACATTGTACCCATTTTGAACGGTCGCGCCGCCGCAGATTAGCAAGCTCTCATGTGACCTCAGGCGTCGGTGAAATCGACGACGACTTTGCCCACGTTGCGCCCGGCGTAGAGGTGCTCCAGCGCTTCGATGGCCCCGGCAGCCCCTTTAAACGGCGTCGGATCAACGGCGGCCTGTAGTTTGCCGCTGCCGATCAGCTCGACCAGGCGGGCCGCGTGTGTGCGCGTCTGCTTCATGTAGTGCATCAGCCAGAAGCCGCGCACGCTGGCGGATTTGCGCAGCAGCGCGTAACTGTCGCGCACCCGGTTGACAGGCTGCGGGCCGCTCTCATATTCGCTGATCGCGCCAATCACGATCAGCCGCCCGAAGACGGCCAGCGCGTTCAGGGCGATGTCGTACATCTCGCCGCCGACGCTCTCGAAGACGATATCGACGCCGTTGGGGAACTCCGTCTTCAGTACATCCTTCAGCGATTCCTCGCGGTAGTTGACGGGCCGATCACAGCCGAGCTGCCGCAGAAATGCGACCTTATCCGCGCTGCCGCACGTCCCGATGACGGTGCACCCGGCCAGTTTCGCCAGTTGGACGACGAAGCTGCCCGTCCCGCCAGCCGCCGCCGTCACGAGGACTGTCTCGCCGCCCTGCATCTCGCCGGCTTCTTCCAGGGCAATACTCGCCGTCAGGCCGCTGACGCCCAGGCTGACGATCTCAGGGCGGATGATCGGCACCGGGATCACACGCTGCGCCGCCACCGTGAAATACTGCTTATAGCCCGCACCGACGGCGAAGACACCATCACCGACCTGCACGCCCGCGACGCCTTCGCCGACACCAACCACCTCACCGACCGCTTCCGACCCCATGTCGAAAGGGGGCGACGTCGCCGCCAGATAGCGCCCGGCAGCCGCCAGATAATCCGCCGCGTTGACGCCGCTGTACGCCGTCCGCACGAGCAGTTCGCCGGGGCCGGGTGTGGGCATCGGCACCGTCTGCACTTCGACCGCTTCGCGCAGCGTGTCGCTGTGGCGCACGCAGACCAGTTTTTCGTAAGTCGGGGGCAGGTCCATCGCAAATCCTCTTGATCAGGCTTCAGTAAAGAACAGGCTGATTCAGCGCTGCTGAGTGTAACACGCGCCCCTGCGTCATGCACAAGTAGCCCCACACACGCCGCGCAGATGCCCCTTATTCATAAACCTTAATGCTCCGGCCCGGAATTGCCCTGTCTGAATATTGCCCTGCACGCGCTTGCTCGTTACGATGAATAAGAGGCCAGTGACGGCAATCCTTCTTCGCTCTGGTTTGCTCTGGCTGGATAATTTCATCAGAACAAGGAGCACGTATGGCACGCTACTTATTGACCGGAGCCGCCGGCTTCATCGGCGCGCGGGTCGGCGGGCTGCTGGCGGAGCAGGGGCATACAGTCATCGGCGTTGATAACCTCAACGATGCGTATGATCCGCGCCTGAAGGACTGGCGTCTGACCCAGTTGGACCCGCTGGCGAACTTCACCTTCGAAAAGCTCGATATCAGCGACCGCGAGGCCACCACCGCCCTGTGGGATCAGCACGGCCCCTTCGACGCGGTCATCAACCTGGGAGCGCGGGCAGGCGTCCGCTACTCGACCATTGATCCCTGGGTCTATCAGGATACCAACACGACCGGCACGCTCAACCTGCTGGAACTATGCCGCCATCGTGGGACGAACAAGTTCATCCTGGCCTCGACAAGCAGCCTCTACGGCAGCGATAACCCGATGCCCTTCACCGAAAACGCCGATACCTCGCGCCCGCTGTCGCCCTATGCCGCCAGCAAGAAAGGCGCAGAGGCGCTGTGCTTTACGTATCACCACCTGTATAACATCGACGTGACGGTCTTCCGGTATTTCACGGTGTATGGGCCGGCAGGTCGCCCGGATATGGTCATCTTCCGCCTGATCCAGTGGATCCACGAAGGCCGCCCGGTGACGATCTTCGGCGATGGCCAGCAGTCCCGCGACTTCACCTACGTTGACGACATCGCACGCGGCACCATCCTGGGCCTGAAGCCAGTCGGCTATGAGATCATCAACCTCGGCTCGGATTACCCGCTGGTGCTGATCGACGTCCTGCGCATGATCGAAGAGCGGCTCGGCAAGCAGGCGGAGATCATCCACAAGCCTTTCCACGCTGCCGATATGAAAGCCACCTGGGCCAACGTCACCAAAGCCCGCGAGCTGCTCGGCTGGGAGACACAGGTCAGGTTCGAGGACGGGCTGCAGGCCTGCATCGATTGGTACCTTCAGCAGCGCGAATGGGCCAAAGACGTGCCCACAGGCGCGTAAAACGCAGTGCACGCCGACATATACAGGGCGTGGGACGGTGCTCCCGCGCCCTTCTCTCATAACTTCTAACAAATCGTTTGTTGTCTCATGGCGCATAACGGGTTATGCTAGGCTCAAAACACACCTAGCCTTGAGAGACGCATGTCCCCCGACCCCCACTTACTGTTATTCTCACCCATTGTGCAGTATGCAGGCGTCCCCGGTGGTTCGAGCGCCGCCGGAACCTGGGAAGGACTGCTGGTATTCATCACCGGCGCTATTGGCCTCTCGTTCCTGTGCAGCATCCTGGAAGCCGTCCTGCTGTCGACATCCGTATCCTTCATTGAATCGAACGTAGAAGCCGATCGCGGCTGGGCACGCCGCATGCAGGCCCACAAAGCGGGCGTGGAACGCCCCATCGCCGCGATCCTCACGCTGAACACATTCGCGCATACCATCGGCGCGGCAGGTGCCGGTGCGGAAGCGCAGGCTATCTTCGGCGATGAACTGTTCGCCGTAATCACCACCATCCTCACGCTGATGATCCTTATCTTCAGCGAGATCATCCCCAAGACGCTCGGCGCGACCTACTGGCAGGCGCTCAATCCGTTCGCCGCCTATGCAATTCAGGTCCTCGTCTGGGTGATGCTGCCGCTCGTCTGGACGTTGGAGCAACTGACCAAACTCCTCGGCGGTGGCAGCTCCCATGCGCCGACCATCAGCCGTGCGGAGATCGAAGCTATGGCGCGCATCGGTGCCAGCGAGGGCGCTCTGCTGGAGCGCGAAGACCGCATCCTGCGTAACGTGCTGCAACTCAACAAAGTGCAGGTCGGTGATATCATGACGCCCAGGACGGTTGTGCTGGCCTTCCAGCGCGATATGACCGTGCGCGAGGTACTGGCCAAGCACACCAGCATCCCGTACTCCCGCCTGCCCATCTACGCCGAAGACGCCGACGACATCGAAGGCTTCGTGCTGCGCCACGAGATCTTCCTGAGCTACGCCAACGGCGAATACAACAAGCCGCTGCACACCATGCAGCGCGAGATCATCGCTATTCCGGAATCCGCGAGTGTATCCGCCGCGCTGGAAGAACTCATCAGCAAACAGGAGCATATCTGCCTCGTCATCGATGAGTACGGCGGCACCGCCGGTATCCTCACCATGGAAGACACCATCGAGACGCTGCTCGGCATCGAAATCACGGATGAATCCGACCTCGTGGCCGATCTGCGCAAAATGGCCGAGGATCGCTATGCACGCCAGCGGCGCGTCCTGGACGTCGTCACGGCGCGGCCCACCGATGGATCAGTCGCCAATGGCAAACCGCCGGCGCTCGCCAGCGAAACAAACCCGCCCGTGGAACCATCCGCCGCGCTGCCTGCAGGCGACGTCGATAGCGCACCCGACGCCGATAGCGCACCCGACGCTGATAGCGCACCCGACGCTGATAGCGCACCCGACGCTGATAGCGCACCCGACGCCACAGACCCCGAACCCGCCGGTAACCCGCAGGATGCACCCAGATCGGAACGCAGCTAGCAGATTCGCAGCCGACACCCGGATGCAATGTCATAACAATCATGAAATACTTAAGCATTCATCATGGCCAGCGGCGTATTTACGTTTACACTTATGGTACGATGGCGTCAGTTAAACGGTGTCAGGCATACAGCACACAGGCGCATCACGCATGAGCGCGCTGCGCACAAAGGCCAAGCTTCATGTATGGCAGTTCTCGGTATTCTGTCAAAAAAATGATGTCAGTCTTGAGTTCACCGACAGAGAATCTGATGAACATGTTTGAGCACCAGCGCAGCCTGCTGCGGCGTAAGCTCGTGGAATCTGGCGACAACCCGGCTATCCGGACGGAGCTGCTGCGGATTGTGCAGCCAGAGTACATCCAGAAGGCCGCCCAGCGCGGCATCTTCATCGCGTACATCAAGGATGACGAAGACTTTGCCAGTGAGTTGTACGCGGTCCTGCGCGAATCCGGTCTGCCCGTCTGGATGGATGTCGCCGACATCGGTCAGGACGATGACGGCCCCCGCGAAGAACAGCGCGCCCTGCAGCGCTCTGGTGTCATGCTGCTGGTGGCGTCTCAGGCGACTATCGAAGACGAGCGCGTCGGCAAGATGGTCAGCTATTACTTCGACGCGGGCAAGATTGTCGTGCCCGTCATCTATCAGATGCTCGAATACGAATTTAACGAGTTCCTGGTGCAGCCGGTCGATTTCCGCAGCGATTATTTCGTCGGTATGAATCGCCTGATGCAGCTCCTCGGCGCGCAGGACAGGAACGACAGGAAAGATAAGAAAGACAAGAAGTAAGCACACCGCTTTCGACACTTCAGCCCCTGCCAGCCGGCCAGGGGCTTTTTCATGCGACCCTCTTGACACTGATGATTTTTCCGCGCACAATAAGGGGGTCACGGCGGGTCAGGGTGAGCAACGCTGGCTCCCCCGTGAAAGTGTCAACCTGAGCGCGGCAGGGCCTGGGCCGCGCCCTGATGACCCACGTCATGCACCAGATGCGCGCCGCCAGTCTGGAACACGCGATCGTCTGGCATGAATCGGATAACCCGGCCAGCAGCGGCCTGTATGCCACGCTCGGCTTCCTGCCGAAATTCACGATCCAGGAACACAAACGGCCCCTGACCAGCTTCTGAACGGCTGGCGACGGGACCGCAGGTTGGACGACAACGGGCGGACTCAACAGGTCCGCCCGCTTCTGTTCGTATGATATCGCTATCTGACGGGGACAGCGCCCAGCTCGCCCTGGATGATCTCCAGATAGCCGCTGAACACCCAGCCGATGGTGCCCTTCCACAGCACCTGATACCAGTCCCCGGCGGCGGTACGCCCGACCACCGGCAGGAATGCGCCCCAGGTGATGCGCCCGGTCTGCTCTGAGAACAGGTCCGGTGCCGCACGCATACGCATACCCGCGCGGGCCTGTGCCAGCACCCCGGTATCGACGAAGCCCTGCGGCAGCGCGAAGAGCGTCGTCGCACTGCTGACCGGCGCCGTGAACTCGTTCAGGTTGAAGAACAGATAGTAACCGTAGGCCCAGCCGGTCTTATCCGCCAGTTGCAGCAGGAACCACGACGCGTCCTCGTTGCGACCGACGACCTGATACGTCTGGCCGCGCAGGATGCGGTCGATGCGGTTGCCGCCGAGTGACGGTGCATCGCGGATGTTCAACACGCTGGCGCGGATGACCGTCGCTGAAAGCGCGCCCGGCGGGATGGGCGGCAGGCCCGTCGGCGTGACGGTGGCGGTGGGGCCGGTCGTCGGTGTCGGGCCGGTGAAGGCTGGCTCCCAGAAGAACTGGACGGTCGCCGGGCCGGCACGCTCGACGTACTCTACGACGATGGTCGCCTCGCCTTCGGGCAGGTCCAGATCAGCGCTCTGCGTGAGCTGGCTGCCAACATTAGCGAAGAAATCCATAATGGTCGTGCCGTTGACGGTGACCCGAGCGCCGTCATCCGCCGTGACGAAGAAGCGGTAGCGCCCCGCAGTCAGGAACTCCTGAGTCGTCCAGCGCACGCTGAAGTTATCAACCGGGATGATACCCGGCAGCGGGCTGGCCTCCCCAAAGGAGAAGTTCACCTGAGGATCAAGCCGCGAGAAAGCCGGGCTGCCACTCAGGTCCGGATTGTCGTAATACTCGCCGATCCAGTTCGTGCCGAAGACCTGCGCCTGTACCAGGCCGAAGCTCAGGACAGCCAGCAGAAGCACGCTGAGGACAGCGGCGGGCAGGAGGACGCGCGTCATTTTCTTCATCGGGAACCGTCTCCCTGATCGGTTAGCCTGCAGCGGGCGCATGATCCGCCGCAATCGGCGTGCGCCCTTAGCTGTAGTATACCATTCTGCGCAGATTCCACACCCTTATCGTCGGGCCACTATAGGAATAACGGACTACTCCGGCGCGTAAGATATGGATACGAACGGCTGCATCAGGCGTCGTCGTCGCTGTCGTCAGGCAGGGCCTCGCCCGGCGTCAGACCCACGCGCGATTCAAAGGCGGCCAGGGCATCCTGCAAGCGCTGTTGACGCAGGCTGTGGGTGACATCGCCCCGCGTGCGCTCCAGCACGCCGCGCACCACGTCTGTCTGACGGCGCAGGCCGTGCGTCAGCGCGTCGGGGAAGTCGAACGTCACGAGCTGGTCGTAGATGGTGTCCATCCAGCCCAGCAAACGCTCGGCCTCGTCGCTGTGGCCTTCCGTCCGGCGCAGAATATCCAGGATGAACCGGCGCAGTTCGGTCGCTGCCTCGCCCATGCCCAGCAAATATGTGGAACTCTCCGCCTGTAGATGTTCCGGGGTCGGCAGCGGCTCATCGCGGATGATGGCGTATGTCAGGTGCGCCTCGATCACCTCTTTGAAGGCATCCTGCGTGTAGCCTGTGTGGTACAGCTCAGGATAGGGCACGACGATAGCGCGCATCTCCGCCGCCTTATCCCTGACGAGTTGCAGACGTTCATCGGCGGATTCCCAATCGCGGCGGTGAATGGCGCGGATCGTCTCGGAGCAGTAGCGGATCAACTCCCGCGAGAGACTGATCGCCCGGTCGCGGGCTTCGTTCTTCTCCGTGAGGTTAGCGCGCAGCGTCTCCGAGATGGCGTTCAGGCCCTTTTCGTCATTTGCCATCGTTGCCGTCCTCGGGTGCGTCTGTATCATCGTCGTCGTCGCTCTCATCGTCGCCATCGGGCTGTTCGCCACCGATCACGCCCTGAAAGAGCTGATCTGCGAGCGATCCGGGCCGCTGCGGTACGTGAATTTCGCCGTGCTGCGCTTCGTAACGCTCCAAGTTCTGGGTCAGCGCCCGCAGGAACAGTTTAGCGTGTGCGGGGGTCATCAGGATGCGGTGCTGCACGCGTGCGCGAGGATCGTTGGGCAGTATCTGCATGAAGTCAAAGACGATTTCCGACATGGGGGTGGTGCTGATGATGACGCCGTTGGCGTAAGTGGCGGTGGTGTTAGGCATCTCAATGCGCACCTGGCGCTTAGAACCGGGTTTAGGCTGCATGAAGTGACCTTCTCTGAAATGGACAGTGTGCACCGCAACGCCGCTGTGTATCAACCGTCAGGCATCAGCGGGTGAGGGACGGCGCAGCAATTACAGTGGATTATAGAAGCCAGCTCGCCAGACGGCAACGGGCGTCCGGGGATATGGCGCTTTGCCTCATCCCCGGAGATGCGCCTTTAGTCTGGTCCTTCTCTTCTGGAGAGGCGTTCAGGGTGAGGTTACACCGCTAGCGTCTGACGCGGCACTCGAAGAAATAATGATAGGCGTTATCCGGGCAGAAGTAAGCACGCTCGACCATGAGTTCTTCTTCGATGGCGGCGCGCACACGCTTCAGCGGCGTCTGACGTGTGCCGATCTCCCAGTAGTGCTGGCCGTCAAACTGCCAGTCGTGCGGCGGCGTCAGCTTGAAGCCCCACGCCCGATCCCAGCTAGAGCGCCACCAGCGCAGCCGCATCTGCACGAAGAGGCCATAATGCGGCAGCGACAGTACCACCGCCTCCCGGCTGACCGTCGCCATCTGCTGCAGACACAGCCCGAACTGATCAAACGGCAGATGCTCCAACACCTGAAACGCGCACACGACATCGAACTGCTGCGGCTCAAAGAGCGTACTGAGCTGGCGCAGATCACCGACCACGTCCGGCTGCAGATCGTCGGCGATGTCGAAGGTCGTCACGTCCAGGCCGACGCGCTCGCGCAGGTAATGCGACAGCAGCCCGGTCCCCGGGCCGATTTCCAGCACACGGCGCGGCCCACTGCGCACCACCGCCTGAATCTGATACCAGTAGGTCATCCAGCGATAGAGATCGTCGTACTTCCTGAGGTTGTAATGGGATTTATCCACCTGTGCCATTGGGCTGTTCCTTGAGTGTGTGCAGTGTTCGCCGCACGCCCGCCAGCAGTGCCTCGACCTGCGCCGGTAAGATGGTGCGCGGGTCCAGGCAGACACGATCCGCAGTGATGCGCGCGATGATCGGCGGGTCACTGCGGCGCAGCGCCGTCAGCAGGCGGTCGGGGCTGGCCGCATCCAGTGCGACCAGGGCCGTCGGCAGCGTGGCACCGGGCAGGCTGCCCCCACCAACGGTCGATTCTCCAAAGATGACTTCGCCACCGAGCGCTGCGGCCCACTGCCGCGCCTCCGCTTCGATCTCAGCCAGCGGGCGGGCGATCATGCGCCAGATGGGGAGCTGCGTCAGCGCCTCATCGCGGCGGTAGTGTTCGAGCGTGGCCTGCAGCGCCGCATACGTCAGCTTATCGACGCGCAGCGCCCGCGCCAGCGGATGCCGCTTCAGCCGCTGGACCAGATCAGCGCGGCCCACGATGATGCCCGCCTGCGGGCCACCCAGCAGCTTATCACCGCTGAAAGCGACCAGCGCCGCACCGGCGTCTATGCTGGCCTGTACGGTCGGCTCCGGGGCGAGGCCATAGTGCGCGGTATCCAGCAGGGCACCGCTGCCCAGGTCATCGACCAGCGGCAGGCCGCGCTCCTGGGCCAGCGCGCCCAGTTCGGCCAGTTCCGGCTGCTCGACGAAACCAATCTGCTTGAAGTTCGAAGAATGGACGCGCAGCAGCAGCCCGGTCTCCTCATCGATGGCGGCGGCGAAATCGGCCAGGCGCGTGCGATTTGTCGTGCCCACTTCGATCAGGCGCGCCCCGGATTGCGCCATGATCTCCGGGATGCGGAAGCCGCCGCCGATCTCGATGAGCTGCCCCCGACTGATGACGACCCCGCGCCCGTGCGCCAACGCTGAGAGGATCAGCACCAGCGCCGCCGCGTTATTGTTGACGACCAGCGCCGCCGCCGCGCCGGTGAGCTGGCACAGCAGGTCTTCGGCGTGTGTGTAGCGGCTCCCCCGCTGGCCCGCCTCAAGATCATATTCGAGCGTGTTGTACTGTGCGGCGACTTCCTGCATGGCCTGCTGTGCCGCCACTGACAGCGGTGCGCGCCCCAGGTTCGTATGAATGATGACGCCCGTCGCATTGATGACCGGACGCAGCGACGGCCTGAACTGCGCCTGCAGATGCGCGGCGGCTGCGTCCAGCAGGGCGTCGGCATCGGTCGGCGCGGCCTGACCAGCGCGCAGCGCGGCCCGGCTGGCCTCAAGCACGGCGCGCAGGGCCTCTCGCGTGGCAGCGTGACCAAATTCAGCCACCAGACGGCGGCCCGTGTCGGCATTCAGCAGGCTGTCAACGGCAGGGAGGGCGCGCAGGCGATCCGAGAGCAGAGTCATGATGGTGATTCCATTGTGGCAGGTCGTGCCGATTATGCGTCCTGCGTGGCGATCCTGCAAGATGGCGTCGTGTACGTGGCCGTGTACGCGGTCGGCTGCGGTCGCTTCAAACGGGCGGGTTGTGTGTTAAGATCGTGCCCGTTGTTTACAGGACGCAGCAGGGGCAGCTATGACACGTCAACGCATCAGCAGTGGCACCAGGTGGGAACCGATCGTCGGCTATTCGCGGGCGGTGCGGGTCGATAATCACGTTTACGTCAGCGGCACCACCGCTACCGATGGCGAGGGGACGCTCGTTGGGGCGGGGGATGCCTATGCACAGGCGCGCTTCATCCTGCAGAAGATCGAAGCCGCCCTTAAAGAAGCCGGGGCCAGCCTGAGCGATGTAGTGCGAACGAGGGTCTACATCACCGAGGCGTCACTCTGGGAGGCGGTCGGTAAGGCGCATCACGAGGCATTTGCCGATGTACGCCCGGCCAACACGATGGTTGTGGCCCAGCTCATCGGCGATGGTTATCTGGTCGAGATCGAGGTCGAAGCGCTCATACAGGCGCAGTAACGCAGCGGATCGCACAGCGGCTGGCAGCCGATGCGCCCTCGTCACAGCCCTAGACGCTAAAGCTGCCACTCGCCGTTGGTGCGGACGACCTTCTGCTGGTAGTTCTCGACGTAATTCAGCAGCTTGTCTTTCATGCGGGTCCACTCCGGGCTTTCCAGTATGCGGCGCATCGTCGACACATCCTCGGCCAGCGCCTCCGCCCGGATGCGCGGCTCGCCCATATTGCGGTTGTAGATGCTCAGCCACAGGCCGACCATAGTCAGACCCATGCGATTGGTCTGCGTGGCCCACTCCCGGACGATAAACTCAAAGTAGTCGCTGTCTTTGCCTTCTTTAACATCCCAGTGCATGATGAGCATGACGCTCATAAGCAATACTCCCATTGACTAACGGCTGCCAACGCGACAAAGCCGAATCAACTGTGTTCGTTAGTCCGCTATAGTCCGCTACTCTCTAATCAGATTGCGCGCCGCGCGGGTTCAGTACGATCACCTGCGGTTGCTCCGGCAGGCTGGTCGTGCCGACGCGCAGCATGTCTTCTTCGATGACCTTGCTGACGCCCATCGCCTTCAGGAACTTCTCGACTGGCTCCAGGGCGATGTTGAGTCCCTCCTGCGCGTAGTGCATCGGGACGATGTAATTGGGTTCAATCAGCGCGATGACGTCGGCTGCTTCGTTAGCACGCAGCCCGTTACCACCGCCGACCGGCACCAGCAGCACGTTGACTTCGCCCAGTTCCTGTATCGTGGATTGATCAAGAACATGGCTGAGGCCGCCCAGATGCAGCACCGTCAGGTTGTTGGGATATTCGATCACGTACGCGACGTTAGGGCGAACTACGTTGCGCGCCTCGTCGATGTGGTGCATGGCGATGCCCCGGATGAAGACGCCACCTATATCATACTCGCCCGGGCCGGAGAGCACGTAATCCTGCCCGCGCACGTTATGAACCGCGTTATGGCCCGGCTCATTGTGGCTGACGGTGACAATATCGCCTTTGGGCCGGGGTGCTGGCAGGCCAATTGTATCGCCGAATGGGTCGGTGACGACGGTCATCTGGCCACGCTCAACAATCCTGAAGCAGCTATGCCCGTACCAGGTAATATCCACGCGTTTATCCTTCGTCCTAGATCAGATCAACCGCGCTGTGCTGGCCCTGCGGCCCGCGTCGCGGTGCGCCCCATTGGACTGTCCGACGATTATAGCGGAACAGGTGTGCGGTGTAAATCGGTGGGGTGGCGCATTAAGTGTTGACCACCTACCCGGCCTGATCCAGCACCACAGCCACCCTCACGGCAATTTACCTCACGCTGGCTGACCTCACTCCAGCTTCGCGAGGTTCTGCCGTTCGAGCTGGTAGATCGTGTGCACCGGGCCGATGACGATCAGGACGTCGCCCAGGCTGATCGGATGGCCGAGGTCAGGCGTCAGCACCAGCTCGCCGCTGGGCCGGCGGATGCCCAGAATGTTCAGCTTATGGACACGATGCAAATCACAGCTACCGATCGCCTGGCCGACCAGATCCGACGCTTCATGGACGGTGATCTGCCCGATGTCGATGTTGCGATCTTCGCCAAAGTGAAAAATCTGATCCAAAAAGTCGTGTACCATCGGGCGCAGCAGCGTCAGCGCCATGCGGTGCCCGCCGATCTGATAGGGGTTGATGACGCGGTCGGCCCCGGCGCTGAGTAGTTTACTCTCAGTATTCAGGCGCGTCACACGGGCGATGATGAACAAACGCGCGTTGCGCTCGCGGGCCGTCAGCACCGTCAGCACGTTGGCCGGGTCGTTGCTGAGCGCGGCTACGAAGCCCCGCGCATGTTTCACCCCCGCCTGATCCAGTGTGTCGTCGTGGGTAGCATCGCCGATGACGTAGTGATAACCGTCCTTCACGAATTCCTCTTCGAGGTCCGGGCGGCTATCCACCACGACGAAAGGCTCGTCACGGGCGCGCAGATCCGCGCAGATCTGGCGGCCCGTGCGACCATAGCCACATACAATATAGTGATTTCTGAGCTGCATACGTTCACGCTCCAGGGTTCGTTTACGCAGGCGCAGCGGCCAGTGCTCAACCGTCAGGATGCCGATGGCGTTGCTGAGGGCGGTCGTGGCGACGCCAATGCCGAGGATGATCAGCACTGAGGTAAAGGCGCGCCCCAGCCCACTCAGCTCCTGGACTTCGTCGAAGCCCACCGTCGACAAGGTGATGATGGTCATGTACATCGCATCGATGAAGGTCATATCCTCAATGAGTATATAGCCAATGATGGCGAACACGGTCAGGAACACCAGCACCGTTAACGCCGCCTGAAAGCGCCGCAGCGGATCGCTGAGCAGCGTCTGATACAATTGGCTGAGGAATGAAAAGACCCGCTCGAACATGTCAGCGTACCTCATATGCCGATCATACCGCAGAACGGAAGAGAATGCGCCGCCCTTCCTCCGACGGCATGCCGCAAAAAAGACACCTGATGAGGGTGCCTTCGCTAGGAATAACGGTACCGGGGAAGTGTCCCGGCCAGGTGATCCACGCTGCGGATCAGCAGCCTTCGTTGACCATGCGAGCGGTGATATCGCGGGCGACCTGATCGGCCTGCTGCGCCGATAGGTTCATATGCAGGAAGTAAAACATCCATTCTTCCGCATCGCCTGCCGCACACCGTCCCACAGTCGAGACGAACTGATGCACGCCCTGCGCCACCTCGGCGCTGACTTCCCGGGTTTCGTACTCATTGGCGCTGTTGGCCCTGACGATGAAATGCCGCCTGCGCACGGGGATACTCCAATACAACCCATAAACTTATGTGCGCCGAATATCATAGCGGAGCGACCTTAGTCGGAGATGATATTGGCGTAAAGGCTGACACAATGGCCGCGTCTGAGTACGACGCCTGCCCGCCAGCTCTGCACGCCTCGGTTGACTGGCCGATATTGCCCTCCGTCGGCTGACCCGCTATCGAATGGGGATCATCCGCTATAATAGGGGCTGCAAGCGCACCTCGGCTGGCTGCACAGGCAACGCAGACCAGCTCGCCAACGACCTGCCCGCTAATCAGGAGAACCGCATGAACCTGACGCAGCTCATTCAAACGTTTTTTCTGGGTGAAGGCATCGTCTTCCTTGCGTTGTTCCTGATGTTCGGCGGCCTGACATACTGGGCGCTGAGCGTTCTGAAGGAACATGTCGGCTATCTGGCAGGGGTGATGGTCGGGCTGTTATTCATCATGATCTACGGCGCACTGGCCGGCTTCGACCCGACGATTACGATTTCTGCGCAGACGGCACCTACGGGCGCTGTCGTGCTCGATATCTTCCAGGTAGGGCTATCCGCGGGCTGTGGTCTGATCCTGGGCGTATTCGCTGTGATCATCTCGCGCGCAGGCAGCAGCGAACAGCGGTTGCAGAATTTTCTGAAAGTCGCCGGGTTGACTGCCCTGGGCATCATCCTGATCTTCCTGATGTTCGTGGCGGGGCCAGCGCTGCGCCGCGTGATCGGCATCTTTGCGGTGTCCCTGGCCGTCACCACGCTGATTACGCTCGTCATCGTGCAGCGCGTCCTGGAAAGCCCCCCCCGCCCGCGCCACAGTGCCAGCGCCCAGACGAGCGACCCGCGCGACCCACTCGACCCACGTATCCCGCGTGACGAAATCGCCATCGATATGGATGAGGCCCCGCCCAGCCGGTTGGATGTCATCCGCAACTCATGGAACCGCCGCATTCGCAATCGCAACATCCGCGACCGGCGCTAGCCCGACCGGCGCTAACGAATCAGCGCTGGAGTGACCTGCAACAACGCGAGATTGCGTCACTGTAATGCCCGCCTTTACGCCATTCTGATAAAAATGGATGTATGCTGAAGGTAATAAACAGAAAGAACTTTATTTCAGGAGTTTTGCCATATGCGCATCGACGTTCGTCGGGCGGATTCCCCGGTGATGCCAGTCATCCGCTGGGAAATCCGCAGTATTGATGTGCCGTCTGATATCAGCCTGGCGCTGAATGAGACCCGCATGTATCTGAGATCAGCCCCACGACCCACCCGGATCGAGCTGGTATTTCACCCGCAGGCGACGGTTTCGCTGCGGGCCGTGCCCGATATCCGGGGGATCTTCAAGGCTCTGGAACAGCATCAGGTCGTCCTGATCGGCGTCCCGGCCCGGCTGCGCAGTCTGCTGGAAGGCATCACCGCGCAGTTCACCCCGCAGCAGGTGCAGTTTTTGCCTGCCGCTCCGTCGGAAGAAGCACCACTCGGGCGCTGATGCCCGTCTGCTCAGCATCACATCTCATGGGCCGGCGCTGACCGGCCCTTTGTCGGTGGCCCAGTGCGATCGCGCCGCGCAGCTTGTATCTCGCATTGTCGCGTTCGCCTCATGATGCCAAACGACACGTTCTGCCCCGCCACACCGCCAGAAATCTCAAAAGCTATTGTTGCCAGACAAACTTTAGCCTACGATGAAATAAAACGTCCCAGGCTGCCGGAGGAAATAGACTTATGCCACCCAAATTAATGACCATTGAGCGTCACATGCAGGAACAACAGCAGCAGTTCCCCAATGCGACGGGCGTTTTCACTTCTATGCTGCAAGATATGGCCCTGGCGGCCAAACTCATCAGCCGCGAGACGAACCGCGCCGGGTTGACCGACATCCTGGGCGTCACCGACCAGGAGAATTCCACCGGCGACCGCCAGCAGAAGCTGGATATGTTCGCCGATGATGTCATCTTCCGCATGAATGACCACACCGGACGCTGTGCGGCGATGGTCAGCGAAGAGCACGACGACCTGATCGACATCCCCCCGCACTATGATACCGGCAACTACGTCCTGCTGTATGACCCGCTGGATGGCTCGTCCAATATTGATGTCAACGTCTCAATCGGCACCATATTCAGCGTTCACCGCAAGTTCACACGCGGCGAACGCGGCACCATCGAGGATGTGTTACAGCGCGGCAAACGGCTGGTCGCCGCCGGTTATGTGATCTACGGCAGCAGCACGATGATGGTCTACACGACCGGGCAGGGCGTGCACGGCTTCACACTCGATATGGGCGTCGGCGAGTTTTTGCTGAGCCACCCGAACATCACCATCCCCCAAAAAGCCAAATACTACAGCGTCAATCACGGGCACGAAAAATACTGGACGCCCGGTTTCCGGCGGTATGTGAAGCACCTGCAGGGCCTCGAGGGCGAAGGCAGCCCACCGCTGGGCCATCGCTATATCGGCTCGCTCGTCGCGGATTTCCATCGTAACCTGCTGGAAGGCGGCGTCTTCCTGTATCCGGCGGACCTGCGAGATAAGGATAAGCCCTACGGCAAAATCCGCCTGATGTACGAAGCGCAGGCGCTGGCCTTCATCGCGGAGCAGGCCGGGGGCTATACCAGCGACGGCATCGGCGACATCCTGGAACTGCGCCCGCACAGCCTGCACCAGCGCGTGCCCTTCTTCATCGGCAACCGCGACACCGTCCAAAAAGCCGAAGAATACATCCAGAAATACGACCGGGAATGGTGCAGCGCCTATCTGCCTTACCGTAACCGTAAAATCATCCTGGAACAGGAAAACGGGGCCGATTAAGGGTCAGAATGGGTCATGGCCTAAGAGATGACGATCATGTGACATACGTCACTAGTGACTGTTTAGCCACAGGCGCATAATCAGGGTGGAATAAATCAGCGCTGTCCAAGCAGCCTGATTGACAAGCCAGGTTCCGGCGTCGGGGATACGCTGGGGCTGATAAGCTTGTCCAGAGCCTCTCTTCTGGTTCAAGGATGTCGATGCATCCGATATGTCCCCTCTCTAGCGACAAGCGCCACCCCGCCCCTCGGTGGCGCTTGTGCTTATCCACCCGCCGACACCTTATTCCGACGCCCCATCTTTAGCGGTTGTGTCGCCTTCTGGTGGGAGTGCGACGGGCACCTGCGGCCACGTCCGTTCGATCCGGTTGAGCGTACCCCGGTCGCCGATGTAACTCTCAACGTAGCCGCAATCCAGGCAGACATAGTTATCCAGCGCGATGTGCTGCACCGCGTCAATCGGGATGCGATTCGCCCCCCGGTCGCCTTCTTTGCCGGGGACGCGGTCGCCACTGTGGATACGGTCGCTGCCGCACTGCGGGCACACGCCGTCGAATCTGAGACTACTCGTTCGTTCCATACCGGCGATTATAGCGCCAGCCGCCACACAGGGCGCAAAAAACCCATATAGATTGCCCTCTGACCGCTTCGGGCAGTGCTTGCCTCACAGGACAACACCCAGCATAATGAAGAAACTGATTTCACAGGGGTACAGGTATGAAAGCCAGACGTCGCGGGCTAAGCATATTCGTCATCATCCTGATTCTGCTGCTCGTCGTCGGCATCTTTGGCGCTCTGGTCGTGCTCGGCCCGGAGATTGGTATCACCTTCGATGATGTCATCAACGGCGGTTTGAATGGCAACACAACCAGCAGCCAGCCGACCGCAGACAGCACCGCCACCAGCGACCGCGTCACGACGGAAGCAGAGTTCGCCCTGACCCGGACCGCTGTCATGGAGCGATCCACCCAGGCCGCCGGGTCGGTCACTCGGACGAGTGTTGCGATGGTGCCCACACAGACGAGCACGCCAACCAGCACAGCCACCGTCACCATACCCGCAACGCGCACGCCGCCCCCGCCCCCGGCCTTCGTATGCGATGGCGCCCTGCCGGCGCAGTTACGCCCCGGCGATACCGGGCGCGTCACGCTGGAAGGGACGGCCAACCGCATGCGGTCAGGCCCGACGCTGGGCGCGTCCATCGTGACGACCATCCCGCCGGGCGGTGAATTCTTCGTGCTGGATGGCCCCGTCTGCGCGGAGCGTTACGTCTGGTATCAGGTTAATTATCAAGGTCAGATCGGCTGGACGGCGGAAAGCTCCGACGCGATCTACTGGCTGGAGCCCATCTTCGCCACGATCAGCGGCGAAGAACCGGACGACGAATTCCCACCAGGCCCGAGCGGCGAAACCAGCCCGACGCCGCGCCTGCCCGACCTGCCGCCGACGGACGAAACCGTCACCGAGCCGGAGACCATCACGCCGACAACCGCCATCATCGAAGTCACGCCGGAGCCGGAAGAAATCGCCATGCTGCCGGTGCGCGTCGTGGATGCAGCCGGCGGCCTGCTGGGCGATGGCACCCTGCGCGTCTTCCACGCCGACCGAGTCACCCATCCGGAGACGACCCGCATCGAGCTGGACCTGAGCTTTGACAATCGCTACATCACGCCGACGCCCTTCGGCTCGGTCGTGACCATCGTCCCGGTGACGCCCATCACGCCCACGCCTGGCCCCGGCGCGCCGGAGCCAACGCCGCGCATCCCGCGTGAGACGCTCATAGGCGTGCTGATCCGTGAACGGATGGGCGCGTCGCTCATCTGCCTTGAGACGCGCTTCGAAGGTTGTGATGGCGAGATCGAACCGACGACGGCCCGCCCCATCGGCCTGAACGGTGCCCGCTGGACGTGGATCATCTCCCCGCGTGAGGATGCGCGCGGCTGGCAGGACCTGCGCGTCGTCATCTGGACGCCGCAGTTCGTCAACAACGCGCCGACGGCGAGCACCATCTGGGAGTATCCCTTCCGCATTGAGGTGCTGCCCGAACGCGACGATATGAGCGGTCTGCTGGCCGGGCTGGCCGGGTCCGGCATACTGGGTGCGGGGCTGTTGGGTGGGCTGATCGTCAGCCGCCGACGCCGTAAGCGCAAGCCGTCCGTATTCATCAGCTACCGCCGTCGGGCGACCTGGGCGGTGGCGCGCACGATTCACGATCATCTGACGCGCATGGGCGCGCAGGTCTTCATCGATGTGGACGACATCAACGAGGGACGCTTCGAGGAGATCATCAAGGAGAACATTCGCCAGCGCGATTACTTCCTGCTGGTGCTGGCCCCGGATACGCTCGAGAGCGAGTGGGTCGTCCGCGAGACGCTGTACGCCATCGAGCACGACAAGCGCATGATACCCGTACTGGTCAACGGCTTTGAGCTGACGCCGGAGGCGCTGCCCGACGGCCTGAAGGACATCACGCGGCACAACGCCGTCACGCTGACGCCGGAGTTCTTCCAGGCGGGGCTGGTGCGGCTGGCGCAGTTCCTCGGCCTGACCACGCCGAAGAAGGTCGGCAAATAGGGCGCGGTTCAGTCGCTGCGCAGGCGCTTCGCCATTAAGATATCCGGCTTACCGGGGCCGTTGGCATCCGGGATCAGGCCGACGATGACGTAGCCGAGCTTCTGATAAAAGCTGTAGGGGTGGTTGCGGTAATTCTGGAGGCTGGCGACGTGCGGCCAGATATCCGGGTACAGCTCAACGCCCGTGAGCGAGGTCATGCCGTTTTCGTCGTCGGTGCCGAGCATCATCGTATAGGCCCCGCGCGCTGTAACCTGCGCTTCCAGGTCCGCCACAAGCTGTCGCCCGACGCCGCGCCCCTGCCAATCCGGGCGGACGGCGAGCGGGTGCAGCTCCCAGACGTTGCCGTCGTACTCCGGGCGTCCACCAATCCAGCCGACAACCTCGCCCGCCGCGTTCAGCGCCGCCCGGCAGATCATCTCGTCATCCAGGCAGTCAGCGACTTCTTCGCGGGCGTCCGCCAGGGTCGGCCAGGCCTTGGGGGCCATATCGACGAAAGCATCGACAAGAATCTGCGCGGCCTGCTCCAGATGATCGGGCTGCTGCGCGGTGAGATCCACCAGGGTGATCAGGTGCTCGTTCATGGGCCGTGCCTGTATTCATCACAACGGGGCGATGCGCGCACCGCCCCGTCTCACTTGCGATAAATTGGGATAAGCTGCCGTCGGATCAGACGCCGGATCAGACGTAGGCCGCCGGGCTGGATTCGCTGCCGCGCTTGCCATCCGGCCACGTGGTGTTCTCATCGAACTTAACGCCCGCGACGGTCGCACCTGACAGATTCGCGTTGAGCAGGTTCGCGCCATTCAGGAGGGCGTTGGTCAGGTTGGCACCCGTCAGACGCGCACCCTGGAGGTTCGCCCCGGACATATTCGCCATCGTCATATTCGCACTGTTGAAATCCGCGAAGGGTGCCTGTGTGACCTGCATATCCGCGCCGGTCAGGTTCGTGCTGCGCATGATAGCTTCCTGCAGGTTGGATGCAGACAGGCGTGCCCCGCGCATATTGGCCCCCTCAAAATCGAGGCGGTGCAGATCAATCGCGGAGAGATCAACGCCCGCCAGGCGCGGCTTCACCCCGGCACCGATTAATGCCAGTATCAGCTCTTTGCGTGTGAGTTCGGCCATATCATCTCGTCTCCCGGTAGTAGGTGATGATTTGATCTATTGTATCATCAAGCGGCGTCGTTGGCTCCCATCCAGTTATGCTCTTGATGCGATTCAGGCTGGGGACACGCCGCCGGAAGTCCTCAAAACCGGACGTATAGGCGTCGTCATAGGGGATCAGCCGGATTTCTGACTGGCTGCCTGCCCGTGCGCGGACCTTCTCCGCAAGTTCGTGAATGGTAATCTCTTCGTTGCTGCCGATGTTGAAGACCTGGCCTTCTGCTTCGGGCTGCTGGCTGAGGCGAATAATCGCATCGATTACGTCGAAGACATTGCCGAAGCAGCGCGACTGCTCGCCATCCCCATAGACCTGGATCGGCTCGTTCGCCAGTGCCCAGCGCACGAAGCGCGGCACCACCATCCCGTACTGCCCCTGCTGACGCGGCCCCACCGTGTTGAACAGGCGGAAGATCACTACGGGCAGGCCCACTTCGCGATGATAAGCCAGCGCCAGGAACTCATCAACGGCCTTGCTGGCCGCGTAGCTCCAGCGGCTCTTGGTCGTCGGGCCGAGCAGGCTGTCGTCGTCTTCTTCAAAGGGGAACTTGATGCCCTTACCGTAGACCTCAGAGGTACTGGCGATCAGGATGCGCTTGCGATAGCGGCGGGCTGTCTGCAGCATGACCTCTGTGCCGTTGATGTTGACTTCAATCGTGTTGATCGGCTCTTCGATGATCTTCTGCACGCCGACGGCAGCCGCCAGATGAAAGATGACGTCGCACTCACTCACCAGCCGGTCGATGACGTGAATATTGCGTATGTCTTCAATGGCGTAACGGAAGCCCGGCAGGCCATCCAGATGGGCGATGTTCTCGAAGCGCCCGGTACTCAGGTTATCAATGACGGTGACGCTGTACCCCTGCTTCAGCAGGGCTTCGCTCAGGTGGCTGCCGATAAAACCGGCCCCGCCAGTGATGAGCGCGTGGGGCGATGTCTGGGTCATGCTTTCTTCTCCTGTGTGACGCTGGCATGGTAACGCAGGCATGGCACCACAGCAAGAGACGCTTCGGACGGCTGGCCCATGGTCGGCCCATAGTCGGCCCATGTTTGATGGACGCCCGCCCTGTGCCCGGATGACGCCGCCCTAATGCCGCCCCACTCAGCCGAGCATACGCTCCGTCAGTGGGGAGCGGGGCCGGCCCTGGCTATCGACCAGGCCGTAACCGTTGTGCATCCCCTGCGCCCAGGCATACCAGATCATACAGGCGATGCGGCCCGGATAGCGTCCGCGCAGGTGCGTGATGAAGCTGGTCGCATAGTTGGCGATCTCCTGCGGCGGGTCGTCCGGGCGATCCAGCACGCCCCATTCCGTGATCCACAGCGGCTTATCGGGCAGCAGCGGCACATAGGCGCGGACGGATTCGTCAATATGGCCGAAGGGCGCATAAGGTGGTCCTGGCGTTGTACCCCGGCCATACGGATGCACGGCGATGCCATCCAGGTAAGCGACGGCGCTGCCCAACTGCGACAGCACCTCACGGGCGTATTCCGCGCCGCGCAACGGCCCGCCGATATGCCCACCGGTGATGATGCGCGGCTGGCTATCGACGGCACGCAGCACCTGGCTCGTCTGTCGCAACAGGGCGGCATAGTGATGGGTCGGCACGGGGACGCTGGCCGGTGCGCCGTTGTTGGCGTCCTGCTCATTCCAGACCTGCCAGACATCAACCAGGCCACGCCCGGCCCACTGGCGGGCGATGCGCTCCACCGTGGCGACGAACCCATTGATGAGCTGCTGCCAGCGATCATCCGGCAGGCCGTGCCACGGCCAGAAGTGATCCTTGCCTTCGCCGTAGGTCTGATGTGTCAGTGTGAAGATGAGCCGGTAGCCCGCTCGGCGGTAGCGCTCCACCAGGGGCAGATAGCGATTCAGCGCGGCGTCGATGTCTTCTGAGCCGCGGAAGTTGGCGACGTTATAGGCCATGCGTATCCAGCCGAGCTTACCCAGCCGCGATGGGTCCGGCGTGCCGAGCGCGTGGCGGGCATCCAGATTAACACCGACCGGGTTCACCCCCGGGAAGAGCACCGTATCATCCCGGGTGAACGCCTCCAGAAACCAGGCCGCGCTGTAACCGGATTTGCCATCGGGCAGCCGCAACTGGACCCACTGCTCGTTCTGGCCGACTTTGGCCAGCGTGCGCCCGTGCGGCTCCAGCGGTTCGACGCTGTCCCAGGGCTGGACACGGCCCACGATCCGACCTTCCAGCCGGGGAATGCTGCGCACGCGCAGATTAACATCCGTAGCGCGCAGACGCAGGTCCTGCACGTAGATCAGGCTGAGCGGGTCGATGACGTCCGGCAGGCGCAGCCCACTCGTCCCCGCGCCCGGCTGCTGCACGATAAGCGTCAGGCGATCGCTATCGGTGGTACCCAACACCGCGCCCAGATCAACACTCTGATTGAGGCGCGCCGTCACCTGACGCAGCCCGGCATAGGTCACGGTATAGCTGCCGCTGAGGTGCGGCGTCGTCACCTGGACGTAACGCCCCAGCCGCAGCCCGTCCTCCTGGCGACCGTTCCACAGCCCGGTAACCCGCCCGGACGCGGACGCGATCACCGGCACGCCGGGCGACGTCAGCAGCTCGATGCCAGGGGCGCGCTGCGTCTCGCGTGGGTCGAATCTGCGCGTGACCTGCAATGGGCGGCTGGCGACAGGCCAATCCAGCACGAAGCGATCATAAATGTGCGGCCCCTCACTGGTGGATTGTCCGAAGCGATCATCGGCGGCGACGCGCGCCCCCAATATCTGCCGCAGTTGCTGCGGCGTCCGGGCGCGCACGACGTCCACGCGCACGACCATCGGGTAGATGCGCCGGATGTGCTGCACCGGGTCATCCTGAAACCACGTCAGCGGCGCGGCGACCGCGCTCACATTGCGGTAGCGATTCAGATCATATGCGGCGGGCGAGCGCACCACCGCCACCCGGGGGAAGTGCGCACTATAAGCGCTGAGCGCGTCCAGCCAGGCGTAAAAATCCTGGTCAGGCAGAACGAAGGCATGGGAAATCGAAGCGTCGCTGGTCATTCCGGTCAAGGCTCAGGTAACGGTTCCTTTCCGATTATAACCACGTCCACCACCAGCGAGCGAAAAGGCGGTCAAACAGACGGTCAAACTCATGGCAGACCACATGTTAATAGCCGGAAGCTCACACCGCATCCGGCGAAAAGCCAAAGCGCCGCAGCGCCGCCGATACGGCTTCCAGCGGCAGGCCGACGACGTTCGTATAGCTGCCGTTGATCTGCGCCACCGGTTGAAAAGCCGGGTGCTGGATCGCATAGCCGCCCGCCTTATCGAACGGATCACCCGTGGCGATGTAGGCTTCGATCTCGGCGTCGCTGTAATCGCGCATGGTGACCTGCGTCTGCACGGATTCCGTATGCGGGGCATCGGGGCTATCGGCGGCGAGCAGGGTGAATGCCGTCACCACCTGATGCGTGCGCCCCCGCAACTGACGCAGCATGGCGCGGGCTTCGTCGGCGTCGGCGGGCTTGGCGAGCAGCGTCCCTGTCTCCGTCACGCCGAGCGTATCCGCCGCCAGGATGACGACCGTATCCGCCGCCAGCACGACGCCCTCAGCGGGCAGGCGCTGCGCGACCGCCCGGGCTTTCTCTCGGCTGAGGCGGCGGGCATAGGCGATGTGATCTTCACCGGGGTGCTGGCGCTCGTCGATATCCGGCCTGATGATCTCGTAAACCAGGCCCAGCGAAGCCAGTAGTTCGCGGCGGCGTGGTGAACTCGAGGCCAGGATGAGGCGCGAGGGCGATGTCATGCGGGGCTTCCTCCAGGGCGTTGATGCAGCCGCCAACATAGCATAATCTGCCCGCAACGCAAAGGGGCGCAGCCTGCGCCGCGCCCCCATGTTGGCTACTCTCTGACGACCTGTCGCCGTTTAGTGGCGGTGATCGTCGTCATCGTCCTGGTAATCTTCGTCTTCCATCTCGTCGATCAGGCTCTGCGGCAGACCGGCTTCGAGTTCTTCGGCGGTGGCGTTGCGCACTTTGATGACCTCGACCTCGTAATTGAGCGTCTTGCCCGCCAGGGTCGGGTTGAAATCGACGCGCACGTATTCGTCGGTGATTTCAAGGACGGTGCCTTCGTAAAAATCACCTTCCTCGTCCATCAGCTCGATCTCCATGCCAGGCTCGAGGTCGTCGGCGGCATCGATGTCGTCCACGGGCAGGTCTTCGATGTCGTCTTCGTTGTAGTCGCCGTAACCCTCGGCGGGCGCAACATTGACGGCGAAGGCATCGCCAGCTTGCTTGCCTTCCAGGGCCGCTTCCAGGCCGGGCACCAGGTTATCAGCGCCATGCAGATATTCGATTGCATCATCCGCTGTGATTTCTTCGACAATGTGGCCATCCACGCGCAGGGTATAGGCGATCTCACCGATCATGCCATTAGTTAGCTTCGTCATGTGTTCGTTTGTCTCCCAGACATACAAAAGGCCCCAGAGCGGGGCAAACAGATGGCGGACATTATAGTCCTGTGTGGGCAGGTTGCACAGTGTCAGCTTAATCATCCTGTACGGGGGGATGACGCCCTCTCTGTGCCACATGCCCACCTCTGAGCTGGCCGGTCGCCCATCTGTTACACGATGAGCGAACCGACCACCATGACGCTCGCAAGTGTTTAAAGCGGTTGCGCGTTAGCTGCGCGGGATCGTGCCACGCCACGCGCCGGTTTCCGTCTGGCGCTCCTCAATGAATTTCTTGAAGCGTTCCAGATCACCGCGTATACGCCCCTGGACGATGCCCAGTGCAGCGCCGACATTCTCGATAAAGCCCTGCGGGTCATACTCAATTTGCAGCATGACGCGGGTTGTGTCGTCGCTGATGCGGTGGAACGTCACAACGCCAGCGTTCTTGGCGCCACTGATGCTGCGCCAGGCGATCCGGTGATCGGGCGTCTGCTCAGTGATCTTCGCGTCCCACGTCTCGGTGACGCCGGCAATCTCAGCTTCCCACCTCAACATGGAGTCACTGACCTGCTCGACTTTTTCCACACCTTCCATGAAACGAGGGAATTCCTCGAACTGTGTCCACTGGTTGTATGCAACACTCACAGGTACGCCGACTTCAATCGCGTGTTCAAAGATAGCCATAGAGTGCGACCTCGCTCATTTACGTTACAGTTACCTTCACTATAGGCCGCGCCCCCAAAAGTGTGCTTAGTTCAGTATCCACGTTCTATCAGAACGCTTTAGCGTTCAATGAGATGGTGATGTAACGCAGCGGTCGCGCTCAGCGGAGGGGCAAAAAGACGCTGAATGTGCTGCCCTCGCCCGGTGTACTGGCGACTTCGATGCGGCCCAGGTGATGATTCAGAATCTCCCTGACGATGGAGAGTCCCAGGCCGGTACCCTCAATATCCTGATGCGGATGTTTGACCCGGTAGAAGGGGTCGAACAAATGGGGAATTTCGTAAGCATCGATGCCCCGCCCCTGATCCGTAACCGCCAGCACTGCAAACGTCCCCTGTTCGCGGACGGCGACGGTGATGGTCGTATCATCCGGGCTGTACTTCAGCGCGTTGGACAACAGGTTATCGATGACGCGGCGCATTAGCCGCATGTCGATCTGGACATCCAGTATGGAAGGCGGCGCACTATACTTGATGCGAATCTGTCGCTGCCGCGCTGTCAGCATGTGGCTCTCCAGGTGGCTGAAGACGAACGAGCCGAAATCCACCTTCTCCACCTCCAGATGGACGCCGGACTGCATGTGGATGTAATCCAGCATACTCGTCACCAGTTCAAGCATCTGCTTGCCGCTGAACTCGATGTTCTCCACGCACTCCATGAGTTCAGGGCTGGTGCGCACCTCCTGATAGCGGCGCATCATGCTGGCGTAACCCGTCACCAGCGACAGCGGGTTTTTGAGATCATGCGCGGCGGCGCTGACAAACTGCTCTCGCATGCGAGAGATGTTGTCGAAGCGTTCGCGGTCGCGGTGGCGCATGGCTTCGATCTGCTCGCGCTGAAAGGCCAGCATCTGCTGCTGCTGGACGATGGTCACGTGAGTGCGGACACGTGCCAGCACCTCCGCATGGCGAAACGGCTTGGTGATGTAATCCACCCCGCCCGCGTCGAAGGCGCGGACGATATCCTCCACCTGATTGAGCGCGCTGATAAAAATGATCGGAATATCACGGGTTTCCGCGTTCGATTTTAGAATCTGGCAGACTTCGTAACCGTCGATGTAGGGCATTTTTATATCAAGCAGGATCAGGTCCGGCACTTCAGCGCGGATGGCTTCCAGGGCGGTCTGACCATCGCGGGCGGCGCGCACGTCGTAGTTGTTGCGCGCCAGCAGCTCATACAGCACTTTGAGATTGTTCGGTTCGTCATCCACGATCAGGATGGTCGCCGTCCCGGTGGCGTATATCTGGCTGGGTGCGGGTGTGGTGTCAGGCAGTGTTGTCATGGTCATTCCTATCGGTTACATCACTCATGGGCTGGTGCATCCAGCCTTTGATGCGTTCGAAATCGAATTCGCGGGCGAGGTTCAGCAGCGTCTCCGCGAGTTGTGGCCAGTCGGCGCGCAGTTGCCCGATGACCTCCTCGGTGGCGCGCAGGTTCAGGCTGCTGACCGCCGTCCTGAGCTGCTCAACGAGCTGTGGTGGCAGATCAGCGGCGGATTGCCGCGCCAGCGCCCGCTGATGATCGCCGTTGCCGTTGGCCTGGACGCCGCTGGTATGGCCGTCCGCATAGACGAACTCAACCGCGAGGTGCTGCCGGATCAGCTCATGCAGATCATGATCGCGGAAGGGCTTGCTGAGATAATCATCGCAGCCCGCCGCCAGCACTTTTTCACGGTCCCGGTCGAAGGCGCTGGCCGTCAGCGCGATGATGACCGGCTGATCGTCTCCGGCGTACTGACGAATGCGGCGGGTCGCGTCGTAGCCATCCATGAAGGGCATACGCATGTCCATCCAGATGAGCGTCGGCTGCCAGTCGCGCCAGATCGTCAGCGCTTCGCCGCCGTTGGTCGCGTCGCGCACGTCGAAGCCGAGCTGCTCCATCTTGCGCACCAGCATGAGCCGGTTCTCCCAGCGGTCATCGACGACCAGCACGCGATGCGCTTTCTGGCCTGGTGCCAGGCCCACGACCCGCCGCTGATTCGTGTGCTCGATATGGGGCGCGGACTGCGCTTCTCTCAGGTGCAGCGTCACGGTGAAGGTACTGCCGACGCCCAGGTTACTATCGACTTCAATACCGCCGTTCATCAGGTGGGCGTACTGCTGGCTGATCGCCAGGCCCAGGCCGCTGCCCGTCTGCGAGCGCTTGCCCGCGTGCGTCTGACTGAACGGCTCGAAGAGATCGGCGTGTTCTTCCGGCGCGATGCCCGGCCCGGTATCACCAACCTGGAAGATCAGTGTGCGCCGGTCGTCCTCGGTGGTTTGCTGCCAGGCGCGCAGCGTGATGCTGCCGTCCTCCGTGAATTTGAGCGCATTGCTCAGCAGGTTGACCAGAATCTGACGTACCTTGCGCCGGTCGCCGTGGACGTAGCGCGGCAGGTTGTCATCCAGATCAAGCGTGAAGGTCAGGCCCTGGTTGCGGGCGCGCGCCCGGTACAGGCTGTCGAGGCCGTGCAGCAACTGATGCAGGTCGAAATCATCCGGGTCGAGTTCCACCCGGCCCGATTCGATCTTGGAGATTTGCAGAATATCGTTAATCAGGCTCAGCAGGTGCTCACTGCTGCGCAGGATGAGCGCGATGTATTCGCGCTGCTCATCGCTGAGCGAGAGGTCATTCGCCAGGAATTGTGAGAAGCCAATCACGGAGTTGAGCGGCGTGCGCAGCTCATGGCTCATGTTCGCCAGGAAGGTACTCTTGGCGAGGTTGGCATCTTCAGCGGCGCGGGCGGCCTGCTCCGCAGCGAGCCGGGCGCGCTCTTCCGCGAGCTTGGCGGCGCGCAGCATCTGCGTGTGATGCAGTGCTTCGCGGGCGCGCTTGCGGTCGGTGACGTCAATGCTGATGCCCAGCACCCCGGACATGTGCGCGTGCTCGTCCAGGATGGGGGCGAGATTGACGTCGTAATAGTAGCCTTTGAACGCGTGAATGCCGCGCACCGTCTCGCCAGAGAGGGCACGCCCGATATCATGGCAGATGGGATGATCGCGGCATAATGCATGATAGTGTTTGCCGAGCATGTTCTGCCGCCGGAAGCCGAAGCGCTCCAGACCGCGCCCGCGTGCGAAGCTCAGCGTGCCGTCGCTGTCGATGACGAAGACGACCAGCGGCGCATTGTTGATGATCCGCTGCAGGAACTGCTGATTCTGGTAGAGTTTGCGCTCCGCCTGACGCCGGGCGGTCACATCGCGGAACGACCAGACATGGCCGACGACCTCGCCGACGACGGCCTTCGTGCCCGTGTACTGCTCGTAAACGCGGCCGTCGGCCAGCTCAATATCGATGAGCTGCTGGCCGGTGGATTTCAGCACGCTCTGGGCTGTGGTCGGGTCAATATCCGGTGAGAGATGGGACTGCACGGCATTGCTGACCGCATCGAGCGTGTCGCAGGCGATGACCTGCTCTCTGCTCATATCCCACATCTCGGCGAAGCGTGCGTTCAACTTCAGAACAACGCCGGAGCGATCCACAACCAGGATGCCATCGCCGATGGCTTCCAGCGTGGCGTTTTCCAGCATAAGGCGTTGATTCTCAGCGCGCAGGGCGTCAATCTGCGCTTGCAGTTCCTCACAGTGCGTCATGGCAGTGCCTTATTATTCCGTACAATTTCATTGTAGAGAGCGTGTTATATGCTTTACACGGTCATGTGGCCTATTTGAATGGCGCTCACTTTGGGGGTGTTTTATGAAATCCAGATGAGATTACGGGCGCAGACTTTGACGCAATTCTGCTGCACATGTTTCCAGATACACATTCCGGCGCACTAAGCTGAGGGGAGAACGTGTAGCCAAACGGAGGCACAGACGATGTCTGCATACAAGAATCCCGCCCCGGTACCCGGCGCTGACGCCGAGATAAAAGAGAACAGCATCCGCATTCTGAAGCACCTCATCACCATCTGCGAAGATGGGATACGCGGTTATCAGACAGCGGCCGACAAGATCGACTCGACGCGGCTAACCGGCGTCTTCCGCGAGTATGTCCAGCAGCGCCAGACCTTCACCGATGCACTCACGGTCATGCTGGCCGAGCTGGGCGCACAGCACATCCCTGATAACGGCGATGTCGGGGGGGCAGTGCATCGAGGCTGGATCAATCTGCGGACGGCCCTCGCCAGCAAGAAGAGCGACGCCGTACTGGAAGAAAGCATTCGTGGGGAACAGGTCGCCATCGATGCCTACCGGGAAGCCATGAAAGAAGACATCACCCCGGAAGTCTATAAGACACTCGACCAGCAGCTACAGGCCATTGAAGCGGCGCAGGGTCACTTACAGCGCCTGCTGCAGACAGAGCGCGACGCCTGATCGCGCACCCTGCACCGATCGTATGAAAAAACACCAGCCCAGCGGCTGGTGTTTTTGATCGTTTGCTGACCTGTATCCGGCTGCGCGATTTACGTCGGGCCGGTCAGGGGCGATTGGCGCGACTGCTGCGCACCCGTCTGCGCACCCGTCTGCACATCGTCGGAGGGCAGGCGCTCGCCCGTTGGGGTGGGGCGCTCACGGATCGAGCGACCAATGCGGCGCAGCCGCAGCGATAGTGCGATCAGCGCGCCGCCGTACAGTATGGCGAACAGACCGATCAACCAGGCCAGCGCCAGCGCACCGCCCGCCGGGGCAATGATGATATAGCCGCCGAACAGGATCGCCATCAGGCCGGCCAGCCCCAGCCAGAATTCGCCTTCGATCTCCTTGCGTAGCTGTATTGCGGCGACGATCTGCGCAATGCCGATGAAGATCGCCCAGAAGCCGATCACCAGCAGCAGCGTTAAGCCGGTCAGGATGGGCAGCAGGAAGGCGACAAGACCCGCCAGCACGCTGATGATGCCCGTAATCAGGCCGAGCCACCAGCGCTGCCGCTGACGGTTCATCAGCGCGTAGCCAATACTGCCGATGCCATCAATCAGCGCATAAATGCCGAACATCAGCACCAGCGTCGTCAGGGCCAGGGCCGGCGCGAACAGCGCAATCAATCCGAAAATCACGGCGAAAATGCCCCGAATGAGCATCACCCACCAGTACCTGGATACATCCGCCAAATCTAACATAACCCGTCTCCTCTATCTCAGCGCTCTCAGCTGCGCGTCGCGTCGGCTGATCAGCCTGAGTCATCGCGTTTATGCAGTGGGATCGTTTCGTCTTCGTTGTCGTAATACTCCAGATCAAAGTCGGTTTCGTCGCCGCCGTAGAAGAGTTCGTCCGTGTCCATGCCTTCGCTCTGGATGTCGTCCAGTTGGCGTTGCTGGCTCTCATCGGCGAGATCAGCGCGTTGCGGCTCCGTCACCGGGTCGACGACTGGTTCTGCCAGCGGGTCTTCGCCCGGTATGGCGGATTGCTCGAGCATGGCCTGTTCGCGGGCCAGATGCTTCGCTTCGGCGCTGGTCTGGACGTCGCTTTCTTCGTCGTGATGTGCATCGCGATCTTTTTCGCGTCGTTCGTCACGTCGTTTATCGCGTCGTTCGTCTTCATCGGACCGCCTGGGCGGGGTATTCATAAACTGCTCCTGACACACGCGGTCATGCGCGACCGCGCCGCATGTTTGGTCAAGTTTCGTCATTCTGAGTGTAATGCGTCCGCGTAAGGTGGGTCTAAACGCCCTGTATGAGATGTGTCAACAGAGGTGAAATCGACATAAGCAGCGATTTCATACAGCCCTCATCTGAACATAGACAGGTCTTGCAGCGGCATCACCTGGATTTCAGCCCATTCTGCTTCGCTATAAGTGGACCATAAGGTTGACTGAGAAAGGATGCAGCATGGAAAGGTCCATCGAACATATTGAAGAAGGCATGACCGTCTATGATGCTGACGAAAACAGCATCGGTGAGATTGATTTCATCCGCTTCGGCGATGAAGACCCCTATCGGCCCGGCACGCAGGTCGTCAGCGACCCGCAGGAAGACCTGCCGCGCTCGCTTTTCGAGCAGTTGGTGCATGGTTTCGTCGGATCAGAAGAAATGCCGAGTGAGATCGAAGCACGCCTGCACCGCTACGGCTATATTCGGATTCATCACACCGGCCCGTTTGAGGCGGCTTACTACACGACGCTCAACAACGTCGCCCGCGTGATGCCGAATGAAGGTCGCGTCTATCTTTCGGTGAATAAGGACAGCCTTATCGAAGCCGAGTGGACGTAATCAGGGCCGGATCGGCACCTGGCCACCGGATCATGAAATATCCCAAAAAAGCCCCTCTCCGATGAGAGGGGCTCTTGGGTTAAATTTGGGATTTACGCGCTGTCAGCATGGCATCAGCAGGATTGCACCGGCGGCGCTCCGCTAATCCATGTCTGCTTCGCTGGGCGTGTGCTTGTGACGCCAGGTGCCAGTCGCGCTATGCTGAATGTAGAGTTCGCGGACGGTGTCCCAGGCGGCTTTATGGGCCGCTGCGACGCGCTCCTCCTCCGAGTTGACGCCATTCTGTACGTCGTAGTTCTCATAAGCGACGTTGTAGGCATCGAGGTAGATTTCGCGGCCATCAGGCGGCAGCGCCTCATAGACGCCTGCCGGTAATTCATTCACATCTTTCAGCATTGCCGTCTCCTCTGTGATCAGGTGCGTGATGCCGTAGCCTGAGCTAGCGCGGCGGGATCAGTGTGTAGTGCTTGACGCGTGATTTTTGCGAAGCATCCCGGTCTTTGGATTGCGGCGGATACCCCGGCGTGATGACCGTCTCTTCGCCCTGTTGTGGGCGCGCTGGTTCGTCCTCGGGCGGGGTGTCGATTTCGAGCGGGGACTTTTGCCAACCGTCGGCCTGTAGTTCCGTAACGACGGCGTCAATATCGATTGGGTCGTGCTTATCGAGGACGGCGATCGCCTCGTCCAGACGCTGGGTGGGCGCTTCGACGGCGACCAGCGATTTACCCTGCCTGAGCATCGTTTCATAAGCGTGGGCGTCTTCCTGGCTCATGCCGGCATTGCGCATCGAGGTCACCAGACCACCGATCGCGCCACCACTGACCGTCCCCAGGCCAAGCATGTACAGGAACGGCCCGGCTGCGGCGATCTGTCCCACGCCGGGGATCGCCTGCAGGACCAGCGTCGTCAGGACGCTGGCAATGCCGCCGATGATCGCGCCGACGCCGACGCCCGTCGCCACCCGCTGACCGCGCTGGTCGAGCACGCTGGCGAACTGTTCGTTCATATCGTTGGCAGCGAAGCCCACGCTATCAATTGAAAAACCTTTTTGTAGTAACTCCTGTATCGCCTGATGCGCTGATTCCATTTCGTCATAGGCGGCAATGAGTACCTGAGACATCGATGCGTTCCTTTCCGTTAGTGGTTCAGCCCGGTGCGCATCCGGGGGCCAGGGCCTACCGACAGCGCTCTTCGGGCTGGTGTCCTTTCAGTCTGAAAGGTGCGCGTTAATCTGGTGTTAAAACCAAGCAACCCCCTAAGTCCGTTTGCGGCTTGTATATACGCAGCTCATCTTTAGCTCATCTACAGGCCGCCATCGCGGGCGAACACGCACCTGCGCGTGATATACAGTGAGGCGGCATCAGGCGCAGGGCCGCCTCACGCTGCTGAATATGAGCCTGCCATGAGCAGCGCCGTCGCGATGCTGATGCAGACCTGATACTGGCGTCAGACCTGCCTTAGGCGCTGCCTTGACAATGGAGTGAAAGGTCCATATGTGCCTTAAGGAGAGATTTAACGTATGTCAACACCAATCGTATCCAAGCAGATGATGCCTGACCTGGGCTTGAGCGAAGAAGCCATGAAGAGCGCCGCTGAGCTGTTAGCTAAGGTGCTGGCCGATGAATTTGTGCTGCGTCTCAAGCTGCGCAATTATCACTGGAACGTGACAGGGCCGCAGTTCCGGTCGCTGCACGAGCTTTTTGAAGAGCAGTACGAGGAACTGGCCGACATTGTCGACGAAACCGCCGAGCGCCTGCGGACTTATGGCCGCTTCGCCCCGGGTACCATGCAGGAATACAGCAAGCTGACCCGCCTCGAAGAACAGCCCGGCGATCATCCGAGTGCCGATGAGATGGTGATGAACCTGGTACTGGACCACGAAATGATGGTCCGTAACCTGACAGCGGACAGCCAGATCGCCGTCGACGAGAACGAAGATGTCGGCCTGGAAGATTACTTCATCGGCCTGCTGCAGCAGCATCAGGAGATGGCCTGGATGTTGCGCTCGTTCCTGATCCGGCAGCAGTCGTAACCCACTTTTAGAGCGTCTCAGATAAAGGGTCTCGCCCGATACGGCGAGGCCCCACATCTTAAGAGCACGCGACCCTGTAATGCGACCAGCCGGAAGCAACTCTCCGCACAGTTTAAATCACATGCCGGAGGCGGCACGCGCCGTCACTTATCTGCAAGGAGCACCCTGCACATGGTTCATGTTGAACTGACATCGTTGGTACTGGCCGCCGCTGGCGGATTACTGCTCGGTTTGTTGTTCTTTGGTGGTCTACAGTGGACGATACACGCCTTCATCCACAGCAGACACCCGGAGACAATGGCCTATTTCAGCAGCATCGCACGCACGCTGATTGCTGCGCTGGGTATCGCGCTGCTAGGTGGTCACTCCGCCCTGCGCATCGGCGCTGTACTGGTGGGCTTCGTCATCGCAAAGCCCCTGATTGACCATCTGTTTAGCCGCATCTATTCCAGCGTGCGCTTTTAGATTGCCATTTCGTCCATTTGCACATCGCCAACATGACATCGTAAACCGTAGAAAGCTGGTTTGATGGCAGACACACCGAAAAACAACAAAAAAGAACAGGATGCGATCGAGACACAACCGGATACGGTTGAGTCACAGCTTTCGACTGAAAAAGCTGGGAAATCACAGCAGCCGGAGCACAAAAGCGAGGGCGAAGAAGGTCTTATCCAGGATATCAGCGAGCACTCCGACGAACACGGCGAACTCAGCCGGGCGCGCGAGGTGTTCGACCGTGCCCAGAGTGGTGCCCCGGCAGCGGGTAAGGCCGTGCGCGACTTTTTTTCCACGGACGAGATCTTCCAGCGCCTGCTGGCGAACGCCGACGAGGAAATTGATCGTTCGACGCGGTTATTGTTTTTCAGTGGGCTGGCGGCTGGCCTGTCGATTGGTCTGTCGCTGCTGGCCCGCGCTGCGGTGACGTCCCTCGTGCCTGATCCGGATATGTCGCTGGCCGGTAACCTGCTGTATCCGATCGGCTTTTTGCTGATCGTCATGGGACGTTACCAGCTCTTCACGGAGAATACGCTCACGCCGGTGACGCTGGTCCTGACGCGGCTCGTCAGCATCCCGGCGCTGCTGCGCGTGTGGGGCATCGTACTGCTGGCGAACGTACTCGGCGCGGCGCTGATCGCGTTCGCCCTGGCGAATACCGGCATCCTCTCGCCAGAAGCAGCTCAGGTCGCGCAGTCGATCGGCCAGCACGCCCTTGAAATGGACGTCAGCGCGCTCTTCTTCAAGGGGATCATCGCCGGTTGGCTGGTCGCCAGTATGGTCTGGCTGATCCATGCCGCCCGTGATTCGATCACGCGCTTCGTGACCGTCTTCTTCATCATGTACCTGATCCCCACCGCCGACCTGTTCCACTGCATCGTCGGTGCGTGTGAGGCCCTGTATATGGTCTTCATCGGCCAGACGGACCTGGGCACGGCGACTTTCGGCTTTTTCCTGCCCGTGCTGATCGGTAACACGGTGGGTGGCGTGCTGCTCGTCGGCCTGCTGAACTACAGCCAGACGCGCGCCAGTGACGTCAAAGAAGAGGGTAGCCCCCGCCGCCTTTCGTGGCGTGCCTGGATCACGGAGTATCACACGATTGACCTGCAGGAAACCCCGACAGCGTCCGCGCCCCGCCATCCCTGACCTGACATCCCAGGCTGATAGCCAACGCAAAAGGGCGGTTTCCCCGCCTTTTTTTGATTCCGTGTTGATTATGCGCGGCGATTATGCGCCGCCCAGCCGTTCCCAACGGGAGCTGAGGTGCATCGCGCCGTCGTCCGGCGTCAGCTCTGCCGTCCAGCGATAGTGCTGCATCCACTGGCGGAATGCCGGCGGGAAGAAGGCCAGCGTACCCTTCGCCCGCAGGCCACCGGTACGCGGCCACCAGTCTTCCGTCGGCTGCATCATGAGCCGCACGCGCTCACCCTCGCGCCGGACGCTGTAATCACCGACGATGACGCTGTGGATGTCATCGCTGCCAATGGCGAAGCGCCCATTGACGACGATCCCCGGGCGCAGTTTGGCCAGGTCGGGCATCGGCGGCGCGAACGTCATGTGCACGGTATGCCCATCGCCCTGCTGCGCGATCTGCTGAAGTTCGCAGTGGCCCTCGTTGTCGCTGAAGGTAAGGCGCGTGTCGCCCTCCTGATAGCTGCTGCCCCGGCACGTCTCGAGGGGCGTCAGCGGGCGGTCGGCAGCGCGGTTAATCATCGCAATCAGCGGATCAGCGCAGTACCGGGCGAAGTACGTCCCGGCCAGGTTGTGCGGTACGGGCGGCAGCTTATCCGGCAGATATGACTGCCCATCGATCGTCAGCGTAAACTCAGTGCCGGCCTGCCGCACCAGATCAATCCGGCGCAGATGGAAGAACGGCAGAAAGATCGGTGCCTTGATGCCAGCCCCCATCGGCGCGAGCAGGGTCAGCGGTGGGCGACGGTCGCGCCGATTTTCCTTGATGCGCAGGTGAATATCACGGCCCTCGGTATCCGTCAGCCGGATTTCAGCATCCAGCCCGGCGGGCGTGATCTCAAAGTGGTAATCCAGCGGCGTCTCGACCCATTCACCGACGCCTGCGCCGACGCTCATGCGCTCGCGGTGCATCTTCACCGTCGGCTCAAAGTAGAAATCCGCTCTGTTATCACCGACGCGCGAGAGCAGGAAATTAGCGCCGGTGCCCTTATCAGGATGATCGAAGCGCTGCAGCTCCATCGCCTGATAAACCGGATGACCGGCGAAATCCATGATGAGCATGTGCTTCATCGGGTCGATCTCAATGCTGAAAGGCACGAAGACGCGCCCGTCTGCAGGTTGGTCGTAGATATCGGGCGCGTTTCGTGCTTGCTTATCAAGTCGCAGACGCGGATTCTCACGTTGTAACAGGACATAGACCAGGGCGACGGCCAGCAGCGCGCCGCCTATTAGCCACCACATCGTTTAATTCGATGCCTCCGTCACTTTTTCCAGCATGGGGTTCAGGTCCTTCAGCCATTCGTCGATCGCGCCCCAATCGCTGAAATCGCCGCAGGGCGATGACGTCCTGACGATCACGCGCACCGGGTACGGCTCATCGCTCAGGTTGATGACGCACAGCTCCGCCGCGTAGGGCGACAGGTCGGGGTTGGCCTTCGCAGGCTTCACATCGATGGTGAAGCCCCGGTCGCGCAGCGTCTCACCGATATGAATGGCGATCTGTTCGGTAGCGGGGTTTCGGCTGGTATGGGTAACAAGTATCTTGTGATTCATGATGTGTTCCCTCCTTAGAAGGAAAATTTGCAGTTGTGATAGGCGTTTTCGGCCCGCGATACGCGCTGCCGATCGCGCATCACCTCGTCTGGCACGCTGATTTCATCTAGCGCGTTGCCTCTGTTTCTTCTTCCAGCAGCGGGGTCAGCTCGTCCAGCCAGTTACGGATCGCGTCCCAATCGCGGAAATCGCCGGAGGGCGCTTTCATCGCCTTGATCAGCAGGCGCACCGGGAACGAAAGCTTACTCAGGTCCATGACCCCCGCGAAGAAGCCTTCCGCCTCCGGCTGGACGATCTCGCGTATGGGTGCCAGGTAATCGCTGACCTGCTCGCGGTGTTCGGGGGTGTCATCGGCCAGGGTCAGGCACATCGTCCAGGCGACGAAGAAGCGCTCCGCCAGCACGTCGTGATGATCGCGCACGTAATCGACGGCTTCCGGCAGCCACGCGCCACCACGGATAGCACTGCCGCACAGCACCGCCGCATACGGCGACGGATCGGGGTTTTCCTTGATGGGTTTCACATCGACGGTGAAGCCCTTATCCCGCAGCGTTTGCCCCATGTAGGCGGCAGTCTGCTCTGTGCTCCCTGCACGACTGGCATAGGTGATGAGAATTTTCCGGCTCATGGTGCGTCCTCCTCCTTGAAGAACGATCTGAAGATGGCAGTGCAAACGATGTCGTAGAAAGTGGTAGTGTTAATCTCATTAAACAGCGGTCGCAATGCACCGACCGGTAACAGTTTTCCTGACCGGCCCTGATGATCGTCCCGCCCTGCTTTCTCGCCATCAGAACTGGTCCGGATGGGTGCCAATACGCTCGTGCTGATCCAGGCTGTTGATGCGCTCGATCTCATCATCGCTGAGTTCAAAGTCGAAGATCTGCGCGTTGGATTCAATGTGCGACTGCTTATCAGATTTGGGGATCGTCAGGATGTCGGTTTGCAGCATCCAGCGCAGCGTGACCTGGATCGCGCTCTTGTTATGGCGCTCACCGATCTCGACCAGTTCCGGTATGTCCAGCACGCGGCCCTTCATGAGAGGTGCCCATGCGGTGATGTAGATGTCGTGTTCGCGACACAGCGCCTGCAGATTGGGCTGCTGCAAATGCGGGTGATACTCAATCTGGTTGACGACGGGCGTCACCGTGGCGAATTTGAACAGGTCTTTCAGGTGATGCTCCAGAAAGTTGCTGACGCCAATCGCGCGCACGCGGCCCGATTGATACAGTTCCTCCATGGCGCGCCACGCGCCCTGCCAGTCGTTCGCTGGCCAGTGCACCAGATACAGGTCGAGCTTGGGCAGGGCCAGACAGTCGAGGCTCGCATCGAAGGCGGCTTTCACACCGTCATAACTCAGGTCGTTGACCCACGCCTTCGTTGTGACGAAGACCTCATCCGGCGACACCTGATGATCACGGATCGCCTTGCCGACGGCCGCTTCGTTTTCGTAGGCGGCAGCCGTATCGACGGCGCGATAGCCAGCGTCCAGCGCCCAGCGTACGGCGTCCTGTGTGCGTTTGCCAGCAGGCGTACGAAACGTCCCCAGGCCAAAACGCGGCATCTCGACGCCATTGTTCAGCTTGACGGTACTTTCAATCGTGTAAGGCATGGCCCCTCCTCTGGCAGGGTAACTATGAATAAAGGCAAGCGCCGCGAGGCGTCCCGGTCGTCCGGTCGCCCCGCAGCGTGTGCTGTTGCTGATCAGTTATTTCGATCAGGCCGTGTTAGTCAATCTGGGTGACGCTCGTCGTCACGAGAACAGGTAGTTCATCGTAATCAGCCCAGGCAGCAGCATCCACGTCCATCGCGTATTCACTTTGAACGAAGGCGGGGTCATGCGGCTGCACAACGCCTGTGATGCGTACACGCTCATCTTCGTCGAGTCCCTGGTAATTGGGGACATCCGTGCCAGTGGCCAGGATGCGACCCGCAACACCTATGAGCTGGTCCTCGTAGAAGACGAAGGTGTTTTCATCCACAAGTTCACCGACGCGGCCTTCCAGCGTGACTGTCCTGCCATAGAAGGCGTTCGGATCACTTTCAACCTGCGGGATCGTCTGGACAGTATCCTCATTCTGAGCACTATCCGCGACGATCACGGCGACGGCGTCGATGTCAGCAAAGGCGTTCTCATCCAGGTTATAGTCCAGCTCCGCGTTGATATCCGCAATGAGGTATTCACGTACGGTACCCACGACGCGAGCGGTGGTCTCTTCAACAGGATAGAACTCGGCTAAGCCGTCTTCAGATGCGCTGACGACGATGACGTATTCCTGGTCCAGGTCGATCAAGTCCTGGTCCCACAAGTAGAACGAATGCGCCCCGACCATGTCACCAATGCTGCCTTCTACCATCACCTGCTGACCGATATAAACTGACGGATCATCAGTGATATCGTCGACTGCCAGCACAGCCTCGCCGTTGGCCGCCTGGTCATCGGGGCTGGTGGTCGTCCTGTCTTCCGGTGCCACCATGCCTGAGCCATCGTCCATGTAGCCCATCTGACGGCGCAGCTCAGCGGAATCATAGTAGCGGCGCACCATCGTAATGACGTTGTCCTGCACCTCGTAGATATCCACAACCGGGAAGCTGATCACGGTGCCGCTCGGCGAAAGGTCGTCATACGGCTCGGTGTTAGCGCCGCTGAAGGTGTACTCCACGACAACGGTGTTTCCCGTCACAATGTAGCGCGTCGGGGCGATACTCACATCCGTGAACGCACCATCAAAGAAGACCATGTCAGTGCTCTCACCCGTCTGCATGTCATCAACGGCGACCGGATCATCAAAGCTGCGGTCATACATGGTGACGTCGGTCGCCATATAAGCCCGGTCGCGCTCCGCCAAATACGCCTGAACAACGTCCAGCGCGGCGCTATCCTGATCGCCGATGACAGGTACATCTGTCGTGACATCATCCTGGGCCATCAGGCCGACTGCCGGGACCAGTACGCCCAGCACCAGCAGCACTGTCAGTAACACTTTTAGTCGATTCATATAGGCTTTCCTCCAAATCGTGCGAACATTCTCGGGATGATAAGTGCCTTGTCAGCACTCGATGCCTGCCAGCGGCGGCAGACATGCGCCAGTGCCAGCCCCTGTGGGAACAGGGATTGACGTACGCCAGCTGCAATACACTCCTTGTTATGGAGGTCGCAGCCGACAGGGCAGATTGCGGAAAAATGCAACCATATTCAGCTTAGGAGGAAACCGCCTTCACCGCCTGAGCAACCTTAGGCAATTCCAAACGGGTATGGTGGCGAAAACCAGTCACGGTCGGGTGCCCGAGGTGCCTATAGGTCAAGTGACCACCCCGGATAAAACAGGCTGTATAAAACAGGCTGTCCAGATGCTGTGAGCGTCGCCCAGTGATCAGGTGATGAGACGTAAAAAGCGGATGGCACTTCGCGCGCCATCCGCAGGAAAAGGGGGTTGTGTAGATCGTCCGAATCTACCAGGGAGAAAGATGGAGGATCGCAGAATTAGTCGCCCGTAGCAGGTGCGGTCTGCGGAGTCGCGGTGTACTGCCAGCCTGCCGCCTTCGACTTCTCATTGGCGATCGCGTAGATCATCAGGCCATAGCCCGCCTTGGCCGCCACATCAGCGATGCAGTAGCCCACCTGTATCGCCACCACCGCGGAAGCACCCGTTACACCCAGGATCGGCAGCAGGTACACGATGGGATAGAAGCCCCAGGTCGCCAGCAGCAGCAGGCGTGTATTGCGGATCAGAACGCGGACGTTCTCCGGCTGTTCCGCCATGGCGTCGCCCAGGCCACCAAACAGTCGCCAGACGATGTACAGGAACGGCAGCGTGCTGAGGAAGCCCCACAGCGCACGGGTGGCGGTATCTGTGGCGATCTCGCCCGGATAGCCCAGGATGACCATCAGCGCGGCGGCTGTCGCCAGCGTGAAGGTCAGACGGCCCCGGTTGCGCGGGTTGATCACAAAGATCAGCTCAGCAACCAGCAGCGGCACCGTCAGCAGCCAGTCGATATAGCGATACGCATCATTGAACAGCGCGCCGGTGGCGACATACATGCCGCCCTCGAGCGTGTAGGCAGCGTCCCAGCTCTCGAAGATGCGCAGATAGTGATACCCAGCAATCGCCACTACCAGCGCCGACATAATCATCGCACCGCGATACTGTGGTGCCAGTTGAGAACGTACCAGAACGAAGAAGATAAATGCAGCGAACATCGTCGCGAAGGTGAACGAGAAGAGATTGTACACCAGGTCAAACTGCGCGATCGTAAGATCAGGCATTACCAGTACTCCTGAGAAAATAACAACGTCCGAGGTGTTTTATCGTTTACTACGTTTAGTAAATAAAAAAAGTAGTAAACTTGCGGACACTGTATTCCTCGTAAATTAAAGGCGGATGAACTCCAATTAAATTGTGAATAAGTTCACAATTTGTAGTCATTTCACACACAGCCGCAATACTTTAGGGCCTTACCTGCCGAAGGGTCTACATTCGAAGTGGTCATCTAGGTCAATTGATTTTGCCAATCTGACCGAAAGGATTTTGCGCCAGGGATGTTACGCTTCCTATCAGCGGAAAAAGAAACAGGAGCTTTTTCTATGTTCCGACTGCTGAAAGATAGGGCACAGGCCCACAGGTCACGCCTGCTGAGGCTGCTGGTCCTGGTCGCGCTGCTGACGATGGCCATCGCCCCCGCTGCCGCGCAGATGGGCGAGACATTTACTAACGAAACATTCACACAGATATACGAACGTGTCAGCCCTTCCGTGGTGTCAATCAGCGTGATTGCCCGCAGCCCGGGCAGCGGTTTCGCCATGGAACAGACGCGCGTTGCCGGTGGAACCGGCTTCGTCCTGGATAACAGCGGTCACATTATGACGAATCATCATGTCGTAGAAGGCGCACTTGAAGTCGAAGTCAGCTTTTTTGATGGCACGCTGGCCGCCGCCGATGTCATCGGCCTCGACCCGGATAGCGATCTGGCGGTGCTGCGCGTGGATCTTCCTCAGGAGGACCTCGACGCGCTGCAGCCAGTCAGCTTTGGCGATTCATCCGCGCTGCGGGTCGGGCAGACGGTGCTGGCCATTGGCAGCCCATTCGGCAAACGCTGGACGCTGACGAGCGGCATTGTCAGCGCTATTGAGCGCAGCATCCCCGGGCTGGAAGATTTCTCAATCGGTGGCGTCATCCAGACGGACGCAGCCATCAACCCGGGCAACAGCGGCGGCCCCCTGATCGACCTGAACGGCATCGTCGTCGGCGTTAACTCGCAGATCATCAGCGCGTCTGGTGCCAGCGCGGGGATCGGTTTTGCCGTACCCAGCAACCTGGCCTCTCGCGTGGCGCAGGCGCTCGTCAATCAGGGGTACGTCAATTACAGCTTCCTGGGCGTCAATGGTGTGGATGTCTATCTGCCGCTGATACAGGAATTCGACCTGCCTAACGACACGCAGGGCTTCGTCGTCCTGGATACGACGATGGGCGGGCCGGCAGCGCAGGCCGGCATACAGAGGCCGACTTTCCCACAGACGCCCAATAACCCTCGCATGGTCCCACAGTCCGTTGACATCATCACCGCGATCGACGGCATGCCGATCACCGGCGTCAGTGAGCTGATCGGCTATCTGTCAGCCAATACCCGCCCCGGCGACACCGTCACCATGGATGTACTGCGCCTGACGCAGGACGGGATCGAGGAAATGCAGTTCGACGTCACGCTGACACCGCGCCCCTGACGAATGCGGCGCGACCTCAGCATAAGTGAACAGAACCTGGCGTTTCACCCGTGCCCGCCGCAGAGGACGAACGCCGCTGTATGCTGCTGCTGATCGACATGCAGATCGATTTCATCCACCCAGTAGGCTCGCTGACGGTCCCCGGCGCTGTCGATGACACCTGCACGAAGGGGCTGCATCTCGTGAAAGCGGCGGAGACCATCACCGTCTGAACGTTCACCGTCTGAATGTAACGAAGAAAGCGAAACAATCATGGCAGAGAACATCACAACAATGCACTTCGAGGATGACGGCAGCATCCCCAACAACCCTGATCTGCCGCTGATCCTCTACCGCGCTGCCCTGCCCGACGACCATGACCCCGTCGCGGCATGCCGCCGCCTCTTCGAGCAGAACAAGTGGGGCGGCATCTGGGTCAACGGCGTCTTTGGCTATCACCACTACCACAGCACCGCGCATGAGGTGCTTGGCATCGTCGGTGGCAATGCCGATTTGCAGTTCGGCGGCGAGCAGGGCGACGTCGTCAGTGTGCGCGCGGGCGACGTGGTCGTCATCCCGGCGGGTGTCGGGCATAAACGGGTCAGCGCCTCGCCCGATTTCAGCGTGGTGGGCGCTTATCCGCAGGGCCAGAGCTGGGACCTGTGCACCGGCACACCGGACGAGCGTCCGCAGGTACTGGAGAACATCGCATCCGTGCAGATGCCGGAGCGCGACCCGGTGCAGGGGCGGGATGGCTTCCTGCAGCAGGCATGGCAGGCCAAAAAGTGAGCGCCACGCTGAAGCTCTTTCTGTGTGGGGATGTGATGCCAGGGCGCGGCATCGATCAGGTTCTGCCACGATCCAGCCCATCCCGGCTGTACGAGCGTGACGTCAGCGATGCCTGGCGCTATGTCGAGCTGGCCGAGAAGAAGAGCGGCCCCATCCCCAAGCCGCTGCCATACCACGCCCTGTGGGGCGACGCGCTCGAAATCCTGGACCGGGCCGCGCCCGACCTGCACATCATCAACCTGGAGACGAGCATCACACGCAGCGAAGACCACGATCCCAACAAGGGCATACACTATCGCATGCACCCGGTCAATGTGGCCTGCCTGAAGGTCGCCCGCGTGGATTGCTGTTCGGTGGCCAATAATCACACGCTGGATTGGGGCCGCCCCGGTCTGATCGAGACGCTGGAGACGCTCCACGCGGCGGGCATTGCCACAGCCGGGGCCGGTGCCGACGCGACAGCCGCCGCGCAACCCGCCATCCTGAGCGCCAACGGCAAGGCCCGTGTGATCGTCGCGGCGGCAGCCTGTGCGTCCAGCGGCATCCCGCCCGGCTGGGCCGCCGATGCGCGCAACCCCGGCCTGAACCAACTCAGCAAGGACCCGCAGCGCGCCGCTGAACAGCTCATCGCGCAGATCAACAGCGTGCGCGCCCCCGGCGACCGCGTCGTCGCATCGCTGCACTGGGGCGGCAACTGGGGCTATGACATCCCGGACGAGCAGATCACGCTGGCGCACGCCCTCATCGACAGCGGCGAAGTTGACATCGTGCATGGCCACTCGTCGCACCACGTCAAGGCGCTGGAAGTCTACCGTGGCAAACTGATCCTCTACGGCTGCGGCGACCTCCTCACGGATTATGAGGGCATCCGCGGCCACGAAGCCTATCGCGCCGACATCGGCGTGATGTACCTGCCGGAGATCGACATCCGGACGGGCGAACTGCGCGCACTGACGCTCATCCCGACGACGCTGTGGCGCTTCCAGATATGGCGCGCCTCCGCCGACGATACGCGCTGGCTGCTGGAAACGCTCACACGCGAGTGCGCACGATTCGGCGTACACTTCCTTCAGGTCGATAGCCACACGCTTCGGCTCAGCATATGAGTTCTGGCTGATCCTCTGGCACCATCTGCACCCTGGCCTATCTCACTGGCCTATGTCGGAACCGGACACTCGACCGAACCCCTATGATTTGCGCAGAGTTATCATTTCCGGTCAGGCAATCGGGACTCTGACGCCTGGTTTACAGTCCCCAAAGATACCCGGGCATATTTGCAGCTTGCAACTGCTGAACAGTCCCGCGTCCAGACATGCCACCCTGCCACTACCTCCCCTGGCTAAAAACTGGTAAGTGGCGGGGTGGCTTCGTGTATATACCTGAATAGTCCCCCGATAAATACCTGATCTGGTCGCGCAATTGGCGGTACTTCGACACGCATTACCTTGTGAGGATTTTCGCGATGACCACCTGGCCCATAACAGACTTATCCCTTCGACCTATCCATATTGGGGTACCTCAGGACATTACATCTGTCCACTGCTCGCCTAACATAAAGGTATCGTACATAAAATTACCGAGGAGATTATCGCATGCTTGAGCTTGCTCTGCTTTTCCTGGTTATTGCGGTCATCGCCGCCATTTTCGGCTTTGGTGGTATTGCTGGCGCAGCGGCTTCGATCGCGGAACTGGTCTTCATTCTGTTCATCGTTTTCTTCATCGTCGCGCTGGTCATGGGTGCTGTGAGAGGAGCGAAATAGTCTATGACAACAATTAACGATGTACAACCGGAGACAACGGTTTACGCTCACGAAGTCACCCGCTCGCGCCAGAGTGACGCCCCCTGGTATCGGCGCGTCTCCTGGGGCGCGATCCTGGCCGGCCTCGTCGTCGCACTGCTGTCGCAGCTCGCCCTGGAAATCCTGGGCGTAGCGATCGGCGTCGGCGCATTCGAGCCTGGCGAGGATAGAATCGGCCCGAATCTCACCAGTGCCGTCGCAATCTGGCTGGCAGCCAGTGCGCTGCTCTCGCTGTTTGCGGGTGGCCTGACGACGGGTAAGCTGGCTGGCACTATCGATGGCATTGATGGCATCCTGCATGCGCTGGTAATGATGGGGCTGGCGACCTTCATCAGCCTCTTTGTGCTGACGTCCGCCATCGGCTCGACAGTGCGCGGTGTATCCAACCTGATCGGCGAAGGTCTAAGCCTCGTCGGGACAGCGGCAGAAGATATATCGTCCGTAGTCGCCAGCTCGGTTGAATTACGTGATTCGACGCTGGAAGACGTCCGCGAAGAAGCGGAATCAATCCTGGCCGAAGACGCCTCGCTAACGTCCCTGCGCATCGCCATCGATGACTATCTGCTGACAGATGAGCCTGGTGATGATGTGCGACAGGCCGCAATCGAGGCTCTCGCCTCCCAGACGACGCTGACAGAAGCAGAAGCTGCCCAGCAGCTTGACGAATGGGAAGCCGAGATCGACCGCGCCGTGACCCGCTTTGAGACCGAAGCGGAACGGGTCGCAAATGACGTGGCAGATGCGATCGCCGCAACGGCTGGTATCATCTTTATGATCCTGGTTGCTGGTGCGTTCGCAGCGGGTGCCGGTGGTTATGTGGCCGTCTCCGCTCAATCGGGCGTTTACTCTACAGAGACGCTGCTCCGCCGTCGCCAATCCGCTGAGATCACCCCCTGATCACTACCTCCGCGTAATCATCCGGCCCCTGTTCAACACAGCAGGGGCCGGTTTTATTCCGAGTCAATCCGACAATCAGGCGCGCTCACGCGCTTCTAAGCGCTGGCGATGCTGATCGCGGTAGCTGGCGATGCTGGCCATAGGTGGGCGCTCAATGTCGCTGATCTCGGCAATATCCAGAGCGAAGTGATCCGGCTCCTGCACGACCAGCTTCATACTGCGATTGGCCTTATCAAGCAGAGTCACGCCGTAGCGCTGTTCAATGCGCGCGGTGAAGACCTGCAAAATGGCGAACGACATCCGGCTGAGGTTCGCCAGCGTCTGATTGTGATGCACGCGCACTTCCAGGTCGCTCTGGGCGATGCCTTCCAGGCCGAAGCGTGCATGCATGTCGATCAGCAGGCCCGTCTCCACGCCATAGCCGCTGAAGAACGGCACCTGCTCCAGCGCGGTACGGCGTCCGGCATACTCCCCGGAGAGCGGCTGAATAATGCCCGACATCTCCGGGTAGAACAGGTTCAGCAGTGGGCGCGCCACCAGCTCGGTAACGCGGCCGCCACCATACGCATGCACCCGGTCGCCGACGCGGATCGGCCGGGCGTAGAAGCCCTTCACATACTGGATGCGCGACTGCTTCAGCAGCGGCCCGACAAGCCCATAGATGAAGCGCGGGTGTATATTGGTGATGTCCGTATCGACCCAGACGACAATATCGCCTTTGGTGACGGCCAGGCTCTTCCACAGGGCCTCGCCCTTGCCCGGGTGGCTGCCGACCTCATCATGCATGACTTCCTGATGAATGTAGGTCGGGATGCCGTGCTCCTGCGCGATGGCGACTGTACGATCCTCGCTGTTACTATCCATCAGGATGATCTCATCCAGCAGCGGGACCTCATCATGCAGCGCCTGCTTCAGCGTGCCGATCACGCTGCCGACCGTCTCTTCCTCGTTGAGGGCGGGCAGCGCCAGACTGATCGTGACGCCCTGCTTCTCTTTCAGGCTCATTAGCTGCTGCAAATCGCTGAACTCGCCGCTGTGGAACGTGTTCTCTGCGAACCAGCGATCGACGCGGTAATTCAGCGGCTCTGAGAGACGCATACTCCGGCGCGGAGCATGAAACTTGATCGTCTCCGGCTCCGCCACCCGCACCAGGATGACCGGCAGGCCCGTGCGCTGTGAAATCTGCTTGACGATGGGATGAATATCGCCTTCGCCCTGCTGATCCGGCTCCAACTGACGCAGGCCAGTTCCCATGACCAGCACCTTATGCCCGATCGACTCGCGCACGATGCCGTCGACGGTGCCCATGGTCGAGGTGACCACGCGGCTGATCTGCGGCGTAGATTCCATGACCAGCTCCATCTCCGGCCCACTGCGATGATCGCGTGCGGCATGGTACAGCGTGATCGGCGCACTGCCCGCCAGGGCTTCCGCCACGCGCACGCCCAGGCTGATATTCGGCGCGCCGCGCAGCGCCAGCAGCACCTCGCCGGGCTGCCACCAGCCATCGCCGCTGACGAGCGCCACATCACAGGCCAGATGCCGCAGCGCATCGGAGGCCACCAGCCCACCGATCAGGAAGCTGGGCGCATCCCACTGCACGAGCAGCAGGTCAGGGTCCAGCGCGCTGACGTCATCCAGCACGCGCATGAAGGGCCGATAATCCACATAGACCGGGGCCATATCGTCGATGTGGTCGTTTTTGGTGACGATTTCGTTCAACCGTGAGCGCCACTCACGGGCGGGCAGGACACCTTCACTCAGGGAGCGGCCCTCATCAATGGTGACCATTGCCCGCAGGTGGATTTCGCCGCCTTCTGCAGGCAGCAAGGCGTCGGCCAGGGCGATCCAATCGTCGATGTTTCGGTAATCGGCCAGCGCCAGGACAATCTTGTAGTTGCTCATTTCTCCTCCAGTAACGGGACGACCTGCTCCTTAATGATGGTCTGCCAGCGGTAGCGCTGCCGTGCGCGCACCTTCAGCCGGAAGCTGGGCAGGGCGTCCAGGGTCGATACGATCGTGTTCGCAATAGCAGCGGGATCAGCCGCCACCGGGTCAAAATAGACGGCGTCCGCCTGGCCGGTATGGCGCAGCGGCGGGATATCCGCACAGAATACAGGCAGGCCGGCCCAGCCAGCCTCCACCACAGGGATGCCGAAGCCCTCCTGCACACTCGGGAAGAAGAGCGCATCCGCCAGTTGATACAGGTTAGCCATGGTCGCGTCATCCGGGACGAGCGGCGGCTCTTCCAGCTCATACAGGAAGTGCGCGCTCGCCTCCAATCCCAGCGTCTGACGTAGCGCCAGCAGTTCGCCCAGATAGCCGGGGTTGGTCGGGTTGTGCGGGCCGGGCGGGCCGGTCACGATCAGCCGGAAATCGCGGCCACTGCGCGCCCGCAGATCAGCCAGTACGCGCAGCCCGAGCGCGATATTCTTGCGCCGCGTCAGACGGGCGGGCAGCAGCAGCAGCCCATCCGCATCGAGCAGGCCCAGCCGGGCGACGATAGCCTGCGCGGTCGGCGTCCACTGAAAGAACAGCGCCGGGTCCACGCCGGGGAACACGACCGCGACCTCTGACGGGTCAATGCCGAGCAGCTCAGCCAGTTCGTGACGGCGCGCCTCGCTGACGGTGACGTAGCGCGTATCGGGCCACACCGCCCTGAGCAGCGTCCAGGGCTGGCGCGGGTGCAGCTCCGGCAGATACTGCGGGTTCGTCCAGGCGAGGTCATGGCACCAGGCGATGAACTGCGGCCCGCGCACCTGCGACAGCGCCACAGTCAGCGCGAGATTCTTGTTGAGCGTGTGCACATTGTGGACGATGCACACGTCGCAGTCCTTGAGGGAGTCGCTCAGGGCGGCGCGCTGCCGGGCCACCAGATCATCAAACTGATCGGGCACGATGCCCGCATCGAGGCTGTGTTTGGCTTCCAGCACCTGCGGGTGTTTGCTGGCGAACAGCGGATACACGACGACTTCCACGCGCTCATCGAAGCGGCCACCGCTGCCGCTGATGACGCGCACGCGATACCCCAGATCAGCCAGCCCCCGCGCATGATAGGCGATGGTCTGCTCGACGCCGCCGACCGTCGGCGGGCTGGCGTAGTGCAAGATGGCGATCCGTTTGTTCACGGCGGTATCTCCTGAGAGGATGGGCATTTCACCGCACTGCATCTGCACGCAGGCGGGCTGCACGCAGGGCGTGCTGTCCCAATGATAACGCGTATCGGGCTGCTTAGGCCGCGCTTACTTGAGTCTTTCCTTTGAATTTGGGGAATACCGGACGACGCTCAGCGCCAGCCGTGATAGTTCTTGATGAACTCGTAGGCTTCGTTCAGCGCCTTGATGCGCTGTTCCGCCTCGACGCGCGGCAGCGCGCTCACGTCCGGGTGAATCTGCAACGCCATGCGCCGGAACGCGGCTTTGACATCCCGTTCTGAGGCGTTGCGATCGACGCCGATGAGCTGGTAGTACTTCATGAGCTGGTCGTCGTTGGCGCGACGGTCGGGCAGTTGGCTGGTGTAGCGCGTCCGATAGTGGAACCGCTGATGCACGCGCTCCGCATTGACGCGCCGTTTGTAAGCCGGTGAGGAGATATCGCCCACAAAATACGTTCCGCGCAGGCCGTTGTTGTACTCGCGCTTGCGGACGGAGACGTTCTCGATTCCGAATTCGGGCAGCGTCCAGCAGGTGTACTGCTGCTCGATAGCCGCCGGGGTGAAGTTCACCTGCGCCAGCGATAAGCCTTCGTCCCCCAGGATGTAGCTGTAAATCCACCGGTCATACAGGGTGAGCAGCACTTCCTGCCAATCGTTGATGCGGACGGTCGCGTCGTTTTCCGGCAGCAGGTCGCGCCGGACGACGAACAGCGTCCCGACGCCGCTGCGGCTGTTATGCTTGAGCGTGCCGCGCAGGTCGCGGGCTTTGGGCGGGCTGTGGATCAGGTAGACGTAGCAGCAGCTGCCCATCCAGGTTCTGACGACCAGATCGGCCTGATGCTCGACGAAGATCGCCGACCGGTCGAGATGCACCCCGGCGGATTTCACGTCCGGCACGCTGGCGAACTCGTTGCGCAGCCAATCCGCGATGACCTGACTCATAGCCATGTCCCTCTTCACTAAAGGTCTGATGATACCCGTTGGCGGGCTGTTCAGCTTTCAGCCCGCCCCGTTGCTGATCTTCCTGACTATCCGCACAGCATCCGCTACGAGGACGGATCGATGCCAGCGCGTTCCAGTTCGCGCAGGACCAGCCGTTCAAAGACGTCATAGGGCTGCGCGCCGCTGACAAACTGCCCGTTAACGTAGAAGGCCGGCGTTCCCGATAGATTCAACAGCGTGCCGTCAATGTAGTCGTTGTTGACTTCTTCCAGATAGCGTTCTTCTTCCATGCATGCCTCGAACTCATCCAGATCAAGCGCAACCTGAATCGCTGCCTCGCGGAAGTATGCATCGCCAAGCTGGCCCTGATTCTCAAAGAGCAGCTCGTGATAGTCCCAGAACTCGCCCTGTTCGTGGGCGCACTGCGACGCCATCGCCGCCGGGAACGAGATATCCGGGTTGATGATCGGGAAATCCCGATACACATAGCGGATGTACTCGCCGTAATTATCCAGCAGCGGTACGAAGGTCTGCTCGAAGTGCCGCGCACAGAACGGACAGGCATACGCGCTGAACTCGACGATCACTACGGGCGCGTCCTCCGGCCCCAGGTATGGATCATCGTCCACATGTTCGAAGCGATCCGGCCGCCCCGGCTCAATCTCCGCGACGATGCCGCGCACCAGTTCCTCGACGGCTTCGCGGGACATGCCGCCCTCGCCGTCAACGGCTGCCGACAGATTAACTTCCGCCACGACGGATTGCGCCACGCGCTCCGCGATGGCTTCGACATCCTGCTCAGTCAGCCCGGGCTGGATCTGCTGCAGTGCCAGCGCGCCGACCACGCCACCCACAATCAGGAACGTGATGGCGACAATGATGATGTTGAACGCATTCCGCGAGACGCTGACTGCGGTCTGTTCTCGCTCCGACGGGGTGTTGATTGGATCACTCACTAGGTTTCCTCGATACAGTCTGTGCTATCAAGTCATGCTGTTGAATAACGCGCACCAAGCATAGCACAATCGCCAGCATGGGCAAGATGACAGCGCCCCACTGAGGCCGCGATCTTATCAGTTAGGGATGCCCAGCGCGGCGCAGTCGATATCGGTCGCCTGTGCCAGCGTGGCACCATCCGGCACCGTATCCGCGATCTCGAACAACTGCCCGTTGACGATGCCGAAAACGCCGCTGGATTGCCCGAGGACGAAGCAGCCATAGTACGCCGTATAGCTGCCGTCGGTGTGCTCAGCAACCAGGGCGACCGGCAGCATGCCATCCAGGTACGGCTTGGCCGCCGTCGCGCCCCCGTACTGATACGCCCCGGTATACACGTTGATATAGCGCGTATCAGCATAGCCCGCGACCCAATCGGCATACACCGGGCGATAGTCCTGGGGCATGGCGCTATCGGGCAGCAGCGACAGCCAGTAGGCATACGCCATGCTGAACTGATCCGTATTGATCGCGTCAAAGTAACCCATCATGAACTGCGAATGGGGGCCGGTCATCTCAGCGAGGGACGTCGGCAGGCCAGTCGGCGGCAGCAGCGCCCCACAGTCGACCGTCAGCAGGTAGCTGGCGATATCGTCGTTCGTCAGCGCGTGATCATTCGAGAGCACCCGCATGTCAGAGCCTGTCAGCCGCCACGTAAAGCCGTCATAGTACAGGTTGTAGCAGCCGTAGAACGACCGCACCGGCGTACTGCCGGTTTCATAGGCGATCAGGACGGTAGGCAGTTGGCCCCGGTTCGGCGCGGTGACCTGCAGCTCCCCGAAAAACGGCTGCGACCGGATCAGATTGTCGAAGCCAGCGGCATAATCACCATACGATTGATTGAGCGCGCCCGGCCACCAGGTATTGAAGGCGCGCAGCGTGTCGCCCTGGTTCAGCGCGTTGAAGTAGCGCAGCATGGCCTCGCGCGGGGTCTCAGTCGGGCCCATCGGCGCTGCGGCCTGCGCGACGGTCACGCTCATCAGCAGGACCAGCAGCACCCACCACCGCATCAGTTGTCGCATCATGCGTCTCTCCTGTATCTGTTGCGCTCGCTGGCAGGGCCGATAAGCCCCGCCCACGCACGGACGTTTACAATCAGTATAACATTGGATACAACGGCGCGTCGGGCGGTTGCGAGGCAGAAACAGAGGCAGAAACAGACGACATCACAGATCACATCATAAAGAACCGATAACAGGACTAGCGAGTCATGCAGTGTAATACTGGAAATGGGTCTATAATAAATAGAGGCCGTTACATCAGCATGGGGAAGGAACAATGGCCCAATCTCAGGTAACGCTCCTGGACGATGAGCGCGAATTAGGTCGTTATACGGTGGTGGTGCTGGTGCGCGTCGGGGAGCGCTGGCAGCCTACGCTGATGCCCTTGACCGCCCTCGTGACGAATTACCGGCTGATCCTGCGCCCGCACCGCCGCAAGTATGAGCCTGCCAGCCTGCCGAACTACTTCTTCGGCAAGATCACCATGCAGCGCCTGGATAATTACCACTGCCTGCAGGTTAAGTTCATCAACGGTGACAGACTGCATCTGATGCTGAGCACCGGCAACCTGGATGATCTCTACAGCGACCTGCTGGCGATGCGCCGGCGTGCGCCCCGCTTCCGCTTTGATGGCAACGTACCCCGGCTGGCAATCCAGCGGCTGACGCGCTATCTGGAATCCCAGCGTCACACAACCGAGCTGCCCGCCGTATCCCAGGAATCCGCCAGCTCAGGCTGACGCCCGCCCCGGGTCGTCAATCCAAGTAGCCCAACGCCCGCAGGTTATCGCGCAGTTCCGGGCTGACGCCGTGCATCGGCCCCGCGCCGCCATTCTGTGATGGTAGCTCTCTGGTTTTCACCAGGAAGTCACTGATATGCGCCTGGAGATCAGCCACGACAGCGGGCTGATCAGCGGCGACATCGCGCAGCTCTGCCGGGTCACTGGCGACATCAAACAGGTTCTCGACCGCATCGCCCACCAGCGCCAGCTTATGATCGCCGTGGTAGACGCCGCGCCGCGTCTGCGTGAGCTGCCGCCGCATCACCACGTCCGGCTGCCGCTGGTTGAGGATCGTCAGCAGGTTATCCGGCGGGAATGCTTCGCTGAAGGCGATGCCGCCTTCAGAGTCCGGTCGCCCGTTGAGCGAGTTCACCAGTGACAGACGCTGCACGTCGGCTGCCGGGTTGCCCGGCGCGCCGTCGAAGTGCAGTCCGGCCATATCGAGCACCGTATGGAACAGCCGCCGTGTGCTGACGTTGGTCGTCACCCGCCGCGCCGGGAAGCGCTGCGGATAGTGTATCAGCAGCGGGACGTGTACCAGCTCCTGATACACGACGAAGCTGTGCCCCAGGTAGTCATGATCGCCGTGACCCTCACCGTGATCTGCCGTGACGATGACCAGCGTATTCTCCAGCGCGCCGCTGGCCTTGAGCTGGTTCAGCAGGCGGCCCAGGTGCCTGTCCTGATCATAAATCTCAGCATCGTAGAAGGCCTCCAGCGTGCGCCGCTCCCAATCGGCCAGCGGCGGCTCCGCCGGGCTGATCCAGGCGGCGGCATCGGCATTATGGCGCGCCATGAAGCGCCACGTGTGCTTATCGTTAAAGACGTCCGGGGCCATGTTCGCCAGGGCCGTACCCGGCGGGCGATAGGGCATGTGCGTACCCATCAGGTTCAAAAACGCGAAGATCGGCTGCGAGCTGCCCCCGTCCTCGTGACGCCCCCAGTAATCGAGCAGGTCATCGACGGAGCGCTGCGTATGCCCCTTGTAGTTGACCAGCCGCGACCAGATCGGCACGACCAGCGGATTCAGCGAGGCCCGGAACAGGAAGTCATTATGTGCGAACTGATTGGTGATCTGCCGCGCCGTCTGCCGCAGACGCTGCGCCAGCTTGCGCCGCAGGTGGCTGCGCCGCATATCCACCGGGCGATTCGGGGTCGCCCCGGAGTAATTGTAGAAGTGATGAAAACCGCGCTGCAGGCCGTTATCCAAAATGCCAAGCATAGGATTATTGCAGAACGCGACCGTATGATAGCCTGCCGCCTGCAGATACTCCGCCAGTGTAATATGCCCTTCGCCCAGCGTCTGATGCGCCTGCGTGAGTTCATGCGTGTTGGGATACAGGCCCGTGAACAGGCTGCCGTGCGCCGGGATCGTCCACTGCGCGGGCGCGACGGCGCGCTCGAACAGCGTGGCATCCCGCGCGAATTCATCCAGATAGGGGGACGTCTCACGCGTGTGACCGTACAGCGAGAGCCGGTCGCGGCGCTGCGTATCCAGTACAATGAACAGGATGTTCGGCCTGGTGGGTCTGGGCATGGTGGGGCTTTCCAGCATGGTGTGCGGTTGATCCGATGCGAAGGCACAAAATGCCCCGCCTCTGTCACATGGGGTATGCACCCCGATCATTCATAACCAAGCATAGCAAGGCACTTACTCAGGGGCAATGGTGAGTCATGCGCGGGTATCAATCGCGTATCGAGCGGATATCGATCGGGTATCGGCAGGCAGCGTCAGGCAAGCGGTGGCCAATCCCACGCACCGCCAGCGTTGACAGCCCGCCCTCTATGCTTCAGAATCAACGAAGTTTTTTTGCAGGGGCGCTGCCCCTTAAAGAATTCCTGCACTAGCCCCGGGCGTGACCATGTCCTTCATTTCGCCGGAATACGTGATATTTTTCGCCGTCGTCCTTCCGGCGTTTTTTGCGCTGCGGCATCGCTATCGCTGGCTGCTGCTGCTGATCGTCAGCTACTTCTTCTATGCGTATGGCAATCTGCAGTACCTGCCGCTGATCCTGCTCTCGACTGGTGTGGATTACATCGCGGCGCGGCGCATTGGGGCCAGCGAGCGAATGGGGACGCGCCGCCTGTGGCTGGCCTTCAGCATCGGCGCGAACCTGTCGGTGCTGTTCTTCTTCAAGTATTTCAACTTCGCGGTGGATGCGGGCGCGCCTTTCTTCGCCGCCATCGGCCTGGATGCGGGCGGCATCGGCCATGATCTCGTGCTGCCGATCGGCATCTCGTTTTACACATTTCAGTCGATGGCCTACACGATCGACGTCTACCGGGGGAAAATCGCGCCAGAAAAGCATGTGGGCATTGTGGCGACGTATATCGCCTTCTTCCCGCAGCTCGTCGCCGGGCCGATCGAGCGCGCCACCAACCTGCTGCCCCAGTTCCGGCAGAAACACCGCTTCGACATTGACGAGGCAGTGGCCGGCTTCCAGCAGATCCTGTGGGGCGCGTTCAAAAAAGTCGTCATCGCCGACCGGCTGGCGATCTACGTCAACACGGTCTACAACGATGTCGATAGCCACAGCGGCCTGACGCTCATCCTGGCGACCATCTTCTTCGGCATTCAGATTTACTGCGACTTCAGCGGTTACAGCGATATCGCCATCGGCACGGCGCGCGTGCTCGGCTTCCGCCTGATGGATAACTTCCGCCAGCCGTATCTGGCGCAGTCCGTCCGCGAGTTCTGGGCGCGCTGGCACATCTCGCTGTCAACATGGTTCCGCGATTACGTCTACATCCCGCTGGGCGGCAACCGCGTCTCGCTGGTGCGCAACCTGTTCAATCTGGTGCTGGTCTTCACGATCAGTGGGTTGTGGCATGGCGCAGGCTGGACCTTCATCCTGTGGGGGCTGCTGCACGGGCTGGCGGTCGCCGGGCAGGCGGCGCTGCGCCGCGCTGGCTTCGACGGGGTGCCCGGCCGTCACTGGACGGCATGGCTGCTGCGCGTCGGCCTGACTTTCGCCTTCGTGCAGTTCACGTGGATCTTCTTCCGCTCCAATTCGCTGGATGACGCGCTCTACGTGATCGGCCACCTGTTCAACTGGACGCCCGGCGTCGACCTGACCGCGCCCTTCGCGGCCGGTCTGCTGGGGGCACCGGCGGAGTTCGGCCTGTCGCTCGCGCTGATCGGCCTGCTGTTCGCCGTCGATGCGGTACTGGCCCGCCAGAGCATCGAAGGCGCGGCGGCACGCCTGCCGCTGGTCCTGCGCTGGGGCGTCTACTATGCCCTGACCGGCGCGATCGTCTTCTCCGGGCTGTATGCCACCGGTGCCCAGAAGTTCATCTACTTCCAGTTTTGAGCGCAAGTGAGCCTATGAGCGAACGACCCATCAAACGCGATGCCGCCCCCCTGCCGACCGAGGCCAACCGCTGGCGGGCCTTCTGGCTGCGGCTGGCGCTCTTCCTGGCCCCGTTCGCGGTCGGCTTCCTCATCCTGACGGGCGGCCTGATCTACACCGGCGAGGCGATGCCGATCCGCGTGGTGCTGGCACATCAGCAGGACGATGCGCCGTCCCTGTACCGCACGCGCTACGGCAACCGCGATCTACAGTACAAACAGGCCGCGCTGGAACTGCACCGCCCGCAGATCATCGTGATTGGCTCATCGCGGATGCTGCAGTTCCGCGCCGGGATGTTCACCGAACAGCCGGACGCCTTCTACAACGCCGCCGGGCCGGGCTGGGGCATCGAGGAAGTCCACTGGCTGCTGACGCACCTCGACCCGGCCGCCCTGCCAGAGATCATCATCCTGGGCATCGACCCGCCCTGGTTCAACCCGGCTTATGAGAGCCGACCCATCCCGCGCCCTGTCAGCGACTTCGAGCACGTCTTCGCCGTCAACCGCGCCTTCATTCAGGACATCCTCAGCGGCAGCAGCTTCGATACGCTGTATGAGGATTTCGACGTGGCGCGCTATCTGCAGCGACAGGTCGGCGGCACCAGCGACGTGCTCGGGCTGGGATTGCGCGCCATCCGCGATGGGCAGGGCTTCCGCAGTGATGGCAGCGAGCTGTTCGGTGATTATCTGGTGGCGCGCTGGTTGTATCCCCCGCAGCAGCGCGATCGTCACCTGAACCTCATGCTGGCCGGTGAAGATGTCTACCCGATGGGCGATACCATCGCGGAGCCGCCCCTGCAGACGCTGCGCGCCGTGCTCGAGCTGGCGCAGCAGCGCGGCGTGACGCTCATCGGCGTGCTGCCGCCTTACATGCCCTCGCTGTGGAGCGCGATGGAAGCCAACGGCCAGCATGGCGCGGTCATACGCCTGCCGGACGTGCTGCGCCCACGCTTCGCGGAGTATGACGCGCCACTGCTCGATTACTCCAGTGGGGCGTGGTTCGGCGCTGACGACGCGCTCTTCTTCGACGGCTGGCACCCCTCCGAGCTGGCGACACTGCTCATGCTGCGCGATATGCTGGCTCAGCTCCCCATGCTGGCACCCTACGCCGATCCTGGCGCGCTATCCGCCATTGCCGATTCAGCCGGGTCGCCCTGGACGATCTTCGGACCGTAAGCCCTTCCGTAAGTCAGTCCTTACGCTCTGAGAAGTTATTCGGTGGTATAGTCGGAGTAATATCGAAATATGACGCACTCTAACCAATCCGGGTGCAAGACCCTCTCAGGATAGGCGTAAACGGAGCAAGATATGAGTCAATATTCGCCCATTAAGTCCCATAATGCCGCAGGCATCATCAAGCTCGGCAGTGTGACGCGCGGCTGGATCAGCGGCCTGGCGTGGTCACCCAACGGGGACACCCTGGCTATCGCGAGCGCGGGCGGCCTGGCCCTGTACATACAGGGATTCGGTGGCGCGCCCACCCAGTTGATCGAAGATGCTCACGAAGGCCCCGTGAAGGCGGTCGCTTTCAGCCGTGATGGTCGGCTGCTGGCGACAGGCGGCGCGGATACGGTCGTCAAGTTGTGGGATGTGGATGATAAATCGCGGCAGGTGCACTTGCGCGTCAGCCTGAAGGGCCACGTCGACGCCGTCGAGGCGCTGGCTTTCAGCCCGGAGGGCACCATGCTGGCGACGGGTGGCGTCGATCAGACGGTGCGCCTGTGGAATACCGAGATCGGCATGCAGCTTGAGAGCTTCGTCGGTCACGAAGATCAGGTCTCGTGCGTGGCCTTCGGCCTGGGCGGCAACGTGATGGTCAGCGGCAGCTGGGATAAATCGATCCGCCTGTGGGACCTCAAAGGCGAGACGCGCGGCACCGTCCTGGGCATGCATGATGACTGGGTCCGCCATATTCGCGTATCGCCGGGGGGCACGCTGCTGGCCTCCGCCAGCAAGGATATGACCGTGCGCATCTGGGACCTGTACGAAGCGACACAACTCGCCATCTATCAGGCGCACTATGCCGGGGCCGACGCGGTGGCGTTCAACCCATCCGGCGACGTGCTGGCCAGCAGTGGGCGCGATCAGCTCATCCGTCTGTGGGATGTCGCCAGCGGCGATCTGCTGCACACGGTCGAAGGGCACACCAAGCCCGTACTGGCGCTGGAATTCAACCCGGCGGGGACGATGCTGGCCGCTGCCAGCGGTGATAATACCGTCAGCCTGTGGGCTGTGCCGCGTTAGTCTGAGGTGTCAGTTTCGGGCGTCAACTACGAGCGTTAATCCTCGTCGATCTCCCCGCCCAGTTCATTAACGGCGAAATCCACCAGCGGATCATCCAGTACATCCGGTGAGGGCGACGGTTCGCGCTGGCTGCCTTCCGCCAGGACAAAGCGCACGCGCAGTTCCGCATCGTTCACCCGAGAAAGCGCCCGCTGTAGCCAGGCGGTGCGCGTCTGATCGCTGAGTTTATCCAGATAGAAGCGATTGCTGGCGGCCAGGATAACGTGGTTGCCATCTACCGCGTGCACGCTGACGTGATCCATCAGATGCGGCAGATTTGAGACGGCTTCGCCGCCCTGGTGCGCGTGCTGATGGATTAACTGCTGCGCCTTGATCCAGTTATCGCGGACCTGCTGCACCGGCACGATCGGCGGCGCGCCGGGTGGTGTCGGCTCCGGCGGCGTGTAGGCCGGGGCGCTGGGCGCTATCGCAGCCTGACGCTGCGACTCGCTGGCGACTGGCTGCTGCCCACCGCTGAAGATCGGGCCGGTTGGCTCAGGGGTGCTCAGGCTCTCGATCAGGGCCAGTTCCAGCGCGAGCTGTGGCTGCCAGCCGCTCGTCTGCGTGTTGACCGCGTCGTTGAAGGCGCGCAGGGCGCGCAGCAGATCGCTGCGGCTGATGGCCTGCCCCTGCTGTTGAAACAGCGCCCGATCATCCTCACTGACTTCCAGCAAATCGGCGGATGCCGTCTGCGCCAGCAGGATCGCCCGCAGATGCTCTACCACCTGCTGACCGAACTGGCGCGGGTCGCTGCCGCTGTCAATCGCCTGATTGAGCACATGCAGGCCGCGCGCGCTGTCGCGGTCGATCAGCGCGAGGACCAGCTCGCGCACAGCGCGGGCGCTGGCAGTCCCCAGGATGCGCTGCGTCAGTTCAAGGGTGATCGCCTCTTCAGGATCGGCCACAATCTGATCAAGCAGGCTGATGCTGTCGCGGACGCTGCCGGTGCCCTCACGGGCGATCAGCTCCAGCGCTGCCGGCTCGACATTCAATCCTTCCGCCGCCGCGATCAGGGCCAGCCGGTCAGCGACTTCGCGCAGGCTCAGCCGGCGGAATTCAAACGGCAAGCAGCGGCTCTTGATCGTCGCCGGGACCTTGTCAATTTCGGTCGTCGCCAGGATGAAAATTGCGTGGTCGGGCGGCTCTTCCAGCGTCTTCAGCAGCGCGTCGAAGGCGTTGCCGCTGAAGCGGTGGACTTCGTCGATGATGTATACCTTGTAGCGGCCCTCACCCGGCTGAAAAGCGATGCGATCGCGCAGGTCGCGCACGTCATCAACGCCGGTGTGGCTGGCCGCGTCAATTTCAATCAGATCGAGAAAACGCCCTTCGTTCATGGCGACACAGGTCGCGCAGGCGTTGCAGGGGCGCTGCTCCGGGTCGGGGCCCAGGCAGTTGACCGCCTTCGCCAGCAGGCGGGCGCTGGTCGTCTTGCCGGTGCCGCGCGGCCCGCTGAACAGGTAAGCATGGCGAATCCGCCCTGTTTTGAGCGAGTTGCGCAGCGTCCGGTTGATGTGTTCCTGCCCGACAACATCGCTGAATGTCAGCGGACGATATTTGAGGTACAGCGCTTGTTCCGGCACGGTGGCCACTCCTTCACCCGTTAGTGGCAGTCTAGCATCATCGCCGGGGCAGAGCAACGGTCAGGCCCTGTAAGGCGGTTTGTCCGGGCGCAGGGCGGCACCGTCGGGCAATCACAGGCCGGATGACAGCGCTTTACAACGCCAAATGTCATGATCCGACGCCTCGGTTCGCCCGGAACAGTGTTATAATGAGCGTTGTAAACCATGAAACGAGGTGTTTTATGAGCCTGGGTCTACCGGAGCTGCTCATCATCCTGGTGATTGTCGTGATTCTGTTCGGCGTGGGGCGTGTCTCCCGCCTGGGCGGTGAACTCGGTTCGGCCATTGGCAACTTCCGCAAGGGCGTCCGCGAAGCCGACGTCGAAGACAAGCCGAAGAACGACGAACAAACCGCCTGAGCGCCGCGCTCGTATCGGGCGACACGCTCAGCGCGATAACCTGCGGCTGCCCCTGGCCGGTCTCCTGAGGGGTTATACGGCTAGGAGGACTGCGCCGCCAGTGCCCGCTGTATGACTTCGGCTGCATCCAGGGGGACGCGCTGCCCAACCTGGGGCGGTATTGTCACGTTGTAGTGCAGCACCCGCCGGTTGTATTCATCGATCTCACGACTTAGACGCTGGCAGGCTTCTTGCCAGCGTGTTTCTGCGTCTCGCTCCAGGATGGCGCTGCCCGCACGGGCCGCCTCCGCCAGCCGCGCCTGATACGAGCGTGCATAGGCACCCGCCTTGCGCAGCAGACGCTCCCGCGTTGCGGCCAGCTCGCTGCCGAGCATGACCCACTCTGGCACGACGTTATGATCCTGCATGATCTTCAAAGCGAGGCGCATGTCAGCGGGCACGCTGGGGTCATCCGGGTCGAGGTTGAGCGGCTGCCCGGCCCCCGGCAGATGCGCGGTGTTACCATCCCCGATAATGCGCTTAATCTGCTCGTCGATATACGATTGCCAACGATTCACCGGATTCATGAGCCACCCCTCAGCATCTTCGGCCCTGTTTGTGCACATTTTCACAGATTCTGCGCATGCTGTCAAACAATCCGGAGTTCCAAGGCAGTTAAACCATTTACTTGCGTTTATGAGCAGTTTTTCTTAGAATGTGATTAATTTTATGATTGTTAGAAAAACTGACATGATCGATTTTTCACTGATAACCCATCTGGAACTGCTGGCGCTGCGGGCCTGGCCGCCCCTCACGCTGCGTTACTACGACGGCTGGCTGATGGGTTTCAGCGCGGGGTACACCGGTCGCGCGAACTCCGTCCAGCCGCTGTTCACCTCCTCGCTGGATGTCGACGAGAAAATCGCCACCTGCGAGCAGCTCTATAAATCAGCCGGGCAGGATACCATCTTCCGCCTGACGGATTACAGCCTGCCGTCTGATCTCGATGGGCGGCTGCAACAGCGCGGCTATCGACTGCGCTCGGCTACGCCGGTCAACATTCAGGTTGCCTCGCTGTATCCGGTTTCCATCGAAAGCCGCTATCAGTTCCGGCATATGGCACACGTCAGCGACGAGTGGCTGCATACCTATACCCGCATGGCGCAGACGCCCGTGCAGCACATCCCCACGCTGACGCAGATGCTCGAGCACATCGGGCCGCAGTGCTGCTTCAGCCTGGTGATCGATCAGGGGCAGCCGGTGGCGGCGGGCCTGGGCGTGCTCGACGGCGACTGGATGGGCCTGTTCGACATCGTCGTGACGCCGGAGCAGCGAAGGCGCGGTATCGGGCGGGCACTGGTCAGCGACCTGACGCAGTGGGGCTACGATCACGGCGCGACTCGCGCTTATCTCCAGGTCCATGCCGCCAACGAAGCCGCCCTCGCCCTCTACGCCGACCTGGGCTTTGAGACGATCTACCACTACTGGTACCGCCAGAAAACCACCTGACGCCATTTTCTACAACCTGATTCAACCCTTCGTCGGCGCGGCTGGTTTTTTCCCCTGTGAGCCGGAGCCGATTTCGATTAGGCTAGCGGGCGATTATCAACGGACTGCATCCCTGCCACTGCGCGGAAAGGCCACCCCATGCGCCGAACCGTCATCATCATCGCCAGCGTGGTCGTCAGCGCGGCCTTCCTGGCGCTGGTGCTGCGCGATGTGCCCTTCTCGGAAGTCGTCGACAGCGCCCGCGAGGCGGATGTCTTCTGGCTGGCGATGACCTTCCTGTTTGCCACCATCGGCCTGTGGACGCGCGCGATCCGCTGGCGCGGCCTGCTCGATTGGCGCATCGGCCAGCGCGACGCCTTCCTCATCCTGGGCGTGACCTTCCTGCTGAACCAACTGCCGCTGCGCGTCGGCGAAGTCGCCCGTGGGCTGCTGGCGACACAGCGCGGTGTGCCCTTCGTGACGGCGGCGACGAGCATCGTCGTCGAGCGCATGCTGGATACGCTGCTCGTCGTCGTGGCGCTGCTGCTGGCCATCTCCCAGTTGCCCGACGTGCCGCCGAGCGTCAGCGGGGCGACTGGCCTGTTCGGGGTGCTGGGCGTGATCGCTTTCGTGGTGCTGGTGGGCTTTGCGCGGTATCCTGATCTGGCGCGTCGGCTGGTGCGCCTCCTGGGCGACTTGCTGCCGCCGCTGCGCCGCCTGCCGCTGGAAAAACTACTCGATCAACTGCTGGACGGCCTGCGCCCCCTGACCGATCCGCGTCGGCTGGCCCATGCCGTCATCTGGTCGCTGATCTCGTGGGCGTTTTCGTTCAGCGGCATGATCGCCATGCTGTACGCACTCGACATCCTCGACGTGCCCCTCCTGCTGACATCGGTACTGGGCGTGACACTGGCCTCGTTCAGCGTGGCGATTCCCGTCAGCGTGGCGGCGGTCGGCCCATTCGAGGCGGCGATCCGCGTCACGGGCGAGCTGGTCGGCATGGTCGATGTGGAAGCGGTCGCGCTCGGGTTCATCGTCCACGGGATGACCGTACTGGCCTACATCGTATGGGGCGTGGCCGGGATCGTCGTGCTGGGCGTCTCCGTCGGTGATATGCTGCGCCGCGCTGAGCAGCCTGATCCACAACCTGAGGCGAAACAGTAATCCATTTCATACGTGATGGGCGTAAAATAGGGGCAGGCGTCCTGTGCTCCCGCTGTGGCTGGGTGGTATCGGTATTTGTCGCACACCACAAGGAGTTGTTGATGGTCCAGCGAGCGTCTCAGCCACCGGCTGATTTCGTCAACGATCAGCAGCGTGATCAGCAATCTGATCAGTCGCCTGATCAGCAGGAAAACCCGAACGACATCCTCAACGCGGTGCGCTGGCTCGCCCGGCGGACGGTGTTTCTTCTGCTGCTGATGGCGGCGCTGTTCGTCAGCGCCGGGCGCAGCGACTGGCCGGGAGCGTGGATTTTCGTCGGCATCTACGCCATTTCGACGGCCATCACCGGCCTGATCCTCATCCCAAACAATATGGACCTCATCCATGAGCGTAATCGCGGCGGCGATAACATCAAGCCGTGGGATCGCTGGCTGGCCCCACTGATGGCGCTGCTGATGCCCCTCGCCCTGTGGGTCGCCGCCGGGCTGGAAGTGCGCTTCAGCGGGACAGTCCCCGCCGCCAGCCCGATCTGCGCTGCCGGCGTCGTCCTGGGGATTGCAGCGCAGGCGATCGGCATCTGGGCGCTGGCCGCGAACCCGTTCTTCTCCGGCGTGGTCCGCATCCAGCACGAGCGCGGCCACCGCACCATCCAGCGCGGGCCTTACGGCGGGCTGCGTCATCCAGCCTATGCCGCCTATGTCGTTTACGCCATTGCGACGGCGCTGCTGCTGCAATCGACCTGGGCCGCCGTGCTTGCCGTGCCGCTGATCGGCGTGACAATCCTGCGGACAGCCCTGGAAGATCGCACGCTGCGGGCCGAACTGCCCGGTTACGCCGCTTACGCCGACCGCGTGCGCTTTCGCCTGCTGCCGGGCATCTGGTAGCCGCTGAGCACGGAAATTAAAAGAGACAGCCGTCTGGCTGTCTCTCTCATAGTCTATCAGGCTAATGACAGGTGCGGTTTAGTCGCCCCCAACTTCGGTAGCCAGCGGCAGCGAGACCGGCTTGACCATCCCCTTCAGGATGCGTTCCAGCGCCATCGTGAAAGCGCCGACGCCGTGCGCCTTGAAGTACGATGAGGTGCTCGTCCAGACGCCATTATCGTAGGTGACGGTGTGATCGCGGTTGTCGCCCTTGAAGCTGGCGCTGAAGGACAGGATCGTGATGCGCTCCGGCTCTTCGCTGTAGCGCTTTGATTTCTTCACATCGCTGACGATATTCTGGCCCGGCGCATATGGCAGCGGATCGCGCTTCAGCATCGGCTGGAACATCTTCTCGACCGCCATAATGTGTGGGCAAATGCCATACTTGTTGAAGCCCGGGCAGGAGCATGACCAGCCCTCAGGCGTCAGTGATAGCGTGTAGTTGCTGTTATCCCCACGGAATTCCATCGTCAACGTGTGGAACGTCACGCGTTCCGGCTGATCTGCGTATTCCTTAGCCTTCTGAATCTTGTTGATCATACTGGCATCCATGTGAATTGTTACCCCCTGGTTACTTACAACGGTACATGTGACTTGCAATTGCGGCGAAAAAAGTCACTAGTTTGCCTGTAAAAAACTTTACCGTTAATAAGTCAAAACACTACAGAATCAAAAACGCGCGGTAGACAGACAAGTCCCCGCGCGCTCATTGGCTTTGGTCTGGTATATATGTCAGTAAACGATTCACCGGCATAATGCTCCTAACTCGATGCCCCTAGTTTAAGCTACTGTTAACCTTATGTCAAATGAAAATCGGCCCAATCCTTCGGAATTTAACGTGTTTCAAACCGTCGGATCAGGCCGGAAACAGCCGGTCGCGCTCAGCCTCTGAGCGGCAGAATCAGGTCCTTGCGGAAGGGCGACAGCGATACCAGTTCGCCCTTTTCAGTGATGACGCAGGTATCCTCAACGCGGATGCCGTAACCGTCTTCCGGATAGTACAGGCCCGGCTCCACACTGATGCAGTTGCCCACTTCCAGCACGTCCTCACGGCGCACATGGCTCAGGCTGGGCCGCTCATGAATCTGCAGGCCGAGGCCGTGCCCCAGGCTGTGGACATAGCCCGCCATCGCGCCAGGGTCGCTGCGCTGCGTCGGATGATCATTGGCCTCGAAGTAATCGAGCACGGCTTCCTGCATCATATAAGCGGGTTTGCCCACGCCGAACGTCTCCAGCGCGATGTCGAACGCCTGCATGACCTGATCGTAGGCGCGCTGTACGGCATCCGGCGCATAGCCGATGCACCACGTCCGGGTGATATCGTGATGATAGCCGCCGCCCATCTCCCGTGGGAACAGGTCAAAGACGATGCTCTGGCCCAGTTTCAGGGGCATATCGGCCTGGCCCCGGCTGTGCGGATAGCCTGCGTCGCGCCCCTGTGCGAAGATCATGCCGGTGTCTTCCAGCTCGCGGGCGAGCAGTTCCTGCCGCACAAAACGCTTAACCTCGCTGATCGTCAGCGGCGTGTCGTCGGCCTTGCGCAGCGTGCCGTCAACATCGGCGCGGTGCCCGGCGATATAGTCCCACGTCGCTTCAAGGACTTCGTTGGTGCGGCGGGCGACGTCGCGCAGGCGGGCCAGTTCGTCGGCATCTTTCGTGAGCATGGCCTCATCGAACAGTGAGCGCCCGACCTCACCGACGAAGCGATACTGCGGCAGCGCTTCGCTGAGCTGCTGCACCAGGGCGACGTAAACGTTGATCTCGCCAGTGCCGTACAGCCCGACCGTGCCCTCATGGATACCGGCGTGCTTCAGGCAAAGCTCCCACATCTTGATCGTGCGCTGCGCCGGGTCAGTGATGTTTTGCAGCAGTTGCATATAGCCGATCTCGCCGAAAGTCGTCGCAGGCAGGCCGCTGACCTTCGCTTCTTCGATCTCCATGCCGCTGACGAATAGATGCGCGTCGCTGCCACGCGGTTTGACGATCACGCCGCCGGTGATATGCGCGCCGTTGCTCAGGTAGTCGCGGACGACGCTGTAACCTTCGTCCCCGGCGATGAGCAGCGCGTCGAGCTGGCGGTCGGCCATAAGCCGGTCGATGTCCTGTTTCATTGAACTGGTCCTTTAATCTGCCTGAACGCGGGTATTGTGTCGTTCGACCTCAGCCTGTGGCGCTGGCAAGAGCAGCATCGGCTGAGGCCCACAGCTAAATCATAATATCCCAGGCGATGAGATCCGCAAGGAAGCGATGCGCGGTCATGTCGAGGTGGATGGGCGTCAGGCTGGCATAGCCGTTATGCAGCGCCCACAGATCAGTGCCAATCTCATCGATCATACCGGTTGGCGGCTCGCCGACGATGCGCACGCGGTCGCCATCGCGCTCGATCTCATCGCGGTAAATGCGGATGCCCTGCCGCGTCACGCGGATGCCCTTCACCGGCCCCTCCGGCACGTTCAGGTTGAGGATGGTCAGCGGCGGCAGATCGCGCGACAGCACGAAATCAACGACGCGGGCGGCGACGCGGGCGGCTTCTGCGTAGTGCTCCGGCGCGATGGCGTCGCGGTTCGCCAGCGAAATCGCAATCGCCGGCACCCCATGAATCACGGATTCCAGCGCTGCCGTGACGGTGCCGCTGTAAGTGACATCCTGGCTGAGATTTTCGCCACGGTTGATGCCGCTGACGACCAGCCGGGGCGGCCACCGCCGCAGGCCCATCGCCGCCAGCGCGATGCAATCCGCCGGGCTGCCATCCACGACCAGCGCGGGGATATTGTTGTCAGTGTCGATCTCGCGCACGGTCAGGTCCGCGAAGAGCGTCTTCTTGTGGCCGCTGGCGCTCTGATTGTGAGCGGGCGCGGCGATCTCCACATGGCCGAAGGACTGCATCGTCTGGGCCAGCATGCGGATGCCCGGCGCGTTGTAGCCATCGTCATTGGTGACCAGGATATAAGTCATGATGCATCCTGAAGCGTACTGAGGGGCAGCGCCCGCATCAGCGCGTAAGCTGCCCAACGGTGATTAAGCTCTTTGGGTGGATAGGCCAGCCCCTCCGGTGGAGAGGGGCTGGCGGGTCATCCTATCGCGTGTCCGCTCGCGTGTCCGCTCGCGTGTCCGCTCGCGTGTCCGCTGCGCGGGGCAGCGGGTATGCCGTCACTCAGTGTATCTCAGTGACGCGCACAATGCCTTCCGTCGTGCCGCGCTGGATCGCCAGCTTGACCTCACCAATCGCCTTGGTCACCTGGATTTCGCGCGGGCAGGCGGGCGTGCAGTTGTAGATCGTGCGGCAGCGCCAGACGCCGTTATCCTGCGCCAGGATTTCAAGGCGCTCTTTGGCGGCCTGGTCGCGGCTGTCGAAGATGAAGCGGTGCGCCTGGACGATCGCCGCCGGACCGACATACTTGCCATTGGCCCAGTATGATGGGCAGGAGGTGGTACAGGCCGCACACAGAATACACTTGGTCGTATCGTCGAAGGCCTCGCGGTCGGATTGGCTCTGCAGGCGCTCGCGACCATCCGCCGGTTTGGCCGTATCGTTGACGTAATACGGCATGACCGACTTGTAGTGATCAAAGAACGGTTCCATATCCACGATCAGGTCCTTGACCACAGGCAGGCCCAGGATCGGCTCGACCATGACGCTCTGGCCCACATCCTTGATCAGCACCTTACACGCCAGCGCGTTGATGCCGTTGATGCGCATCGCATCGCTGCCGCAGATGCCGTGCGCGCACGAGCGGCGCAGGCTCAGCGTGCCGTCCTGCTCCCACTTGATGCGGTGCAGCAGTTCCAGCACGCGGTCGGTCGGGTCAACGTTCTTCAGCGTGAAGGTCTCCCAGTAGGGCTTCTCTTTGCCGGGAATCTCCGGATTCTGCCGGCGAATTTTAAATTCAACAGTCAGGTCAGACATACACTAAAATCTCCGCTGGTGAAACTCAAACCAATAGGTTCAGTGTCAGCGACCGGGCCAGCCGACCCGGTCGCACAGATTCAGTTCTAGTAGACGCGCACCTTCGGACGGAAGCGCTGCTGATCTTCCGGCACGTTGTCCTTCTTCTCCTGCTCCCAGAGGGAGAGATCGACGGCCTTATCGGATGTGACGCGGTATTTCGGGTCCTGCTCGGTGCCTTCCTGATAAACCAGGGTATGCACGAGCCAGTTGTTGTCATCACGCTCCGGATAGTCATCGCGGCTGTGCGCGCCACGGCTCTCTTTGCGCTGCAGGGCGCTCACCGCAGTGACTTCTGCCAGTTGCAGCAGATTGCCCAGTTCCCAGGCTTCCATCAGATCGGTGTTGTACTGATAGCCCTGGTCATCAATCGTGATATCGGTATAGAAGCGGTGGCGCAGTTCCTTAAGTTCTTCGATGGCCTTGGTCATGGTCTCGTGCGTGCGATACACGCCGACGTTATCCATCATGACCTGCTGCATCTTTTCGCGCAGTTGGTAGGGCTTGCTGCTGCCCTTGCTATCCCGGATGCGCTTGAACTCTGATTCGATCTCCTTAGCGGCGTCATCCGGCAGCGGGACCCAATCCGCACCCTGGACGTACTCCGCGACCTTAATCCCCGCCCGGCGGCCAAACACGACCAGATCAACCAGGCTGTTCGTGCCGAGTCGGTTGGCACCATGCGCGCTGACGCAGGCCGTCTCACCGGCGGCGTACAGCCCCGGCATGACCGTCCACTGCTCATCGATGACCACTTCAGCATCGACGTTGGTCGGGATACCGCCCATCGCATAGTGTGCTGTCGGCTGCACCGGCATCGGTTCCTTGACCGGATCGACGCCCAGGTAGGTCCGGCAGAAATCGAGGATGTCCGGCAGCTTGGTCTCGACGTAGCGATCGTCGATGCGCTTCGGGTTGCCTTCTTCCGCGAAGAAGCGGTTGACCGTCTGCGGGCGAATATCAAGGTAGACGTAGTCCTTACCCTTGATACCGCGCCCGGCCTTGACCTCGTCATAAATGGCCCGGCTGACGACATCACGGCCGGCGAGGTCCTTGACGCTTGGGGCGTAGCGCTCCATGAAGCGCTCGTTATTACTGTTCAGCAGGACGCCGCCTTCACCACGCACGCCTTCCGTAATCAGAATGCCCATGCGGAAGATGCCGGTCGGGTGGAACTGGAAGAACTCCATGTCTTCCATCGGGATGCCCCGGCGCAGCGCAATCGCCGCACCGTCACCCGTCATGCTGTGAGCGTTGCTCGTCACACTCCAGCAGCGGCCCCAACCGCCGGAGGCGAACACGACCGCCTTACCGTGGAAGACGTGGAACTCGCCCGTCGCCAGTGAAACAGCCACCACACCGGCGGCCTTGCCGTCATTGACGATCAAATCAACGACCTGATACTCATCGAAGAAGTTCACGTTTTTCTTGATGCACTGCTGGTAAAGCGTCTGCAGGATCATATGGCCGGTGCGATCGGCGGCGTGGCAGGCGCGATGCACCAGTGCTTCGCCAAAGCCCCGCGTGTGACCGCCGAAGCGCCGCTGGCTGATGCGGCCTTCCGCCGTGCGGTCGAAGGGCAGGCCGTAATGCTCCAGCTCGATAACGGCGTCAATGGCCTCGTTGGCCAGCACCAGCGCCGCATCCTGATCAGCCAGATAATCCCCGCCTTTGACGGTGTCGTAAGCATGATAGATAGGCTTGTCCTCGTCGATGTTGCCGAGCGCCGCGCCAATCCCACCCTGCGCCGCACCCGTGTGGGAGCGGGTCGGGTACAATTTGCTGACGACAGCAACATCCGCGCCACCTTCGCTGGCGTACAGGGCCGCCATCAGGCCAGCCCCACCCGCGCCGACGATGATTACTTCATGTTGGTGCTTGTGCATGATGAATGCCTACTCCTGTTGTTGTGCCGCCGTCGCCTGGCGTCCGTGCGCCCTGTGACGACAGCGGCGGCTACCAGTAAAACGCTCAACTCCCCAGGACACCACAGGTGGCATGTGCCGGGTTCAGCTTACAGATGGATTCCTGCGCCATGGAGATCAACTCAGTATCGATGGTCCCAATCATCGCGCCCGCCCCGACAATGAGCAGCACCAGCGCACCAATCACGGAGAAGTAAACGCTCGCACGACGCAGCAACGGGCGCTCCATCGTGTAGTCCGTCAGCACATAGCGCAGCCCGTTAAAGCCGTGGATCGTCACCAGAGCCAGCAGCGCCACATCATACAGCCGCCACAGCGCGATGCCGTTCCACAGCAGATTCCAGCGCTCCGCCACGAACTCGGTCGCGGTGCCGGTATCGTTGAGGCCGTTCATCAGCGCCTGCGGGTCGCCACTGGCGAGCGCCGCGGCCAGTGCATCCCCTGCCAGGGCCGTATCTGTTTCCGGCACAACGCCCACGACGTTACTACCGGCCAGCGTCAGGTCGAAGACGCCCTGCAGGACGTGCATCGCCGCCAGATGGCCGAAGACCAGCGGTACAATCAGCAGGCCGGAAACGCGCATGAACGACCACCAGAAGCGCTCGATCCGGCTGCCGCTGTGCTTGGCGCTGACGGTGGCACGCTCGCCGCTGCCCGTCACCAGGCCGACAAGGAAGCTCAGGATCAGCGCGCCAATGCCCGCCGCGACAATCCCGGCCACAAAGGGCAGTTGCTTCACCAGCACTTCGGTCAGCGGCATGACGTAAACTTCAGGCTTCTGATAATGCACGATGACGTGGCCAACCATGCCGATGAAGACCGGCACCAGCACCAGCACCGTCGCGCCGAAGACGTAATAGGCCGCCTGCTTCTGATAGCGCCACAGATCAGGCCGGAAATCCAGAATACCAATGCGCAGACCGTTAAACGCATGGAAAACAACGGCGAACACCAGCCCAAACTCGCCGATCGTAAACAGCGGCGACTGATAGCTGGCAATAGCGCCTTCGTACAAATCCGGATAGAAATAAGCCCACGAGGTATCTATAACGTGCAGCACCAGGAACAGGACGACGCCTAACCCGGTCAGACGGTGCAGCACCCAGCTCCATTGGCCAATTGCGCCGCGATACCGCAGCGTTTCACGTAGGGTTAATACTAAGGATGCCAAGGTGAAATCCTTTCGCGCACGGTTTACTCAATGATGTGCGTTGACAATGTACAGACGTTTCGCGGTATTGTGAAAGAATGGTCGGCAAGGTACTTCTTGCGGGTGAAATGTGCCCCTCCCGCGTATTATAGCACTATCGTATTCCCCCACCAAGCCACCCGGAGACCAGTCTTATATGTCCATCTGCAATATATGGCAGCGATAAAGCACAGGGTAATCATGCGCTGGCAGGGCGACCGTGACAGCGCCCCGGCACGTCCCCCGGCACGTCCCCCGGCATGACCCAGGCGCCTAATCAAACTCCGTCGGCAGCGATGGATCGCGGTAGTGGGCGAAGCAGCGCGCGATCTGATGCGGGGTGATCTTGGTCGCATCGAGCGGGGGCAGCGCATCCTCAGGGAAGAACTCCGCCGCCAGCGTCTCCGTATTGGGGACGAAGACATCGCGCACGTCGCCATCGATCAACTCGCACAGAAAATAGAACATATGAAATTCCAGTGGTGAGGGCGTCATCGGGTGGGCGCGCCGGTTGTAGACGGCGACCAGCTTGGTCACGCGGATGTGGTGGCCGCTCTCCTCGCGCACTTCCTGGATGGCGGCCCCGGCTGGCGTCTGCCCGACATCCGCGAAGCCACCCGGCAGCGACCACGTCCCGGTGTGATTCTCATGCACGAGCAGCACACGCCCCTCATGAATCACGGCGGCGCGCACGCCGGTCATAGGGGTAATCAGCGCGTGCGGCTCCGTATACAGGCCGTCCAGTGAGGGGCCCGGCGGCGTCTGCTGCATCTGCGCGGCAATCTGAGCAATCTGCTGATAACGCTCCCGCTCGAAATTCAGCGCCGGGTGATCTGCCAGCCCCTCATTGGCGAGCTGCTGCAAACGCGCGATCCAGTAATCCATACCGTGACGCACCCCTGTTTTGCCTGCTTACGATCAACTCATTCAGTCGCCGGTACCGGCTCAGCGGTCAGCGAGGCGATATACGCCTGCGCTTCTTCTGGCGATTGGACAATGTACAGCTTTTTCGAAAGGGTTGAGGGAAGGCTGGTCAGCATTCGGGCCATGATCCGCATGAAGGGATGGTGGCTGATGATGGCGACATGCTGCACGACGTTGGCATGCGTCTGGCCGCCCTCGCGCTGGAAGAACGACAGCGCCCCGTTCGGCAGCGCCCGCGATCCGCTCAGGTCCCACACACTGATGACCTCGTGCTGAACCTCGTCAATTTCGCGCAGGCTCTGCTCCCGGTATGCGACGAATTCCGCAAAACTCCATGGATCAACGAAGGTTGTCCAGCGTACAGTCTTTTCGGCGTTATACCAGCTTCCGTTAACCGGCATATTGGTCCCCCCTTGCCTGTCAGTTCGGATTGGCGTCTCTTTGAATCCGAGACCGAATGAATATTCATAATACTTAATAAATTATACAGAGAAGTCATGCTCTCTGCATAAAGATCGGCCCCGCGCAGCGATCAGCCCTTCGTCTGATGCGCCGTCACGATCCGTGTCAGGGTGGCCCATTCCTCTAAGCTGAGCGTCTCCGCCCGCCGGGCTGGATCAATGCCCGCTTCGCCCAGGAGCTGTGCCGTCAGTTCACTGTTGAGATGCAGCCCACCGGAGAGCGCGTTGCGCAGTTGTTTGCGCTTCTGGCTGAAACCCGCCTTCACCACACGGAAGAAAGCGGCATCCGAAGGCACATCCACAGGCGGCTGATCATAAGTCTCGATGCTCAGCAGGGCGCTGTCGATGCCGGGTCGCGGCCAGAAGACCGCAGGTTTCAGCCGGGTGACGAGTGTCGGCTGGCCGTAATACTGCACGCTGACGGCCAGTACGCTCATGTCACCCGGTTTGGCGATGATGCGCTGCGCGACTTCGAGCTGCATGGTCAGCACCATGCGGCGCGGTCGGCGCGTGTTATCGAGCAGGCGCGTGATAATGGCCGTCGTGATGTAGTAGGGCACGTTCGCCACGACGACGAAATCCTTCGTCCCTACCAGCTTAAGCACATCCGTCTTGAGGATATCCTGAAACACGAAGTAGACGTTGGGCGTCTCCGCGAAGCGATCTTCCAGCAGCGGGCGCAGGCGCTCATCCGTCTCAACGGCGATCACGTGACGGGCAGCCTGTGCCAGCTTCGCCGTCAGTTCGCCGGTACCCGGGCCGACTTCCAGCACCGTATCGTCCGGCATCAGGCGCGCAGTAGCGACGATCTTCTCCAGCGCGTTCGGGTCATGCATGAAGTTCTGGCCGAGGCTCTTCTTAGGCAGGACGCCGTATTCATCAAGCAGTTCACGTGGGTTCATGGCGCGGCCTCCTGAGGATATGTCGGGCATCGCGGCGGGCCACCGGGGATCATGGACAGCGGCGCGCCTTGAGGTCGGCGGGTGTTGCCGATGCATCCTAGTTGAACACAGCCGCCCGCGTTTGAAAAGGGCAAGTCAGCCTGTGCGGTTTAGAGTTCTATGGGTACATCACGATGGGTACATCACGACGCGTACATCACGCCAGCGATCCGGGCACGCAACGCCTTACACGCAACGCCTTAATTGAAGACATCCCCCTTAAACAGCAGCAGGATCAGCCCTTCCGGCGTTTCAATGGCGGCATTATCGATGCGGCCATCATCGGCCTGCATCATCGGCTGTATCTTGAAGCCCGCCTCGCGCAGTGACTGGATGCGCTGGCCCATATCCGGCGCGAAATACGTCAGCGCCCGCACGACCTGATGCTGCTGATGCAGGCCGATGACGATCAGGCCGTCGCTGAGGATAGCATACGGATAGGGAATCTGCGCGATGTGCAGCGGCTCGTAGCCCAGCTTCGACCAGAACAGGATCGCATCCGGCAGGGCCTTCACCGGTTGTGTGAACTCTCCCAGCTTGCCCAGCGGCGATTGCATGGTGCGGCGGGTCGGCGTACCCTCGGGCATGGGCAGCTTGTGCTTGCGCTCATCCAGTTGTATCTTCAGCCCGGATGGGGCCGTCAGCAGGCCGCGCCCCGTGGGTTCGCCCTTAGGCTTGGGGGGAACATCGCCGCGTTTGCGCTTCGGCTCCGGGAATTCGGCGGCAAGTGCGGAGAGATCGCTGCCGTAGTAGGCCAGCGAAGGCGACGGCGTGTCGCGTTCCGCCAGATGCAGGTTGACATTGCCATCGGTGAAGGTGGTATCGTCCAGACGCTTCCAGCCCAGCCGCTCATAAAAACCGGCCGATTTCTCCGGATCGCGGCAGGCTACGTTGACCTGCACATAGTCGCCGAGCTTCATAATGTGCCCCTCTCGATCTGCTGCAGTTGATGGTTGTTGGGAAATATATCCCTAACGGCGCGCGTTATCCCAACCGGAGCACAGGTTCAGTCCATCTCCGGTTTGACGTGGTCCAGCCAGGCGTTGATGACCTGACACAGTTCTTGCTTCCAGGGTCGCGCATCGCGGCTGTACACACTCAGGCCGAGTTCGCCCTGCTGCGTCAGCATGATGATCTGTGACGGTCCCTTCGGGTCTTCACGCAGGATGACCCGCTCAACCTGGATGAGCGGCAGGCGATTCACCACGCGGCGCAGCAGCGGATACTGAAACTCGATCCGCATAGCCTTGTCCTCCGTATCAAAGATGACGAAGCGTATCCGGCTGAGCAACACCACCAGCACCGCTGCCCCAATCGACACGACGGCGGTCAGGCTGATATTCAGAATGAGCAGGTTAAAGGCCACGATCACCAGCGCGAAGGCGAATATCCACTCCAGCAGGGGCAGTTCGCGCAGGACGAGGCGCGTTCGGTTGTGCTCGACGATCCGCAGTTGCTGCAATACGCCCATGATCATGATTCACCTGCCATCCTGTAAATCAGGGCGAGCGTCATGCGGCAGTCGCCCACGGCAGAATGCGCCTTATCCATCGGCAGGCGTAGCTGACGGGTGGCATCGCTCAGCTTGTGATAGCGAAAGGTGCCATCCGGTCGACGCTGGCCTTTGTAGCGGGCGTACTGCTTCATGGCGCAGTGCTGCGTCCCGGAGCGCAGCAGCGGCAGTCGATAGCGGCCCGCGCTCTGGACGAGCAGCCGCCAGTCAAACTCCATGTTGTAGGCGACCAGCGGCGCGCCGGCCAGCAGCGATGACAACTGCACGTAAAGATCAAGGAAGGTGGGCGCATTCAGCACATCGGCATCGCTGATACCATGAATCGCCGTCACCTGCGCCGGGATCCTGCACGTCGGCCTGACGAGCGTCTCCAGTACCGTCTGGCCCTCGCGGTTGAGGATGCCAATCTGCACGACTTCATCCGTCCTGCCGACGCCGGTCGTTTCCGTATCAATGACGTAGAAATTATCCTGCAGCAGCGTGCGCGCCCACTCGCGGACCTTCTCTTTTTCCGGGGGCGGCACGTGCCGGATGGTGCGGGTCATAGCGTTTCTCCGGCAATGGCCTGGTCGGGTTCATTATACCGCATCCCCGCCAGCGGATTCAGCACAGGGCAGCCGCGTCTATTAGACTGGCTCGTTGTATAATGTCAGGCATTGTCAACCGGTTTGAACAATATTTGAACAATACACGAAAGAGTACGAACATGGGCGCAGACGATCATCGCGAGCAGGCAGGGCATGGGCCGGTCACCGTAGCCATTGTGACAGTCAGCGACACGCGCACCCCGGAAACAGACAAGAACTATCACTACCTGGAAGCGCGCCTGACGGAGATGGGCCACCGCATCGCCGCCTACCGCATCATCAAGGATGAACCGGAGCAGGTCGGGCGGGCCCTGGTCGAACTTACCGGTGAGCCAGAAATCCAGATTGTGCTGTTCAACGGGGGGACAGGCATCGCCCCGCGCGATACAACCTACGACGTCCTCAGCCGCTACATGGAGAAGACCCTGCCCGGCTTTGGCGAGCTGTTTCGCATGCTCAGCTACGAGCAGGTCGGTGCGGCCGCGATGATGAGCCGTGCCATGGCCGGGGTCTATCAGCAGACGGTCGTCATCAGCATGCCGGGCAGTAATAACGCCGTACAGACCGCGATGGAGAAGCTCATCTTCCCGGAAATCAACCATCTCGCCTGGGAAATCGCCCGAAAAGGTTGATTTCACCCATGAAGTATTGATTTTTACGACTTTTTTAGCTGGGAAAGAAGTACTAGTCAACCATAAAATCAACGCTTTCGGGTACGATTTCGTCTATTTATAGGCGCAAATCCAGCTAAAATAGGCCAAATCTGTAAATATATCGGAATATTGTAATAATGAGCGTTATAAAAGAACAAATATTGTGTAGATTTTTTGACAAAGTGCGCAAATTCGTTAATCCTTAACGCTTCTAAACCCATATACCTGTGCTAGAATACATTCAACAGCGGAGATGCTGAAATCATACGAAACATCATCTAATTTGGAGGCAATTATCATGCTGTATCGTCCTCAGAACGAAGAAGGCCAGGGTCTAGTAGAATACGCGCTTATCCTGGTGCTGGTCGCAGTCGTCGTTATCGTGATTCTGGCCCTGCTTGGCCCAGAAATCGGCAACATCTTCTCGAGCATCATCTCAGGCTTGGGCGGAGAAGGCGGCAACTAGACCGAACTCGCAACTTCAAAAGCACGGGCGGCCTACGGGCCGCCCTTTGCATTCCCCACTTTGATTACACCTTGCCTGCACTACGAGAATCGACTCAGCCGATTAGCCGTGGCAGCAGACCGCTGTAGCGCTCCGCGACTTTGTTGTTGCGCACCGCCATCGCGACCGCTTTTCGTGTGCCGACCAGCACGACCACCTGCCGCGCCCGCGTGATCGCCGTATACAGCAGATTGCGCTGCAGCATCATGTAGTGCTGCATCATGACCGGCATCACCACCACCGGATACTCTGATCCCTGGGAGCGGTGCGTGCTGATGCAGTAAGCCAGCCGCAGATCTTCGGCTTCGTCCTGCGTATAGATGATGGGCCGTTCATCGATCATGACGTGGATGGTGTTCTCGTCACTATCGAAGCCGTAGATGCGCCCGATATCGCCGTTGAAGACGTCCTTGTCGTAGTTGTTGCGCGTCTGCATGACCTTATCGCCCTTGCGATAGAGCACGCCATTGATGCGCTTCTCCTCGATGCCTTTGCTGCCATTGAGTGCGCGCTGCAGCGCCTGGTTGAGCGCATCCACGCCGATCGCCCCGCGATACATAGGCGCGATTACCTGCACCTCATTGATGGGATGCACGCCGAACTTCTCCGGCACGCGGTTGACCACGATATCGACGATCATCTCGGCCACTGTTGGCGGGTCGTCCATGTTGAAGAAGAAGAAATCGTCGGCGGTGTTATCCAGCAGCGGCTGATCGCCCTGGTTGATACGGTGCGCGTTGAGGATGATGTGGCTGCCGCTGCTCTGTCGGAAGATCTCGTTCAGGCGTGTGACATAAGCCACACCACTCTGAATCACATCGTTGAGGACATTACCCGCGCCGACGCTCGGCAGTTGATCGATATCGCCCACCAGCATGAGATGCGTCGTCTCGCGCAGCGCCTTCAGCAGGCTGTGGAACAACAGCAGATCGAGCATGGACGCCTCATCAATGATGACCATTTCGCAGTCGAGCGGGTAATCATCATCGCGGGTGAAGCCGCCTTCCTGCGCGCTGAACTCCAACAAACGGTGGATCGTCTGTGCCTCGTGGCCGGTCGCCTCCTGCAGACGCTTGGCAGCGCGCCCCGTCGGCGATGCCAGCCGGAAGACCACGCCCTCCTGCTCCAGCGCATTGATGACCATGCGCAGCGTCGTCGTCTTGCCGGTGCCGGGACCACCCGTCAGCACACTGACCTTGCTCGTCAGTGCCGCACGGACCGCCCCCTGCTGGATCGGCGTCAGCTCAACATCGTTCGATGCGGCCAGCGCCTCCAGGTAGCTTTCCCAGTCCGTCTCGCGCAGGCCATACTGAATATGACTCGGCGTCTGTGCCAGCGTCCGCAGACGCCGCGCTGCGCTCTGCTCCGCCCCGTGGAAGAGGGGCAGATAGACCGCTTCGACGGTCTGGCTATCCGCCAGGACGAGCCGCTCCGCACGCAGATTATCGGCCAGCACCTGCTCCTGCATGACTGCACGCAGATCGTCCTCATCTTCTGGCGTCAGGCCGAGCAGCTCCTGTGCCGTCTCCAGCAGGAACTCCTGAGGCGCATAGGTATGCCCATCATTCGAGAGCTGATTGAGCGTGTAGACCAATCCGGCGCGCAGGCGCTGACGGCTGTTGCTGGCGATGCCGATGCCACGTGCAATCTGATCCGCCTTCTTAAAGCCGATGCCGCGTATGTCATCCGCGAGCTGATACGGGTCTGCCTGGACAATCGTCAGCGTGGCCGCGCCGTACTCCGTGTAGATTTTGCGCGCCAGCCCACTCGTCAGACCATAATCCTGCAAGTGAATCATCACCTGCCGCTCTGCACGGTTGGATTGCCACGCGGAGAGGAAGTTATGCACGAGCTGTGTCTTCAGGCCGGGCACTTCGCGGATGCGATCCGGGTCTTTGTCGAGGATGCTGAGCGTATCCTTGCCGAAGTGCTCGTAAATGCGCTTCGCCGTCACCTCACCGACGCCGTGCACCGTATCCGCCAGATAGCGCACGATACCCTGCTGCGTCGATGGTGGCACCGGTACTATCTTCTCCGCCTTGAACTGGCGGCCGTACTGCGGATTATCCACCCAGCGCCCGGTGAACTCCGCCGATTCGCCCTCGACCAGCTCCGGCATGATGCCTGTCACCGTCACCAGGCCGTCATAGGTGGCCGCGTCCGGATAGTCTTCAGCCGGCTCAATCTTGACGACACTGTAGCCATTTTCCTCATTGAAATACGTAATACGCCCGACCGTACCGCTGATGACCGTCTCGCCGGCAGGCGCACTGCTGCCACCCCCCGATCGCCGCACGACGCTCTCCGCATTGAACTGCAATCCGTAGCGCGGATGCTCTACCCACACCCCGCTGACGGTGATCCGGTCGCCGACATCAATGCCGGGGAGGCTGCCCGTAATACTGATGCTGCCGTCCGTTGCGAGCAGCGCGCTCGCTTCGTCCGGTTGCAGCTTGAGGGCCGTATAGCCGTTTTGCGCATTGCGGAACAGGATGCGCGTCACGCTGCCGCTGACTTGTTCGCTCATGATCTGCCGGGGTCATCTGTACTGTCTGAGAAAACGGTCGGGGGGTCACCCCTGCATCGACCGTTGACGCTAAGTGTAGCCCATGCGAGGCGTGCCGGAAATAGTCAGATAGAACATCGCATTAGGAGGGGCCGGGCAGCACCATGATCGGGTAGGCGTTGTCGGGCGCATCGACGGACAGGCGGCGGAAATCGGACGGATGGTACCAGCCAACGAACAGCGGCAGCGCCCCGCCGGGCGTGCGGCGCGTCGTCAGCGTATGCGTCGTGATGAAAGTCTCGCCGGGTCGCCAGTAGCGCGTCGGGAAAACCGGCGGCGCGTCACCCTGAACGATGACCTCACCCTCTTCAATACCCTGCACGAAGACCGTGTAGCTGTCGTCCGGCTTGGCGAGCGCCTGCCAGTACAGCGCCACCTGATCGCCGTCGCGCTGGTAGCCGCGCAGGCCGATCACGCCGCCGAAATCCACGCTGACCAGGGTGAAGCCCTCCGCCGACGCGCTGGCCTCGCCCGCCCCCAGTGCCCCGACGTCGAGCAGCACCGCGCCGATAGGCTCCCCCGCTTCATCAACGGCGGGGATATTGCGGCCCGTCTCCGTCTGCCACCAGCCGACGTGCAGCCGCAGCGCGAAGTGGCCGCTGGCATCACCCGCGATGGGCACCGCGTAGCGATCGGCATAGAGCGTACCGGCATCCCAGCGAGAGCTGCGCAGCTTGCCCGCGCCGGGGTAGCTGTCGATGGTGCCGATCGCCTCGCCCGCCGGGTCGAGCAGGGTGAGGAACAGGCTGTCATCGGCGGTCGATGGCGCTTCGACCTGCCAGTACAGCGTCACCGGGACGCGCTCGCCCGGCAGATAGCGTCGCTGTTCCACCTGATAGCCTACCAGCGCTACCGACCCAAACCGCGCATAAATCGGCGTCACCTCAGACGGCAGCCCGGCGATCGGCACCGGCACCGCGTAGTGCGGCGCGATCACGCCGAAGGGGATCAGCAGTGCGACCACGCCCAGGCCAGCGACCGGCACCGCCCACAGCGCACGCAGCCGACCCGCCAGCGTCCACAGCCCATAGGCCATCAGTGACAGAATGGCCGCGTTATACGGGAACAGCAGCCGCCCCTGTGATGCATAGGTCTGGGCGGTCCACTGCAGGAAGGCGATCAGGCCCACGCCGAGCACCGCCAGCAGAAACAACACGCCAGCCAGTTGATCGCGGGCGGCGGCCTGCCCGCGCCAGCGCACCAGCCGCGCCATGCCGATCAGCAGCCCCAGCCCGGCCAGCACCGTCAGCCCGTCCATCAGCGCGTAGAAGATCGTCTGCGGGATGATGATGTTGAAGCCGCCAAACACCCCCCAGTATGACCAGCGGAAGCCCTCGAACTCCGCCAGCGCAGTTGCCAGCGTGAACGGCTCCAGCCGCGCCCCGGCGATCTGCACCATCATCCCCGTACCGAACAACTCGCCATACAGCGTCAGGTTGCGCAGGTACCACCACCCGGCCAGCACCAGCCAGGCGACCGCCATCAGCACGCCCAGGATGACCAGGCCGCGCCAGTCGCGGTCGCGCCAGGCGATCCACAGCGCCAGCCCGGCGATCGTCGGCACCAGCACCAGCCCACTCAGCTTGCTGAGCGTCGCCAGCGCCACGACCAGTGCGATCAACAGGCTGCGCCGCGTGTCGAAGCCACGCCTGAGCATGCCCAGGGCCAGGACAATCGCCACGCTGCTGAGCGCCGTCACCAGATTGTCATTGTTGACCGACGCGCTGATGAACAGAAACATCGGGTTAAATGCCAGCAGACCCGCCGCCAGCAGCGCCGCCCCCGGCTGCTCCGGCATGAGCAGACGCGCCGCCGTATAGGTCGCGCTGAGGCTGATAATACCCAGCAAAATGCCGAAGCCGCGCAAAATCAGCACCGAAGCGTGCGCCGGATGCGTGATGGGCACGTCAGCAGGCACGATGCGATTCTTGTTGCCGACGCTATCCGGCTCGCCCAGGCGCGCATGCGGGTTGACGACCCGCGCCGCCGCAACGTCATCACGGGGAATTGGCGCGGTCAGCAGGGCAGCAACCAGATAATACAGGGGCGGCTGGCTGCCCTGCTGCCGCCAGAGCGTCTCCGGCTGATCGGGGTCCTGCACGGCCAGGTCGCGCTGCTGATGGACGTAATCCACCATGCCGACATGCCAGTATTCGTCGCTGGCTTCCAGCGGTGGTGTCACCCAGGCGTAAAGCAGGCTCAGCAGCACAAAGGCGATCAACACCAGCCCGGGTAGCTGCCTCTTGACGGATAGAATCAAACGCATAAGCTCTGTTTAAGGCGTCGGCGGCGCGACAGACGCAGGCAGATCAATGAACGCCATTATAACGCACGCCTCAGATGTTCCGCAGCGGCCGACCGTGTAACAATAGAGCCTGTAACTGCAAGGGGCCAGGACTATCCCGCCCCGCTTCATCACCCTCCGGGGAACAGGGTGTTGAAAGGTGATCTGATCATGAATGCTTTTTCCAGGATGACTCCGGTGCTGCGCATCGGCGGCAGCCTGTTGATCGCCGCGCTGGTTGTGGGGCTGGTGGCGGCGTTCTGGGAGTACACGCAGGACGACGTATTCATTACCTACGTCTACAGCCGCAATCTGGTCGAGGGGCTGGGCTTCGTCTTCAACCCCGGCGAGCAGGTCCAGGGTACGACGACACCGCTCTACACGCTGCTTATGGCGGGCGTCTACATGCTCACGCCCGATCTGCTGCACGCGGGTAACGCCCTGGGCGGCGTCTTCCTGCTGCTGAGCTGCGGCCTGATCTGGCTGCTGCGACCGCACGCCGACATCCTGACGCGGCTGGCGGCCTGTCTGCTCGTCGTCAGTTCGCCGCTGATTTACGTGAGCCTGGGCATGGAGACGCTGCTCTATACGCTGCTGCTGCTGTTCGGCTTCTGGCTGTGGGCGCGGCGGCTGGTGATCCCGGCGCTGCTGGTCGCCGCCCTGCTGACCTGGACGCGCGCCGATGGCGTCGTGCTGGGGGGCACGCTGGGGCTGCTGGCACTGTGGGACGCTGCCCGTGGCCGGCTTTCACCAGGGCGGATGGTCGCCGCCGGTCTGGTGTACGCGCTGGTGACGGCGGCATGGTTCGGGTTCGCCTGGGCGTATTTTGGCACACCCCTGCCGAACACCTTCAGCGCCAAAGAAGACAGCCTGGGCGGGCTGCGCTTCATCGTGGATGGCATCGGCTTCTTCAACAGCTTCTACGGCAACAACCCGCCCGCGCTGATCGGCCTGTTGTTCGTCCCGGTCGGCGGCTGGGCGGCATGGCGTCGCCCGGACCTGCGCGCCCTGTCGCTGTGGGCGCTGCTCTACACACTGGGCTACACCATCCTCAATACGACCGCGTTCTGGTACTACACGCCGCTGGCCATCGTGCTGATGATGCTGGCGGCTTTGGGCGCGCAGCAGGTCTTCAGCCTGCTCGCAAGACGCCTGAAACATGCGGACGCTCCGCTGATCCGGCTGGCAGCGGTCGGGCTGCTGGCCGTGGCCGTCGGCCTGAGCGTGGCCCGTGCGCTGGATTTCGCCGCGCCGCCGCCGCGTGTCGCCGCCTATGAGCGCGTCGGCCGGTGGATCAACGCGAACACGCCAGCAGAAGCCACGCTCACCGTCGGTGATCTGGGCATCATGGGCTATCATGCGCGCCGCCACACGGTAGATTCGCCCGGCCTGATCGTGCCAGACATGTACTACAAAAACGACGCCTACGCGGTCATGAAGTACAAGACCGATCTGGTGGTGGCGACGCGCTACTTCTCCTGGGCGGCCATCAGCGGCCTGGATTGGTTCCGTGACCATTACATGCCCCTCGTGCAGATCAGCGAGGCGGGCGATGTCGAGTTCAGCCCCATGATCATCTTTCAGCGCCGGCTGGCCCTGACGCCGCCGCAGGTGATCGCGCAGGGCCTCGACCTGCCGCTGACCTGCATCGTGGAACGCCCCGCCGGGGAGCCGCTGCCACAGACGACCCGCGCCCGCCTGATGACCAGCGACGGCGGGACCCTCGCCCAGGCGCAGCAGGAATTCCTGCGGGGGGTTTATCCGGTCGATGTGGCCGCTTATGATGAACGCCTCATCGAGCAGATCGCGCTGCCGCTGGACGTGCCGCCCGGCCAGTATGGTTGGGAGCTGGCCTGCGGCGATCGCGTGCAGACGGGGATCGTCACGGTGCAGCCGCTGGCGCAGCAGCAGGGTTACCAGCCGGTCGATGCCGATTGGCCGGACGTGGCCGAGCTGGGGGGCGTCTGGCTGCCGGACGGCGACCAGACCTGGTCCGGCGGTACGCTGCGCATCGCCCTGGATTGGCAGCCGCTCGCCATCACGCCTACGGACTACAGCGTTTTCCTGCATCTGATCGACAGTGACGGCCGCCTCATTGCTCAGCGTGATGGCCCGCCGCAGAGTGGACGCATCAGCACCGTCGATTGGTCCCTCGGTGCGCCGGTCGCCGATGTGCGCTACATCAGCCTGCCGCCAGACCTGCCCGCCAACGAATACCAGCTCGTGATCGGCTGGTACGACTGGCGCAGCGATGCCCGCTTGCTTCTCGCTGACGACACGGACGCCCTGCGTCTGCCCGTCACCATTGAGAACCGCCTCCCCGATCGCAGCAGCCTGCGCTGAGTGCGTACATAACGGCGGAGCCTTTCGCGGGTCTGCAGGGGATTGATCTACTTCTATGCACTGTTGTGCGAAAAACAAAAACGGGCACGTTTGCGCCCGTTCTGTTTGTCAGGGAATCGTGATGCTTACTCTTCGAATGACCTGTATTCCGTATCGCTTCTGATAGCCTCGAAGATCAGGATGTAGGTTTTCCCGTTGTATTGCGGCGCGTTGACCTGATAGAGACAATCCGACGTGCGGGATACGATAATTCCATCGACCGTCTCAACGATTTCGCCGCACGGCGCATCCGCCAGATCATTGACGCGCAGGGCGAACGTGCCGCTATCGCCGCTAATGGTGTAGATATCGATGCCGCCCTGGCTGTTGGCATACACCGCCACCGGCGCTGCGCCATCAAAACGATTGATGCGCGAATCGAGCGGGACAAAAGCGCCAACTACCGCCGCTGAAGTCGTCACGAGGTTATCAATGGCCAGGCAGTCAGGCTGACTCGGCGCGGACACAACGATCTCATCGAACGTCACTGTGAGGCTCGCGCTGCCCTGCGGAGTACCATTTCTCGTCGTGCCGTTGAAGTCCTGCTGCGCGACCTGCGACCCATTGCTGAACGCCGTTACGCGTAATGGGTTCTGCGCGACAGCGTAATCAAAGCTGATCGAGGTCTGGGGACTGTCAAAAGTCATGGTGAGTGGCGACAAACAATCACCAAAAAGAATCTGACCGCTCAGTAAAAATCCGCCCGTATCCACAATCTCAAATGCCCCTGAGCCACTGTAAGTGACGCCTGCAGTCGTCAGATTCTCCGCGAGCGTGCCGGGTGCGTAGCTCTCAAAATCTTCGGCTGTGTTGGCGATAACCAGCGGAATAATCAGCAGCAGGCCGAGCGCACTTTCAACTGTTTCATGATGGGTCCCCCTCCAAACGGAGCAACATTTCGGTGAATTAAGTATAGGGAGCTTATATCGCAAGAAGCGTTGAGAAATATAAAGAGGCTGTGGGCGGGCGCTGCTGGTGATCGAAGCAGGCTGGCAGGCAAGCGCCCACCTTTTCAGAGAGCGCGTCAGCCAGCCTGCATCAGACCATGCAGAGGGCAGGTTTGCCCCCCTTCATCATCTGGAGAAAGGGCCAGGGGATGCGGCAAAGCACTACCGGGGCGACATACAGACGTCACCGCAGAAGGCACAGCAGAAAGCACCGCGAATCGTGCGCAGGCCAATCACCGCACGACTTCGTATGTCAGGATGACGCTGTCGCCCAGGCGCATCGAGGTGCCCGGCTTGAGCGCGTAAGGCTGCTCCATACGGCGGTTCTGGATGAAGGTGCCGTTCGTGCTGCCGACATCTTCCACCATGTAAAAGCTGTCCGTCCGGCGCGTCAGCCGCAGATGGAAGCGGCTCACCTCCGGGTCGTCGATGGTGATGTCGTTGGCCGGGTCGCGCCCCAGCGTGACCAGGTCCTTATCAATGCGGAACATCTCGTTGAGGTTGGGGCCACGGCGCACCACCAGCCAGTGACCGCGCTCACGCGGCATCTGCACGCGGATGAACTCCGTCGAGGGTGCCGCCTTCTGCGGCGACCGCAGCGCGCCAGTCACGCCGCTGTAGCGCTCCAGTTCGCGCAGGAAGTAATCCCAGAAGTGCTCCGCATCGCGGAAGCCGCTGATATCAAAATGCTCGACCATCTGCAGGCGTGGGTGAACATCCGCATCTTTGAAGATGAGCCGCACAACGGGGATCTCCAGCGCCAGCGCCAGCGTCCATTCGTAGGTGACATAGACCGATTCCGCCGAGGCCGGGCTGACGATGACGATCACCAGATCAGAGGCGCGGATCGCTTTATCAATATCGAGCCGCCAATCCTGGCCGGGTCGCGGTGAGGGATCGATCCACGGCTTGAACTTCGCCCGCAGCAGGCGCTCGCGCGCCTCCGCCACGAACTTTTGGTCCTTCGGAGAAAATGAGATGAAGATGTTCGTCATACGTCCTCCCACACTCAAACCGGCCCGCAGTCGGGATATGCCTGCATGTACAGCCTTGAGGCGATTGTAGCCCTGAGCATCAGGACTTGCCAATAGCTAGATAGGGTCAGCACGCTGCCAGCGCATCAGACTGTCTGTGAAAGTACAGGCGCTCGTGAAGGGTCTGTAGGGGTCGCGTTGCTATGGCCGGCGACCACAGCACAGACCAGGCCGCCACTCGTCCCGGCCTGTGCCTCCGGCCTGTTGCCTGATGTCTCCCGCCGCAGCGGGTGCCGCAGCGGGTGTGTGAGCTGAACAGCAGGCAGCGCTGTGATCGTCTTACGTCACCTCAGCCGCCAGGTCCGCGATTTGCTCCGCGCTGGCGTTGGGCAGATAGGCATAATCGGCTTGCAGCCACTCGGAGAGGCGGCGCGCCTCCCCCCGGCTGAGATAATTGCGCTTGGTATCCACCACGATGACGCGCACCTGCAGATCGAGCAGATAGCGGCCCAGTTGCTGCAGCTCCGCCTCATGATCGCTATCCGCGTGCAGGCCGATGTTGGCGCGGCCATCCGTCAGCAGGATGAGCACCGTCTGCAGAATGCCGCGTCGCCGCGCCTGCTGCGCGACGTCACCGGCCAGCAGCAGCGCCGATGCCAGCGGCGTGCCGCCACCGGTCGGCAGCAGATCAAGTGCGCGCTTCGCCATCTCGACGCTTTGTGTCGGCGGCATGAGCAGTTCCGCCTCATCACCCCGGAAGGCGATCAGCGCCACGCGGTCGCGGTGGACGTAAGCTTTTTGCAGCAGCGTCTGGACAGCGCCTTTCGCCTGTCGCATGCGATGCAGGGCCATGCTGCCGCTGGCATCCACCGCGAAGCAGAACAGCGCCCCGGCCTTGCTGCGATACTGCTTGATGCGCAGGTCGCTCATGGCCAGCTGGACGCGCGGCGCGGGGTCGCCATTGTGCCGCCCCGTGAACCACCAGCCGCGCCGGGATTGATCATGCGTGTGGCCATCCGCCCGACGGCGCAGCGGCTGCCAGGGTGCAGCGGCCCGCAGCGTGGCGATAACATCAATGCGCGCCCGTCGTGGATCACCGGCAACGCTGCGGACGTGTCGCCCGCGCTTGCCTTCGGTCGCCCCGCGTGAGCCAGTGCGCCCCCGGCGCAGGCTCAGGAACGGCAGGTCTTCGAGCGTATCCGGCAGGCCCGTCTCCAATGCTTCGAGGATTTGCTCTGGCGGCGGGGCCAGCGATTCCGGCAGTTCATCGGGTGGGCTGTCGGCGTCATCCGGCTGATTGTCCGGCAGGTCTGGCTCCGGCGGCGGTGGCGGTGGTGGCGGCGCGTTATCGGGTGGCGGCGTCGGGATGCGGGTCGCACGCGGCAGGATCACCAGCCGCACGGCCAGTTCGAGATCTTCATCCTCGACTTCATCGCGCATGGCGAAGGCCGCCGCCGCGCAGGCCGCCTGCACCGCGAACAGATCGACGCGGTGGCCCTCAACGCCGTACAGCAGCGCCAATGCGCTCAGTCGCTCGATATGTGCCGGGTCAATCGTCACCCGTGGGAGTTGCTCACGGGCGGTTGCGATCACCCCGCTCAGAAAGTGCGCGTCCTCCGCCCACTCCGCGACGCGGCCATTATGCCGGTCGTGCAGGTTAGCCCGAACGACATCCGCCCGCTGTTCGGCGTCGGCTGCACCCGGCAGCGGCACGATCAAACCCAGCCGGTCGATCAGATGGCGGCGCGGCAGGCCCTCAGCCGGGTCATACGAACCGATCAGGCTGAAGCGGGCCGGGCTGCGCAGGCTGATGCCCTCGCGCTCGACACGTACCTCGCCCTCATCGATCACGCTCAGCAGCAGGTTGGTGGTCGCATCCGTCAGCAGATTGATACCATCCACATAGGCGATGCCCTCGTGCGCCTTCGCCAGCACGCCATCGCGCAGGATGACGCGCCCGGTGTGCAGCGTGGCCTGTAGATCAAGCCCGCCCAGCAGATTCTCCACGTCGATGCTGGCGGGCACTTCCACAAAAGGCGTTTTGCCATCGCCCAGCAGATCGCGCAGGCCGCGCGCCAGGCTTGATTTACCCGTCCCGGCACCAGCGGCCAGCACGACGCCGCGCAGCCGTGGCTCGATCGCCAGCAGCAGCAGCGCCTGCTGTGCCTGCTCCAGGCCGATCAGCGCCGGGAACGGTAAAGTCGCTGATGACGCTAGCGGTTGTGTCACGCGCTGGTGACTCCTTCGAGCTGGTCTTCCAGATCGCCGTAAATCTCGCGCAGCTTGTCGATTAATTCGTCGCTGGCTTCCCAGAAGCCGCGCGCCTCTGCTTCCAGCAGGCGCTTGGCGATAGCCGCCGTCGCGTGCGGGTTGGCCTTCGCCAACCGCTCGCGCATCTGCTCGTCGAGCAGGAAGGTGCTGGCGACATCGTCATATACCCAGCCTTCGACAGCGTCGGCGGTCGCGCTCCAGCCGTAGGTGTTGCTGACGCGCAGTTCGATCTCGCGCACGCCCTCATAGCCGTGATGCAGCATCGCCTCGTACCACTTCGGATTCAGCATCTTCGTCCGCGATTCCAGCCGGACCATCTGCTCCAGAGAGGACAGGCGATCTTCAACGGCGATGGCATCTGCGACCATGACCGGTGGGCGCTTGCCGCCGAGCTTCTCGACGCTCTTGGCGACCCCGCCCAGGTATTCGTAATAGTGATCGACATCGCTGATGCCCAGTTCGAAGCTGTCTATATTCTGGAAGGCAGCGTCAACTGTCGCCAGACTGCGCTCCATGACCTGCCGCGCCCCGTGCCACTGACCATCACGGCCATAGGCGAACGACTTGCGCGCCAAAAACGCATCGCTGAGCTGATCGTCGCTGTCCCAGGTGCTGCCCTCAACCAGGTGGTTGACGTGCGCCCCATAAGACCCCGGCGCGTTCGAGTAAACGCGCATGGCGGCTTCGTCCAGGCTGATGTTGAGTTCGGCGGCGTGGGCCAGCGAGTGCTTGCGCACGAAGTTCATCTCGATGGGTTCGTCAGCGTTGGCGGCCAGCCTTACGGCCTTATCCAGCAGCCCGGCCTGATAATGGAACAGGTCACGGAAGATGCCGCTGAGCGTCATAACGACGTCGATACGCGGCCGCCCCAGCTCGCTGAGCGGGATCAGCACCACATCAGCCAGATTACCCAGCTCATCCTCGACAGCGCGCGCGCCCAGCAGCGCCAGACACTGCGCGATACCTTCGCCATCGCTCTTGAGGTTATCCGTGCCCCACAGCACCATAGCGACTGTCTCCGGCAGCGCGCCCTGTTCGGCGGTCAGGCGTTCCAGCATCTGACGCACCAGCAACTGCGCAGCGGCGACCGCCGTCGGCATGGGCACGCGGTACGGGTCAAGCGCATGAATATTGCGGCCAGTCGGCACAATCGCCTGATTGCGGACGACGTCATTCCCCGGCGAGGGCAGGATATAGCCCGCATCGAGCGCGTGCAGCAGGCCGTAAATTTCCTTGTCGTGGACGATACGGTCCATCAGATCATCCAGCCAGGCCCACAGGCGCGGCAGCAGTTGCGACGGCACGCGGGCGGATTCTCCCAGGTAGGCATCGACGCCGCTGTGATCGAGCGCGGGCGAGCGCGGGGCCTCGACAAAGCGCCGGACGGCCTCCCGCGTGATCGCCTCGATCTGTTCCCATCTCGCCTGCGACTGCGGATCGGTCTTGAGCGTCTCCTGAAGCTGGCGATAATCCCAGCCCAGGCCGCGTGCGATCAGCACCGGCAACGCGGGCAGCTTCTCGTCGGCCTCCGGGTTGGGTTGCGGCACCGGGTTGAAGGTGACGGCCAGCGCCAGCATATCGACCAGTTCCGGCGTCGTCGGGGCCTGTCCGAGCACGTGCAGCCCCAGCGGGATCATGCGATGCTCGACCTGGATCAGCTCATGGCCGAGCGCGGCGACATAGGCCGCTGCCGCTTCTGCTGAGTGGTGCGCGTCCTGGTGGCCGTTTTCGCTGTGGCCGTTGCCATTGTGACCGTTACCGTTATGCCCGTTGCCGTTATGACCGTTGCCGTTGTGACCGTTGCCGTTATGACCGTTACCGTTACTGTGACCATTCGCGCCGACGTTGATGCCGAGCATCTCCGCCTGCCTGCGAATATCGACCAGCATTTCGGCCTCGGGGCGCTTGTGATAATTCTCCAGGCTGTCCTTCAGACGGCGCAGGCCCTTGTACAGCCCGGCCTGCTGCAGCGGCGGCACCATATAGCTGACCAGCGTGGCCGCGCCGCGCCGTTTGGCGATGCTGCCTTCGCTGGGGTTGTTGACGCAGTAGTAGTAGAAGTTAGGCACGCTCCCCAGCAGTCGTGACGGCCAGCAATCCGCGCTGACGCCCGCCTGCTTACCCGGCATGAACTCCAGCGCGCCATGCGTGCCGAAGTGGATCACGGCATCGGCATCGTAGAGGTGATCAAGCCACGTATAAAACGCCGCGAAGCCATGATGCGGCGAGGCATCCTTGCCCATGAGCAGGCGCATCGGGTCGCGCTCATAGCCGAATCCCGGCTGAATCGCTACAAACACATTGCCGAAGTGCGCCCCCAGAACGTGGAAGCGCTTACCATCCGTCAGCAGTTCGCCAGGGGCGTAACCCCAGTACTTCTCGATCTCAGGATACCAGGGGAAAAGCCGCCGGTAGTCTTCAAGGCTGATGTGATCGCCGACGTTGCCATCCGTGCCGAAGAGCAGCGCGTTGCCCTCCGCGACCATGTGCCGCAGGCTGTCGACATCTGCGGGCAGCTCGACGCTGTAGCCAGCGTCCTTCATCTCGCTCAGCAGACGGTACAGGCTGGCGAACACATCGAGGAAGGCGGCAGTCCCGGCGTTGCCCAGGTTCGGCGGGTAGTTAAACAGGACGACGGCCACTTTCTTATCGGCGTTAGCCTTGCGATGCAGCCGCACCCGGCGGCCAATCCGCCGTGCCGATAAACTCAGTTCGGCATCCAGCGCCAGGAACTTATCGCCGGTCAGCGTCGGCCCTCCATAGATGACCGGCTCGGCGCTGCCGTCCAGCTCCGGCAGGGCAATATTCATGGCGACCTGCATCGGGTTCAGCCCGACTTCATCGGCGCGCCAGTCCTCAACCCGCTGGAAGCTCAGCGGCACCAGATCATGATAGCCGACGTCCAGCGTGCTGAGCGCCTCCGCCGCCAGATCGGGGCGGCTGCCTGCCGGGCCGCCCACCAGCGGGAAGCCCATACTGTTCATCAGCAGATCGACGTGCGGCAGGCCCTCTGCCTCAGCGGCTTCGCCGTAGAACTGCGCCACCGCCGGCCGGAAATCGAGCATGGCGCTGTAGGCGACGCGGGCTTCGATGCCCTGCGCTTCGATCTTGCGTATCAGCAAATCCAGATGGGCGGTATTGCCGCTGAGGATGATGGCGCGCATGGTCAGCAGGCCGGCGCTGCCGTTGAAGCGCTCGATCGGCGTGCCGCGTTCCTCGCGCCAGCGGCGGTAGCTGGCGATATCCTCGAACGGGGCGGGTGCGTCCGGGTGATACAGGGCCGCATCCGGGTACTGGATCGCATCCTCAACGGGCAGCTTGCTCTGCAGCGATGGCACATAGCGGCTGATGAGCAGCGCCATCATACGTTGCAGATTCTCCGGCGAGCTGTGAATCCAGTAATCGTGCATGGCGATGAAGGTATGCAGGTCGCGCACCTTACCGGGCACGTACTTCATGAGCTTGGTCAGGTTCTTGATGAGCGCCGTCTGACGGTGGCCTTCGCTGGTGCCCTTCTTCTTGGGGCGCAGCTTCTGCATCCAGCGCGACATGAGGCCGGGTTTTTCGTCCTCGTCCGGCTGCTTCAGCGAGAGTTTGCCGAGCCGCGTCATGTAGATCAGGGCCGGGTTGCTGGTGATGAAGCAGGTTGGCGCTTCCGTCTGCTCAAGGATGCGCTGCATGGGCCGGACGTACTCTTCGCCGAAGATCATACAGCCGAAGATGAAATCCGCCTCTCTGGCGGCGTCTTCCAGGCGCTGCCAGTCAGCATCGGAGCGCAGGCCGGCGGCGCTGTGCAGCGAAAGCTGCATCTTTACCCCGTGGCGTTCGTGCAGGATGCGCGCAGCTTCGCGCAGGGCGGCGTTATGCCCCCCGTCCATTGTGACGTATACGAACCGTACTGTCTCCATGATGCCTGTGCCCTTCCCTCAAACGATGTTCGTGATGAGGACTGCCTGCTGAGTCGTTTGCGAAATGCTGCGGCGATTTCAAGCGCTGAACGTGCCGCGTCCCGGTCCCCCCAGGTGTTCGGCACTCAGTCCTCGATACCATCTTTGCTGATGATTTCCCGCACGGCGCGTTTAACGCGCTCATCGTCACCCGCGTTTTCGAGCGGGTCCTTGCGCAGCCGGTGCTGCAGCGACAGGGTCGCCACCTGGGCGATATCCTGCGGTTGCGCAGCGGTGCGACCTTCCAGCGCGGCCAGTGCGACGGCGGCGCGGCACAGCGTCAACTCACCGCGATGCCCATCGACTTCCAATGCCGCACACAGGCGCGCCGCTGCCTCGATCGCAGCGTGCGTCAGATCAATACGCGCCAGATTGTCCTTCGCCCGCGTCAGACGCTCACGCAGCTTCGCCTGTTCCGGCTCCCACTCCTGAGCGAAGTGCACCGGTTCCAGGTCATAGGCGCGACGGCGGCGGACGATCTCCACGCGCTCCTGAATATCGGTAATCGTGCGGATGCGGGCGTGCAGGCCGAAGCGGTCGAGCAACTGCGGGCGCAGGTCGCCTTCTTCCGGGTTGCCGCTGCCGACGAGCACGAAGCGCGCCGGGTGGCGGATGCTGATGCCTTCGCGCTCCACCACATTAACGCCGCTGGCCGCGACATCCAGCAGCAGATCAACCAGGTGATCTTCCAGCAGGTTGACTTCGTCAATGTACAGGAAGCCGCGATTGGCCCGGGCCAGTAGCCCCGGCGCGAAGGTCTGCACGCCGTCGACCAGGGCGCGCTCGACATCTAGCGAGCCGACAACGCGATCTTCCGTCGCGCCCAGCGGCAGGTCGATGACAGGGACGGCTTCCGTCAGGCCGGGTGCGTCCGGCTCCGGCGGATGCACGCTGCAATGTGGGCAGTCGGGCGAGGGTCGGGCCGGGTCGCAGTTGTACGGGCAGCCTGCGACGCGCTGCATCGGTGGCAGCAGGGCGGCCAGGGCGCGGACGGCGGTGCTCTTGCCGGTACCACGATGCCCCATGACCATCACCCCGCCAATCGCCGGGTCGATGACGCACAGCAGCAGCGACAGCTTAAGTTCGTCCTGGCCGACAATCGCCGTAAACGGATAAACCGGCGTCGGCGCGGGGCGGGTCGGCGTGGCCTCGGATGATCTGAGTTTCGATGAACGGTGTTTGCCGTTCAGGCGGGTGAACATGCGCGTTCCTTACCGGCTAGGTGTGTGCGATGATGAATTTTGTAAGGAAAGAGGTGGGTCAACAGAAAAAGCAGCATGGGCCCCCCAGGCTTTTCTCTCACAAACCTATCATGTTACCGAGTCACTGGCCATCGGATAGGCTCATTCCTCCGCTCAATCTATGACGATTGTCATCTTTCTCAGCGTGCCCCCGTGCGATTGTGTCACAAAAAGACAAACGCCCCGGGCGGGGCGTCTGCGATGCGTTGTTCAGTTGTAGCGCCTGCCATACCCGGCCACGACCGGGCACAGCCGTTTAGTAGGTATCGTTCTTGCGGCGGGATTCTTCGGCTTCGTCGTAGTAGCGGTAGTCCTGTTGATAGTCCTCGTCTTCGTCCGCCGCTTCATCCTGATAGCGGTTCAGGCTGGGACGCAGGTTGCCCCCAAACAGCATGAACAGGCCGATGCCGATCAGCGCGATGGGCCAGATCATGCCCCAGTTGATGCCCGCGAACAGGCCCGGAACGCCGAAGAGAATGCCAATGCCGATCACCCAGAAAGCACCGGTTGCGCTCTGCCAGGGCTTGCCCTCAGCCATGGTGCGGGCGATGATCGACGCGCCCACCACGAACATCACGCCAGGCCACCACCAGCCCGTCAGGAACAGCAGCGCCAGCCCGATCAGAAATACACCACCGCTGACCTGATCCGCATTCTGTGAACTGTTTTTCTTCTTGGTCATTTCATGAACCCCACTTCGCTCTGTCTTTGCTTTACATTTGCATTTACGCAGGCTGCGGTCCGGTGTTGCGCGCCACAATCAAAACGACGGACTATTTGCAGGTTTTTTACGCCCACATGCCGAGGATCGCCGCGACAGCCTGGTTTCAGACGCCCGCAGCGCAGCATTTGAAAACAGGTTTTGAAAATCCCCACAGCCCGTCAGATCGTGGTATGCTTGGCGGCAAGTCTGAAAAACAAGGAACGACCGATGAGCGAACCGTCAGCCAGCCGCAAACGTCACCCGACGACAGCCCATCTCGATGAAGATGCCGCGCTGCAGGCCGCTACTGAACAAGCCCGCGAGGAAGCCGCAGACGAATACGCGCATGCTCAGCCGGATGTCGCCCAACCGGATGTCGCCCGCCTGGAGGCCGACGCCGCCCCCGTCAAATCGAAAAACGATCTCAGCGAGGCGGAGATCCGCACGCTGGGTGCCCGGCTGATGAAGCGCGGGCCATCCAAGCGAAAACTACTGCGCCAGCTCTCCGAGGCGACCGGCAAAAGTCAGGTCCTCCTGCGCGATCTGGCCGAAGATATCTGGGAGGACAACCGCAGCGCCCGCCGGACGAACGCCTTCATCCTGATCGGCGTGGGCGCAGTGCTGATCCTCGGCGGGACTTACGCCGCCTTCCAGCTCGAAGTCACGCTGGCGCTGTCGGGTCTGCCGCTGCTGTTCGGCATTTACGTTTTCGGCACTGGCCTTTACGAGTTCTACCAGATCGGCCGCGAGTAGAGCGCGCCGTAGATTGTCGGCGCAGCGTGGCGGCGCACTGATACGCAGCAAAACGGGGCACCTGATCAGTGCCCCGCTGTGCTTCTCGGACCTGTGTTTTCGTACTGGCTCAGCCGGCTTACGCCTCTTTAGTGAAGACGTACTCGATCAGGCCCAGGCCGATCGTCGCCGTCACCGTGCCATCGTCCGCGACGGCCAGCCGGAACGCTTCGCCCGTCAGCGGCGGTTCGGTCATCACGTAGGAGCCGGGCAGCGCGTCCTCATCCGTCGTCATCCAGATCGGTGAGCTGAACTCATCAGCATCCAGGAGCAGCGCGCCATCGTCCGCCAGGCTGATGGTGATCGTCCCGAGCGCATCGTTGGTGTAGGTGCCGACGAAGTTCTCGATGGCCTCTTCGCTGGCTTCCGTCACCAGCGTAGCCTGGAACTCCGCCCGATTCTCTTCGGCTTCGGCGCGTTCCTCTTCCGTCGGGAAGTCCAGATCGCTCTCTTCGACGTCGTACAGCAGCTCAAGGAAGCGTGCGCGAATATAGCTCGGCGTCGGCGAGATGCGCTGATTGCTCAGCACGATGATGCCCACATCCGCGGCTGGCACGAAGGCCATATCGGAGGAGAAGCCGAGCGTATTGCCGCCATGGTTGTAAACCGTGATGCCCTTCCAGTCTTCGATGATCCAGCCCAGGCCGTATTCCAGGTTACCCCCGATGCGGATCTGCGGCTCCCAGGTGCGGGCCAGGCTCTCCGCGCTGACGAGGCGCGTGCCATCCGGGGCGACGCCTTCGTTCAGCATGAGCTGCACGTAGCGCGCCATATCGTTCGCCGTGGACCACAGCGCGCCCGCCGGGGCGATCGGCTCGACGAAGACTTCGTCAGAAAGCGGGATCGTCACCACATCATTCAGCACATTGCGGCTGTGCGGCGTGGCGATATTTTCGGCAGTTTCCGCCTGTTCCAGCGGGAGGAAGGTACGCGACATACCCAGCGGCATCAGCAGGCGCTCGTTGAGCATCTCGACATAGGCATCGTACAACATGCCGTATTCACCGCCATCGGCTGCGGCGGCCGCATAGCCCGCCGTCGCCACCAGTTGATTGCTGTACTGGAACGCTTCGCCAAACTCCGTGAAGAACTCAAAATCCGCCAGTGAGTCGATGACGTCTTCCGCGCTGAGTTCATTCGCGTTGAAGATGATCTCCAGGTCGCGGCGCGGCACGCCGGTGCAGGCACAGCTCAGGTTAGCGATGGTGATCTCCTCGCTGAGCGCCTCATCCATGACGGAGAACTCCGGCAGCACCTCGCGCACGGGCGCGTCCCAGTCGAGCAGGCCCTCATCGACCAGCATCGCCATGATGGTCGTCGTCATCGGCTTGGTCGTGCTGCCGATCATCATATAGGTATCCGCATCAACCCGCGCATCCTCACCGAAGGTCTGCACGCCAAACCCGTTCGCGTAGACGACCTCGTCCCCGCTGACGATGGCAATGCTGACACCAGGTGTCTCGAACTCAGTGAGCGTCTGCGCGATGAAGTCTTCCAGCGTGGCGATCAGTTCCGGCGTGATTTCACCGGCCTCGACGCCAGACAGCTCTTCTTCCGCCTCCGCGGCGAAGATCTCGAAGTCATCGCCAATGATGGCCAACTGCGATTGACGGCGCTGTATGGCGGTGATGTCCGTCGCGATGATCGACACGTAGCTGATGCCGTCCAGCAGTTCCGCACCGCCGACGAGGATCAGGCCGTCTTCGCCCATGCCATCTTCATAGATGACGTTTATCCCACGCTCCGACCCGGAGAGCAGCGCTGCGTCCTCGATGTCGGTGATGTCATCGTCCGTATAGCTCAGGTCATAGCCGCTGATGTCGTAATCGGCGGCGACGATCACCCAGGCTTCCGCCAGGGCTGCTTCCATGTCATCCGTCTCCAGCGCCATCAGGAAGACGAGCACTTCATCATCCGGGCCGCTGAGGACGCCGTAATCGTCGTAGTAGGTCGCCGTCCAGTTCGTCGGGATGCTGGTGCCGAACAGCCCGGACGGGTCCGTGTAGGTCATCTCGGCGGGGTCTTCGGCTGCGCCGTCTTCGGGGTCAGCGGCCTCGTCAGCCGCTACTGGCGTATAGGCTTCCACCACCGGGACGAAGACATCAAAATGCAGGTCTTCGTACTGATCGGGCGTCGTCTGGAACAGCACCAGATAGGTCGTGCCATCCGCCTCGGCCAGCGCCAGATCAACCAGCAGCGTGATACCCGGCGCTTCTACATTCACGAAGTAGACATCCCAGGTCAGGGCGTCAGTGTCAATCTGCTCGACCGGCTCTGGCACTTCTTCGAGGAGCAGGCTGGGCAGCAGTGCTTCCAGCAGTTCGCCCGCGCCAACGCCCGGCGCTGCCTGCTGGACCAGTACCGTCACCCCACCATCAAGGGTATAAGCACCGGGGCCCAGTTCCGTCCAGCCCTGCACAACCAGCCCCTCTATCCCGAACTGCTCACTGCTGAACGGCTCCAGCGTGATCGAATCCTGCGCTGCTGCGGGCAGCACCAGCAGGGGCAGCACCAGCAGCAGGCTGACGGCAAAACTCACATACCACTGAACACGTTTCATTATCATGACGTCTCCTAGTGTTGAATCGACACTGTCATTGTAAATTAATTTTCAACGTCGCCATCCCCTAAAGACAGGGGGGGACGCTTCCCCCGGACGAGGGAACTTGCGCGGCTGATGCGCTTCATTGTCCGAAACAGCCATCACACCATGCTGGTGCTGCCTCGCGTATTCTGACCATAAGCCATTTGAGGCCACCCGGCCACCCCCGATCGGGGGAAACCCCTGCCGTCGGGCGTTGTCGCTGTTCTGGCGTTGTCGCTGTTACAGAGACTGCGGTATAGTAGGCAGGGGTAATGCAGATCGCTTACCGTTTATATTGGCTGTTTACATGAATCCGGCGGGGAACCGTGCTGCGACGACAGCCTGACATCTGGCGAAACCGGGGTAACAAACTGATCTGGCTGCTGGCGCTGCTGGTTGTTGCGTCGGTAGCTGTTGTATCGCCGGCTGCGACGCTGCACGCCCAGGAGACGCAGTCGCAGGAGACCCAATCGCCGCCGATCATCGATCTGGCAGCTCAGCTCCCCAACGGCGAAATCGTCGTCCACGTGCGCGGGCTGGATGCACCGTCCACCGCCACTCTGGATGAAATCAGCCTGCGGCCCGAAGCAACGCCACTCCCGCTGACCTTGTGGCTCGTGCTGGATGCAGGCGGCGGCATGGTCAACGTGCAGCCCGCCGTTCAGGATGCGCTGCGCAATCTGCTGCCGTCCAGTGAAGCCCGCGTCGCCCTGATTACCTACGGGCGCACCGTCACCTTTCAGCCACCGACCAGTCAGCTTAGCGCCATCCAGAGCGCCCTGAGTGCTTATCAGGCCACCGCGCAGGCACCGTCCTGTCTGGCCGATGCGCTCAATCTGATTGCTGAAACAGAACGCAGCGTCACCCGAGCGTGGCGCGTGCTGGTCGTCAGCGGCGGCGATAGCGTCGGCTGTGAGACGCCGCTGCCCTTTGTCCCCGCGCCGGTGGATGTCATCAGCTATGCTGCCGAACCGTCGGAGGCGCTGCAGACGTGGGTCACTGAGAATAACGCCACGCTCACGCGGGCCACGCTGCGCACCACGCAGGACGTCCTGCGCAGCATCCAGGCCAGCTGGTCGGACCCGGTCTATGCGGTGCGCGGCGCGGCGGGCCGCGTCGTCACGGAAGGCACGCTGACATTGGGCGAATTCAGCCTGTCGGTGGAGCCGCTGGCCGTCGCCGGGACGGTGCTGCCGCCCACACTGACGCCGACCATCACGCCGACGTTCACACCGACGGCGACAGCGACCGCTACGGATACGCCTACCCCCACACCGACGCCGACCGCCACCCCAACCGCGACGCCATCTGCCACGCCGACGGATACGCCCACCGTAACGCCGACGTTCACGCCGACCGTCACGCCCTCGGTGCCCGTCGCGCGGCTGCTGCTAATGGCGTCGCCCCGCAGCGGCCCCGGCATCCGCTTCGATACGCTGACCCCTCCCATCGCTGAAGGCGAGGTGCGGCGCATCCTGGCCACTGATCCGACCGGCCTGTGGCTCAAAATCGCCACTGGTACCGAAGGCGAGCAGGCCGACGGCTGGGTGCTGGCCCGCGTCGCTGAAATCGGCGGCGACCCGGCAGATATCCCGGTGGAAGCCATCACGAGAGCTCCCACGGCGACGCCCGCCGTCGCCGCTGCGACCGTCACGCTGACCGGTGACGCGGCGGCGATCGCGGTCGTCCCGACAGTGGCAACCCTGCCCATCGACCCGACCCCACAGCCGCCAGAAGATGGCTCGACCGGCCTGGTCGACGATCTCAGCCTGGAGGTACTGATCGGCGCGCTGGTCATCGGCCTGATTCTGATCGCGGTGCTGCTGGCAGCCGTCGTGAGGAACCTGCGCGAGCGCCGCCGTCGTCAGATAGAAGATCGAGAGGAGGCCACGAACTTCTATCGCACCATTGAAACCTCGCTGGAAGCCGCCGTGCGCACTGGACGCGCAGCCGGTGACGACGAAGCCGGTGACGACGAAGCCGATACGCCCGCCTCCCGCGATAAGGGCGAAGATGATCAGGTCGGCACGCTGCGACCGGAATCAACACCAGCGTATGAACCCGCCAGCCCGGATACGCCTTCCATGCCCCCGCCCGGTAGCACACCGGCCCCCGGCTCGCCTGGGGACCCGCTCGCCAGCCGTCTGATCGTGCCGGAAAATGGCGAGGAATCGCTGGTGCTGACCAACGTCAGCAGCCGACAGGTGCAACAGATGCGGCAGGGTGCCGCCCGATCAAATGGGGTGGCCTGGCTGCGTGTGCTTGGTCAGGATTACGCGGCGGACTATCTGCTGCCGTGGGAGGGTCTGACGATCGGGCGCGGCGTCGATAGCGACATCCGCATCCTGGGTGATGACATGATCTCCCGCAAGCACGCCCGCCTGACCGTCACCGAAGCGGGGCAGGTTTCCATCACGCGCCTCAGCGCCGCCAACCCGATCATCGTGCGCGGGCTGTCGGTCGTCAACGACTTCCAGCTCGAAGCCAACGACATCATCTATCTTTCACCCCAGACGCGCATGATCTTCATCGCTAACCCCAGCCTCGATCAGCCGCCGACGACCTCGCCGCTGGCACGGGCCGCCACCAGCGCCGCCGAAGCGGATACGCGCCCCACCGACGAGGACGAATCACTGCGACAGACGCGCCTGATGCGCGCCGCCGATATTGACCGGCTCAAACGCGAGAACGAACAACTGACCGGCATGGCCTGGCTGCGCCTCATCGACAGCGAACAGGGCCGCGACATCCTGATGCGCCAGCGCGGGCTGATCATCGGCAGGCTGCCGGATTGCGACATCGTCATCCAGAACGACCCGACCATCAGCCGCCAGCACGCCCGCCTCGAAGCAGTACCCGGCGGACAGCTCAAACTCACCCGTCTGAGCCACACCAACCTGATCTACCTCAACGGCAACCCCGTAGAAGCGGTCGCCTTCGTCCGCGCCAATGACGTGATCCAGCTCTCAGAGCAGGTACGGCTGATCTTCATCGCCGCTGCCGGCCAGCCCAGCGCGGATGCCGACGACAGCTACGGTCACACGCCGCCACCGACCCCGCCACTCTCGCCACAGTTTTAGACGAATCTATCACGTACGCTGCGAGCTTGAAAACACGCGCGGCCCCTCTCTGTCAGAGGGGCCGCAGGTAGAACTGCTTTCTGAGGGGTGCGGGAGCAAAGCCCCCGAAGATGGCCCGACTCAATACCCGCCGCGTGGATCAGGGTAGGCGTGGCCGCCGCCAAAGCCGAAGTCGGGCGTGGCCGTCGGACGAGCGGGCAGCGGCGCGTCGTAATCGACCGGCAGGAAGCGGATCGTCGCCCGTGTATCGAGCGTAAACAGCGCGACCCAGCCTTCCGTGTTGCCCGTACGCACTTTGACCCAGGGGCTGTAGGCGCTGCGCGCCAGCAGCTCGACTTCGGTACCACGCGGCAGCGTCAGCACGACGGGGAAGGTAGCGTCGGGTGCGGTGCGCAGGTTGCTGCCAGCAGACACGTTGACGACGCCCGTCCGGCCCAGTTTGCCGTAGCGCTGCGGCGGTACCGGCGTCGCCTCATAAACGGCGCGCACGACGCCCGGCTCCCCACCGAGCAGTTCCGCGAACATCCAGCCCGTTTCGCCATTGCCCAGGCGGACGTGCAGCCAGTCGCCTTCTGCGGTGCGCCCCAGCACACTCATGACGGTGCCAGCCGGCACCTGATACAGCAGGCGGCTGTCGGCATCCGGCTCGGCGCGCATGTTGACGTTACCGCTGGCAGTCACGTAGCCGGGTTCCGGCAGCAGCACCGGGCGGTCGAGGATGACGATCGGCAGGTTGGCGATCATGCTCGGCGTGAGCGGCTGCGCGCCGCTCGGGATGTTCTGCGGCTGCATGAAGGCATCATCGACGTAGGTCACGTCGAGCTGCTGCCCGGCGTAGACAACGCGCTCCTGACCAAAAACGAGGAAGCGCGCCTGCCCCTCAATCATGATGAAGGCCGCACGCAGGCTCTCGCCCAGGTCGTGCGTCTGGACAACCAGCGTCCCGTTCAGATCAATGGATACGCCGTTGATGACTAAGCGAGAGGGCACGCCATACTGCCCCTGCACGACGAACGCGCTGTAGGGCAGGCCCGCGCATACGCCGCGATCCGGGTGGCGCGTGCGCACCGTCATCGACTGCCACTTGGGCAGGTTCAACCCAGGCGGCGTGACGTCACGCAGTTCGACATCGCCCAGCAGCATTGCGTTCATCTGGATTTCGTCTTCGAGGTGCAGATACATCAGGCCGCCGCTGTTGTTCGTCAGCAGGGGCGCGCTGTTGATCCAGTCAACGCTCTGCGCCTCCACGAGCGACCCGGCCAGCGCAATCGAACTGGTCAGGTTGGCGGGTTCCACCTTGGGGGGATGGCCGCCATTACACAGGAAGCCGCTCGGCTGGCCCAGACACGCTTCGCCAGCGGCGGTGTACAGGCCGCGCAGGATGTTATCGCACTGCGCGTCCAGCGCGACGCGATCCGGTGTGGCGCTCGGGGGCCGGGTGGGCGGCGGCGTACTGGTCGCCGTGACGTGCACGAAGGTCGGGATGCCGGTCGGCTGCGGCGTGGGCGTGACGTAGATCACCTGGCGTGTGGCGACCGCCTCTACCGGCTGTACGTTCAGCGGCACCACGCCGACAACTTCCGGCGCACCGCAGGCAGTCAATAGCATGAGCGTGGTCAACAGAGCGGCGAGTGAATTGCGCCGGGCGACCCCGGCAGTAAATCGCGCAATCTGGATGTAAGAGCGCATCGTCAGGCGCATAACCTACCCGTCAGGACTGTTGGCTGGATGACATTGTGCGACATTGTACCATGAAAGCCCCCCGCGCCTGCCACAGTATCTGCAAAGCGTCAGGTAGTGTGTTGGCGGCAATCCGTTAACGGCAACCCATTAACGGCAACCCATGGTGACAAGCCAGCTTAACGCCAGTATAATAAGCCTTAGATTTATCAGAAAAAAGACCATACTCCGGATTTTATTTATGGAACCGATCACCGATAAGATGGGCCGTCCACTGCGCGATCTGCGGCTGTCAGTCACGGATCGCTGCAACTTTCGCTGCACGTACTGCATGCCCGCGGAGATTTTCGGCGAGGGCTATCGCTTTCTGCCAAAGCAGGAGCTGCTCAGCTTTGAGGAGATCGACCGGCTGGTGCGCGTGATTGTGCGCCTGGGGGCGGTCAAGCTGCGCATCACCGGCGGCGAACCGCTGGTGCGCCAGGATATCGAAAAACTCATCGTCATGCTCAACCAGATCGACGGTGTCGAAGACATGGCCATGACGACCAACGCCTACTTCCTGCCGCAGAAGGTCGCAGCGCTGAAAGAGGCCGGGCTGCAACGCCTGACCATCAGCCTGGATTCCCTGGATGCGGAGGTCTTCCAGAAGATGAACGGCGGGCGCGCCAGCGTCGAGCGCGTGCTGGAAGGCATCGCCGCCGCTGAGCAGGCCGGGTATACGCCGCTGAAGATCAACGCGGTCGTCCAGCGCGGCGTCAACGATCACACCGTGGTCGATCTCGCCATGTGGGCACGCGAGCGCGGCCATATCATCCGCTTCATCGAATATATGGACGTCGGCACCATGAACGGCTGGCGCATGGATGATGTCGTCCCCGCGCGCGAGATCGTCGACCGGATCAGCGCCGCCGCACCCCTGGAACCCGTAGAGAAGAATTATCGCGGCGAAGTCGCCGACCGCTACCGCTATGTCGATGGCAGCGGCGAGATTGGCGTCATCTCGTCAGTGACGAACCCGTTCTGCGGGGCGTGCACGCGCATGCGCCTGTCCCCAGAGGGGCAGATCTTCACCTGCCTGTTCGGGACGAAGGGCACCGACCTGCGCGAGCCACTGCGCGCCGGGGCCACCGATGACGAGCTGGAGCAGATCATCCGCAACACATGGGGGCACCGTATCGACCGCTACAGCGAGATCCGCACCAGGCTGACCCAACCGCGCAAAAAGGTCGAGATGTACCACATCGGCGGTTAGTACCTCACCCCAACCTCTCTCTGAAAGAGAGGGCAACCAGAAAGTGATTTTCTCGGGCGATGCGGTACGTCACACACCTGCGGCGATTTTCAGCAGACTGTGCAGCAGGACGTTTGCCCCGTTGATGATATCCGGCTCCCGGGTGAACTCCGCCGGGTTGTGGCTCAGCCCTGCGACGGAAGGCACGAACAGCATGGCCGAGGGCGCGATCCGCGCCACGCTCTGCGCGTCATGCCCGGCGAAGCTCAGCATCCGCGTACACGAAAACCCCAGCGCCTCACAGGCTTCCTCAACTGCGCTGATCGCCCGCTCATCGAGGGGTGCCGCCGGGATCGCCCCGACGCGCTGCGCCATCAGCGAGATTTCGTCCGGCGTGCTGACGTCGTAGGCCAGTTCGAGCAGTTCCACCTCCATATCGTCGAGGGCGGCGTCGCTGCCGTGACGGAACTCCATCGCCAGCTCGACTTCGCCCGGCACAATGTTGAACGCACCGGGCCGCGCCTCGATGATGCCGAAATTGATGACGCCCGGCGTGTGCTCCCGGATGACGCGCTGCCGCGCCCGCTGGATGAAATCGACGGTGACCCACAGCGCGTCGGCGCGTTCCTTCATGGGGGTGGTCCCGGCGTGCGCCGCCTGCCCGACGAAGCGCAGAATGTACGAGCGTATGCCGACCAGCGCCGTCACCGCGCCGATATCCGTGCCGGATTGCTCCAGGCGTTTGCCCTGTTCAATGTGCAGTTCGATATACCCCGCGACGTCATCCCGCGCCGCTGCCAGCAGCCCCTCACGGCTGAGTCCGGCGCGCTCCAGGCTGGCATCGAGCGTCGGCCCACGACCGCGCGCGCTGTTGAGTTCGCTCGGCGAGAGTGCGCCAACCATGGCGCGGCTGCCGAGCAGCCCCAGCAGCGTGCCTTCTTCATCCGTGAAGTTGACCAGTTCCAGCGAGACAGGCGGCACCTGCCCGGCTTCCTTGATCGTCCGCAGCGCTTCCAGCGCGGCCACTACGCCCAGCGCCCCGTCGAAGCGCCCGCCGTTGGGCACGCTGTCGAGGTGGCTGCCCGTCAGCACGACGCGCCGGTCATCCCGCCCGATCAGACGCCCGTACTGGTTGCCCGCGCTGTCCTGACGATACGCCAGCCCCGCAGCTTCGATCTGACGCCGCAGCCAGGCCCGCGCGGCGAGGTCCGCATCGGAGAGCGCCGGACGGCTGACGCCGCCTTCTGGCGTGCCACCAATGGCGGCCAGTTCAGCGAAATCATCCAGAAAACGACCTGTATTGATGCTGAGCATCCTGTGCACTCCTGTTACAGGCAGAAAAGCCCGCCGCTGCGTCCAACATGAGGGTATCATAGCATAGATGGGCGGCGCGCAGGCTGTCACTTGCCCGGACGTGTCGCCCGCACTATGATGCATCATGCGCCGATAGAACTACCATCTACAGCAACAGCGTTTACAGCATCAGCGTTTACAGATCACTACAGAATATCCCGAGGGTAGGACACATGCAGTTATACGCCTGGAACGTGAACGGCATCCGCGCCGCACAGAAAAAAGGCTTTCTCGATTGGCTGTACGCGACGCAGCCGGACATCCTGGGCATTCAGGAGACGAAAGCCCACCCCGACCAGCTCGATGACGCCCTGCTGAAGCCAGAGGGCTATCACACCTACTGGGCCAGCGCCACGCGCAAGGGCTACAGCGGCGTCGCCCTGTACACCAAAAAAGAGCCGCTCTCCGTACAGATTGGCCTGGGCAAATCGGAATATGACGACGAGGGCCGGACCATCGTCGCCGATTACGGCGATTTCGTCTTCATCACCGCCTACTTCCCCAACGGCGGCAGAGATCACAGCCGCGTGCCTTACAAGATGATCTACAAAGCGGATTTCCTGACTTACTGTAATGGCCTGTGTAATCAGGGCCGTCCGGTCATCTTCTGCGGGGATGTCAATACGGCGCACCAGCCGATCGACCTGGCTCGTCCGAAACAGAACGAGAAGACGACCGGCTTCCTGCTGGAAGAGCGCGCCTGGATCGATGACATCGTCGGCCAGGGCTACATCGATACCTACCGCCTGCTGAACCCTGACAAAGTCGGCGCGTACTCCTGGTGGTCGAACCGCAGCGGTGCCCGTGAGAATAACATCGGCTGGCGCATCGACTACTTCTTCGTTTCAAAGGACCTCAGGGACCGCATCGTCGGGGCCGAGATCCACGCCGATGTGCTCGGCAGTGATCACTGCCCCATCAGCCTGACCCTGCGCTGAGCCGTCCGGCCCGGTTCAAAACAGGGCGAGCTAACCCGCAAACGTGCGATTTTCAGGAGCGCACCGCATCATCACCGCAACGCAAAAGGGACGCCGACGGCGTCCCTTGCGTTTGTCTGGTTCTGGCGGGCGTGGCCCTAATTGGGCGAAACGCGGATCGCCGGGCCCATCGTCGAGGTCATGACGATGCGGCGAATGTACATACCCTTGAGCGCGCTCGGGCGGATGGATTCGATCGCATCCAGGGCGGCGCGGGCGTTTTCCAGCAGTTTTTCCGTCTCGAAGCTGGCCTTACCAATCGGCAGATGCAGGTTGCCCGTCTTGTCGTTACGGAACTCAACACGACCGGCCTTGAGTTCTTCGATCACACGGGGCAACTGATCAGGCGGCACGACCGTCCCGGCTTTCGGGTTCGGCATCAGGCCGCGCGGGCCGAGGATACGCGCAATACGACCGACCTTGCCCATCATCTGGGGCACGGCCACCGCCGCGTCGAAATCCAGCCAGCCTTCGTTCTGAATCTTGCCGATGAGCGCATCGTCACCGATGAAATCCGCGCCGGCTTCCTGCGCTTCTTTGGCGGCGTCGCCTTCCGCAAAGACGACAACGCGCACGGTACGGCCCAGGCCATGCGGCAGCATGACGGTGCTGCGCACCTGCTGATCGCTGTGGCGCGGGTCGATGCCCAGGCGCAGATGCAGCTCGATCGTCTCATCGAACTTGGCCGTCGCCATCTTCTTGACCATATCGACCGCTTCGGCCAGGCTGTAATCAGCCTGATTGTCGTAGGTTTTCACCATATCTTGATAGCGTTTACCGCGTTGTGGCATGAGTTATCCTCCTGTGGTCGTAGCGGGCTGTAGCCCTGCCACATATGATTCCGGAGTGGCTTGTGTCTGCTTAGTCGACGATCTCAACGCCCATCTGACGGGCTGTGCCTTCGATCTGGCGCATGGCCCCTTCGATGTCCAGGGCATTCATGTCCTGCATCTTGGTCTCGGCGATTTCGCGCACCTGGGCGCGCGTCAGCTTACCGGCTCTGTCCGTGATCGGGTTGGACGCGCCTCTGGGTATGCCAGCGGCCTTCTTGATGAGGAAGGCGGTCGGCGGGCTTTTGAGGTTGAAGCGGAACGAGCCATCCTGGAAGATAGTAATCTCCGCCGGGATGATCTCGCCGATGCGATTGGAAGTACGGGCGTTGTAGTCCTTGCAGAACTGCATCAGGTTAACGCCATGCTGGGCTAACGCCGGGCCGATGGGCGGCGCGGGGTTCGCCTTGCCTGCCTGGATTTGCAGGGTAACGATTGCTTTGACTTTCTTAGCCATAGGGTGTTCCTTCGCTCCGTGTGACTTGTGCCTGGGATGGCGGTGCCGCTGGACCAGCGACACACACGTTCAGACGCGATAAGGGGCGCACAAATGCGCCCCTGCATATTATAGCCAGCCCGGACGACGTTTCCAGGGTGGGTTCAGCCGTCGCGGGGTGGGAATACGGCCTTTCAGTATTCTTCCGGCCACCACGGGCGGCGGATGAGCGTCAGCAGGAACAGCGCCGTAAAGCCCGTCACGATCCCAGGGGCGGCCAGCACCAGCAGCAGCACCGGGATCGACAGCGTGATGAAGCCGACGCCGCTGGTCAGACCAGCCAGCAGCAGCGCATAAACTGTCAGCGGGCTGACGATGTGCGCCAGCACCCACAGCCACGCGGCGCGGGTATAGCGCCCCATGACCAGCGACTGCCCCAGGCTTAGGCCGATCCCTGGCAGACCGCCGATCAGTGCGGCGTACGCGGCAATCAGGCGCAGGTCCGGCAGATTGGGCCGTTGGAGGCGCGTTAGCTTTTCGACCAGCACGCCGACTTCCTCCGCCAGCATACCCGCCATGACGCCCGCCGCCAGCGTCCCGACGAAGGCCCCAATCAGGCTGACGATCAGCCAGCCCCGGAACTCGCCCCGGAACTTCTGGCGCAGCAGCCAGCCCTGCACATTGCCGACGAGCAGCGCCAGCAGCACCGCGACGACAGCCGCCGCCGTCAGCAGGCCGGCCCACGGTAAAATCAGCACTTTCAGGACGAGCGGCACCGTCAGCGGCAGCAGCAAAACCGCCCCGATGGCAGCAGCCAGCCCGCTCAGGCTGATCCCTAGCACCCACAACAGGATGAAGCGCAGACTCGTGAGAACCTGGTACATAATCATGTCCTTCTCTAACGCCCTCACTATAACATAAAGCCCCCGTGAGATGCAGCCACCGTCTGCCCGACGACAGCTCAAAGCCCCTTGAAGCCAACCTGCGGGCGACCTACAATGCGCCCTATGATCGCAATGGTTGGACATATTCTAAGCGCCGTTTATCTGCTGTGTGCGATGCTGCTGGCGCTCTACACGCTGGGACAGGTCATCCTGCTGGTGCAGTATCTGCGTCAGCGGTCTTTCGTCACGCCACCCAACCCCGACGACTGGCCGCAGGTGACCATCCAACTGCCGATCTACAACGAAAAGTACGTCGTAAGACGCCTGCTGCGCGCCGTCGGCGCGCTGGATTACCCCCGCGACCGCCTGCACATCCAGCTTCTGGATGATTCCACCGATGAAACGCAGCAGATCGCGGCGGCGGAAGTCGCGCGGCTGCGACGGGCTGGCGTGTACATCGCTCACGTGCGGCGCGCTGATCGCAGCGGCTATAAGGCGGGCGCGCTGGCCGCCGGCCTCGCACAGACGAACAGCCCCTTCATCGCCATCTTCGACGCCGACTTCGTGCCCCCGCGCGATTTCCTGCGGCGGACGCTGCCGCATCTGCTGGCGGATGAGCGGCTCGGCTTCGTTCAGACGCGATGGGCGCACCTCAACGCGGAACACAACGCCCTGACGCGCGCGCAGCGGCTGGCCGTCGATACCCACTTCGTCATTGAGCAGGCGGCCCGCAGCGGCTCCGGCTGGCTGATGCCTTTCAATGGGACAGGCGGCGTCTGGCGGGCAGCGACTATCCACGACGCGGGCGGCTGGTCGGCGCGCACCCTGACGGAAGACCTCGACCTAAGCTATCGCGCACAACTGCGCGGCTGGCGCGCCCGGCTGCTGCCTCAGGTCATCGTCCCCGGCGAGCTGCCGGTGCATCTGGCGGCCTATGCCCAGCAGCAGGCGCGCTGGGCGGCAGGCAGCACGCAGAATCTGCGCTGGCTGCTTGGTCATGTGTGGCGTGCCCCGCTGCGACTCTCCAACAAGCTGATGGCCACGCATCATCTGTGCCAGTACGTGCCCCAGCCGCTGATGCTCATCATGCTGCTGCTGGCACCGCCGCTGCTGCTGATCGATCGGCTGGAAGTGCTGCCGCTGGCCCCCCTCGGCCTGCTGGGGCTGGCCCCCCCGCTGATGTACACCCTGACGCAGCGCGCCCTGCGTTCAGACTGGCTGCATACGCTGCGAGCGCTGCCGGTGCTGGTGCTGCTCGGCACCGGGTTGATCGCGCATAACAGCCGCGCCATGCTGAAATCCCTGCGCCTGTCCGACGCGCTGCCCTTCGAACGCACGCCAAAATTTGGCCAGAAATCCCACAGCGCCGATGCCTATCACCTCAGCGTGCCCGCCTGGGCCCGCATCGAGAGCCTGCTGGCGCTGTATGCCATGTGGGGCGTCGCCCTGGCGCTGACACAGGCCCCCGGACTCGTCCCCTACCTGCTGCTGCACGCGCTGGCATTCCTCGCAGTGCTCCGCTGGCGCTGGCAGGATGCCCGCCGCATCGAGCAGGCACGGACCCGCGCCAGAGTCGCCCGCAGCACCGACTGATCCCCAGAAAATCAAGCCGCAGCCAATATCGTAACATCTTACCTTAAGCTCATGGACGTGGGCTGGAAAGTGCGCTAGACTGTTAGTAGGTCACTAGACTCAGATTTCTATTATGTAAACATCCTAATAGAATATCGCCACAGCGCACCATCACACTCTTGTCTGTTAGGAAGAGCACTGGAGTGCCACGATGACTGCTGTTCCCAATCGTCAGTCCGCTGCCCTTTCGTCGACCCAACCCCCAAAAATCACAACTTCTGCTCGTCGCTGGCGCGCCTGGCCCTGGCTGCTGCTGGCTTTGGTCATCCTCGGTACGGCCCTCCGCCTCTATAATCTGACGGCAGAGAGCCTGTGGGTCGATGAGTTCATCATGGTCAACGTGACGAACACCGTCGAAGACGCCCGCGCCACCATCGAGGGCGGACGTCCGCCGGTATTCGTCGTCCTCGGCACGCTCTGGTCGAGCGTGTTCGGTCAGTCCGTGACGACCATCCGGCTGCTGCCGCTGATCGGCAGTGTGCTCGGGCTGATCGCGCTGTTTGCCGTCGGGCGCACGTACTTCAATCCGATGGTCGGCCTGATCGCGGTGCTGATCGCGGTACTTGCCCCGCAGCAGATTTATCACGCCCAGGATTACCGTTATTACGCCTGGCTGCTGCTGTTCACGCTGCTGTCGTATCTGTTCCTGTATCGGATGCTGCAGCGGGGTCGCTGGCTGGATATGGCGCTGTATGTGGTCTTCGGCGTGCTGATGTTTTACACGCACTCCTACGGCGCATTCGTCCTGTTTGGTCAGGGGCTGGCGGTGCTGCTGCTGATCTGGCGGCGGCGCAACCGGCTGCTACAGTGGGTGCTCAGTCAGGTACTCATCCTGGCCGGGATCTCAATCGGGCTGTATCAGTGGTTCTTCAAAGCGCAAATCTCAGGGATCGATGGCGCTGAAGGCGGTATCACGCAGGCATGGCTGACCACGCCCGCATGGTCAGAGCCTATCAAGGACCTGGTGCGCTTCTACTTTTACGAGCCACAGGAACTGTGGATCGCAATCGCTGCGGCAGCGCTCATCGTGGGCGGGGTCGTCTGGCTGGCGATGCGCGGCATGGCTCCCCTGCGCCAGACCGTCGCCGAAGCCGGGCCTTCGATCCGGTCGCGCGGCGAGGCGCTGACGCTGATCGTGTTCTGGCTGCTGATCCCCATCGTGACGCCCTTTGTTCTGTCTTATGTCATCGCGCCGATCTACTACACGCGCTACGTGATCACAGCGGCCCCGGCCATCTTCCTGCTGACCGCCGCGCTGCTGTGGGGGCTGCGACGTGTCGTCCCGCTGGGCTGGTCGCTGAGTGTGCTCGTGGTCCTGCTCGGCGCGCATCTGATTGCCACGTACTATCAGCCCCCCGTAAAGGAACAGTGGGATCAGGGACTGGCCTATATTGCCGCCAATCAAAGTGATGACAGTGCGCTCATCTTCACAACCATGTGGAACCGCTGGGACCCGGAGACGGTCGCCTGGTACTACACGGGCGACGCCGCCCTGTGCGGCCTCAACACAGACACCCTGGATGACAACGCACACACGGCGGAGCTGAGCGCATGCGTCGGTGATGCCCGTGAAGTATGGGTACTGGGAACAGATGCCCTGCGGCTCTCGCTGGAGGAGTTAGCCGCTTTCATCCGCGAGATGTTCGGTTACGAGCTGGTCGACACGCAGAGCTACTTCAGCATGCACGTGTTCCAGTTTGAGCCGACATCGCAATAAGGAATTGCCAGCTCACCCGTCGTCCTGGATGCCGCGCGCATACGCCTTCTGAGTGAGCTGGTGAATTTCCTGGCGTGTGCGTTCGTGATTGAGGAAGGTGCGGAACTTCAGCGCCACCAGTGAGGCCGCCTGCGCGTTGGAATACGCCAGCCCGACCGCCGCCGAGAGCTGAACGCCTTCCACCGGCACAATCTGGATGGTCCCACGCGCCAGTGCCGACTGTGCATCCAGCCGCGAGACGAACGACAGACCCACACCACACTCGACCGCCGTGATGATCGCGCTGTGGTTGCCGATCTCCATGCGAATGTCGAAACGCTCCACTTCCACGCCGAAGGGCCGCAGCGTATCACGAACAGCTTGTCGACAGGCGGAATCCTCGCCCTGGCAGACGAAGTGCTGCCCGGTCAGGTCCTGTGGGCGGATCGACGTCCGCTGGCTGAAGGGGTGGTCGATTGCGGCGATCAGCACGATCTGATCTTTAAACAGCGGCAGACACTCCAGCGGCGCGCAGTGATTGACCACGCTCATGATGCCGTAATCCATCTGGCCGCTGATGATCTTCTCCGTGAGTTCGGACTTGCTCATGGCGGGGATGCGCACGCGCACCAGCGGATAAAACGCCTGGAAGCGCGCCGCAAGCTGGATGAAGACGCTGCTCGTCGAGGGCAGGCTGCAACCGATGAGCAGATCGCCCAGCACCTCATCGTTGCTCATGCGGATGAACTCTTCAGTCGTGATGACCATCTCGACGATCTCGCGGGCGCGTGGCAGCAGCGCCTGACCCGCTTTCGTCAGGTGGATGGCGCGTCCGCTGCGCTCGAACAGTTTGACCTGTAGATGCTCTTCCAGTGCGCGGACCTGCATACTGACGGCAGGCTGCGTCATATTGAGCTTATGCGCCGCAGCGGTGAAGCTGCCCACTTCAGCGGCGAGATAGAAGACGCGCAGGGCGTGGATATCCAGCATAATGGCCTCGACACGACCTGATCTCACGGGCCGCCTTCAGGCAAGATGGCCTGAAGGCGATGATATATGCTAACGCAGCGGAGCCATCCTGCCCCCTGTGAGATGTTCTGTAAGCGCAGGTCATTTGTCACCTGAAGATGTCCATTAAGTGCGCACCGTGTATGCAGCCTCTGAAACTCAGGACCTCTAAAACACCACTATGAGCGATAATGAGCCTTATTGGCCACAAAACACGCCCTCAGGGTAAAGCGCATAACGCCCGCGTCCGGGCGATGGCGCAGCGCATGGTACAGATGCTCACCAGCGGCTGATGGTCTCGCCACCGCACTCGCAAACAGGCCGCCGATCCGTCGGCGGCTTGTTTGCTTCTGTGATACCATACAAAGGGTCCGGCAAACGCTTACGTTATGGGTTATCACAGCACACTCGCCGCGATTCAGGAACAAAAGCGCCCGGTGCGACGTCTTGTTAGAGTTCGTAAAAGCGATAACCAGCTTTACCAATTCGCCTAAGGAGAGCAAGATGCGTCATGTTCCACTGCGGCTGATCGTTATCAGCCTGATCGTCTTCGCAATGATCCCGCTGGCACACGGCCAGATGTCTACAGATAGCGACCTCGTCGGCACACAATGGGAACTCGAGAGTATCGATGGTGAAAGCGTGCTCGATGGCACGTCCGTTACCCTCAGCTTCGGCGAAGATGCCCGCGCCAGCGGCAGCGGCGGCTGTAACAGCTACGGCGGCAGCTACAGCATCAACGACACGTCCATCAGTTTCGGCCAGATGATCAGCACTATGATGGCCTGCGAAGAAGGCATCATGACGCAGGAGATGGCGTACTTCCAGGCGCTTGAATCCGCCAGCGGCATCAGCCTGGAGGGCGACACCCTCATTATCACCTACGGCGCGGAACAGGAACTGCGCTTCAGCCGCCTGACGCTGGTCGGCACCACCTGGGAACTGACGTCACTCGCTGGCAGCGATGTCGTGGAAGACACGACCGTCACGCTGACCCTGGGCGAAGAGAACGCGGTCACCGGCGATACGGGCTGCAACGTCTATCGGGGCAGCTACATGCTGGACGGCCAGGCGATCAGCTTCGGCCCACTGCTGACCACCCGCCGCGCCTGCCTCAGCGATGAAGCCGCCGCGCAGGAGCAGGCATTCCTCGCCGCGATGGAAAACGCCAGCGACTACGTTCAGCAGGGCGACCAGCTCACCATCAACACGACAGAAGGAGAGCAGTTAATCTTCATGGCAAGCCTGACCCTGGAAAATACCGCCTGGCAGCTCGACACGCTGGCCGGCAGTGAACTTGTGCCGGATAGCAGCATCACCATGGAGTTTGATGCGGAAGGCCGCGTCGCCGGATCAGCAGGCTGTAACCGCTACACCACCAGCTACATGGTGGATGCCAACAACCTCAGCTTCAGCATGGCGGCGGCGACCATGATGGCCTGTGCGCCAGAACTCATGGAACAGGAACGCGCCTTCTTCAACGCGCTGGAGACCGCCAGCACCTTCGAACTCAGCCAGGATCAGTTCGTCATCACCTACGCCGACGGCCTGCAGTTGGTCTTCAGCCCTATGGTGAGCGAAGAAGCAGCAGCCACCAGCGGCACCGTCACCGTGGAGGTGACCTACCGCGAGCGTATGGCCCTGCCCGATAACGCGGAAATCACGGTCGAACTACAGGATATCTCCCTGGCTGATGCGCCAGCGGTCGTCCTGGCCAGCGAAACCCGCACCGCCGACGGCGCGCAGGTGCCTTTCACTTTTGAACTCAGCTACGATCCCGCCGAAATCATCGAGAACCACCGCTACGCCGTGCGCGCTGAAGTCCGCGTTGATGGCGAGCTGTTGTTCACCACCGATCAGATTTACCCGGTCATCACGATGGATAACCCCAACAGCGTAAGCATCGTCATGATCCGCGTCGCCAGCTAACCCACAGCGACCCCATCCCCACGTCATGCGGCGCGGGGGTGGGGTCCGCCTGCTACTTATGACGCAACCTGCTGATGCTCCGGGGCCTGTGGGAGCGTCAGCAGCCGCCCACCTGATTACCGGCACAAACACGACCTCACCTCAAACCCTGACCGCACGGCTCAGGGATTTTTCGTTTTATCACTCATCAAATTTTAACGTATCACCCTTTTGACAAAATTTTTAGGCTGTGCTAAAAATATTCTTTGATTAACCTTAGCAGAATTCAGAGTTTGATCCGTTACTACACAACGATTGAGGGCGATACGTTATGCTGAAAAGACTGAGCTTGCTGGTTGTCATCCTGGCCTTACTGGTCGGTGCGGCTTCCGCCCAGGATACCGGGCTGAACGTCGTCACCACGACCACCCAGGCCACCGACATCGTCAACCTCCTGACGGAAGGCGTAGAGGGGGTGAACATCACGCCGCTGATGGGACCGGGCGTAGACCCGCACCTGTATCAGCCGACAGAATCGGACATCAGCGCCATGAACGAAGCCAACATCGTCGTCTACAGCGGCCTGCATCTCGAAGGCCAGTTCGACTCCGTGTTTGAGGCACTGAGCGAGCAGGACGTCGTGATTTACGCCCTGTCGGAGCCTGTGAAGGACGCGGGTTTCGTCATCGGCGCATTTGACGTCGAAGAAGAGCAGCTTGGCTCGGATGACCCGCACTTCTGGTTTGATCCGCGCAACTGGGAGATCACCGCGGCGGATCTGGCTGCAACGCTGGGCGAACTTGATCCAGCCAACGCCGAGACCTACGCCGCCAATGCTGAGGCCTACGTCGAGCAACTGCGCCTGCTGTACGCCTGGGCGGATGAAGGCATGCGCGCCGTCCCTGGCACGCAGCGCTATCTGGTGACGTCGCATGATGCCTTCCAGTATTTCGGCGCGGCCTTTGGCTGGCGTATGGCGGCCATCCAGGGCATCAGCACCGAAGATGAAGCCGGCGTGGGCGATATTCAGGAGACGGTCGATTTCGTCATCAACAATGAAATCCCCGTCCTGTTCGTCGAGAGCAGCATCCCGCCGGATACGATCCAGGCCGTGGTGGAAGCCGTAGCCGCTGAGGGCGGCGAAGTCCGTATCGGTGTGCGCGAGCTGTACTCCGATGCGATGGGCGAGCCGGGCACCTTCGGCGGGACCTTCGTCGGGATGATCGCGGAGAATGTCTACACCATCCTGCAATCGTACCAGTGCGCAGGCGTCGACGTGACCATCCCCGACTGGCCGGAGGACCTGACACCGGCCCCAACCGAGGACCTGCTCGAAGTCGATTGCAGCGCCTGATCGCAGCGCCTGATCGCAGCATCTGATCGCAGCGCCTGATCGCAGCGCCTGATTACGGCGCGCAGCAGACAGTCTCCCTCACCCCTGCGGGCCTCAGCCTGACAGAGGTGAGGGTTTTCAGCCCATACACTGACCTGTGTGGGACATCATAGAGGAGGGACCATGTCCAGCATGAATGGACACCAGACTTCAGAGAGCACGGTCAATCGTCCGGCCGCCCTGAGCGTGGATGATCTGACCGTTGCGTACAACAGCAAGCCCGCCATCTGGGATATCGACCTGGAAGTACCGGAGGGCGTGCTGATGGCGATCATCGGGCCGAACGGTGCAGGCAAAAGCACGTTCATCAAGGCCGTACTCAACCTGATTCCCCGTTCTGCGGGGACGGCGCTGTTCTACGGCAAGCCCTATGAGCAGGCGCGCTCGCTGGTCGGCTACGTGCCGCAGCGCGGCAGCGTCGATTGGGATTTTCCCACGTCCGTCATCGACGTCGTCACGATGGGGCTGTACGGCAAGCTCGGCTGGTTCCGGCGACCGGGCCGCAAAGAGCGCGAGCTGGCCCTGCACGCGCTCGATCAGGTCGGCATGGCGGATTACGCCCAGCGGCAGATCAGCCAGCTATCGGGCGGGCAGCAGCAGCGGACGTTCCTGGCGCGGGCGCTGGTGCAGGACGCACAGATGTACTTCATGGACGAGCCTTTCGCCGCGGTTGACGCAGTCACGGAACGAGCCATCGTTGCGATCCTGCGTGAGCTGCGCGAGCGGGATAAGACCGTCCTGGTGGTGCATCACGACCTGCAGACCGTCGCCGATTACTTCGACTGGGTGACGCTGCTCAACGTGGAAGTCATCGCCAGCGGCCCGACTGCGTCTGCCTTCACGGAGGAGAACCTGCGCCGGACTTACGGCGGTCGTGTGGCCTACATGGGCGGGGCACGGCCCATCGCGGCGGGAGATTAAGCCATGTTCCCCAACACCGCAGAAGATCGCCGCGTCTGGCTGGTGATCGTCGTCATCGTACTGCTGGGGACGTTGTTCATCCCCTTCAGCCAGACGATACTCGGCGTCAACTATACGTACACGGTGCGCGTCGTCGCCATCGGCGGGGCGATCCTGGGCGTCGTCAGCGGGGTGCTCGGCAGCTTCGCCGTGCTGCGCCGCGAGAGCCTGATGGGCGATGCGCTGTCGCATGCGGCGCTGCCGGGTGTGGGCGTGGCCTTTCTGCTGGCCGGGCGCGACCTGGGCGTGCTGCTGATCGGCGCGGGCATCGCGAGCTGGATCGGCGTGCAGTTCATCCGCAGCGTGCTGCACACGACCCGCATCAAGCAGGATACCGCCATGGGCATCGTGCTTGCGGCGTGGTTCGCCGCCGGTATCGCCCTGCTGGCCTATATTCAGGCGCGCCCTGATGCCAGCCAGGCCGGGCTGGATAGCTTCATCTTTGGTCAGGCAGCCGCCATGGTGGAAAGTGACGTGCGGCTGATCGCGGTGGTGGGGCTGGTCGCCTTCGGCGTCCTCGTCCTTTTCTGGAAAGAGTTTAAGCTCATCACCTTCGACTCGGAATTCGCCGGGGCGAACGGTTTCCGCGTCAACTTCCTTAACAGCCTGCTCTCCACGCTGATCGTGGTGGCCATCGTACTCGGCCTGCAGCTCGCCGGGGTGATTCTGATGGTCGGTATGCTGATCGCGCCGAGCATCGCCGCCCGCCAGTGGACGCACAAGCTCGATCAGATCGTGATCCTGTCAGCGGTCTTCGGCGCGTTTGCCGGGGGCCTGGGCGCGGTCCTCAGCGCCGTCGATGCCGACGTGCCCACCGGCCCGATGATCATCGTGGTCGCCTTCATCGTGGTGCTGGTGTCGATTGCGCTGGCACCCGGTCGCGGGCTGGTCTGGTCGCTGCTGGAGCAGCGCCGCAACCGGCGGCGCTTCGCCGCGCAGATCACCCTGCGCGACCTGTATCGCTACGCCACCACGCACGGCGACGTCACCCACCCGGTCCCGGCATCCTGGATCATCGGCGTGGGCGGGGCCAGCGCTGAAATCGGCCTGAAGCAGCTCCTGCGCCATGGCCACGTCGCGCGCGCAGGTGATGCCTGGGTGCTCACCCCCGAGGGCGCGCAGGTCGCCATGCAGGACGCGCACAATCAGCAGTTGTGGGATGTCTACCGCGCCTTCAGTGACGAACTGCATCTGCCACTCATCAGCGAGGACCGCCTCAAGGACATCCACGAGATGCTGCCGCCGCCCGATGTCGAAAAACTGGAACGCAAGCTGAAAGGCATGGTGGCCTGATGTTCGGTATAGAGCGCCTCGTCATCGACTTGCTGATGAACTTCTTCACGCGGGAGGAGATCAACGCCTTCCTGCGCGACCCACAGCATACGGCGATCATCATCGGAACACTGATCGCCATCTCCGGCGCGCTGCTGGGGACCTTCCTGCTGCTGCGCGGCATGGCCCTGACGAGCGACGCTATCAGCCATACGGTGCTGCTGGGTATCGTCGTCGCCTTCCTCGTGATGACCGGCCTGTTGAATCAGGAACCGGACCTGTCCTCCCCCTGGCTGATCATCGGGGCGGCGGGCGCGGGCGTGCTGACGGTTGTCCTCACTGAGTTGATTTACCGCTCCGGCCTGGTGCGGCAGGATGCCGCGCTCGGGCTGGCCTTCCCGCTGCTCTTCGCCATCTCGATCATCCTGATATCGCGCTTCGTTGATGATGTCCACCTGGACGAAGACGCCGTCATGGTCGGGGAGATCGGCATCGCCTGGGCGGATACCAACAGCCACTGTATCGAGAACTGCGCCACCGTCACCATTACGCCCGATGACGAGCGCGCCACGCTGTCGCGCCAGTGTATCAACTGCCGCGAGCTGGGCATCAGCCCGCGCGACGAAGGCGCGGAGTTCCGTGAGACCTGCACCAACTGCGGCACCTACTCGCCGGGGCAGGCGTGGAAGGCCGGTCTGGTTGACGCGGAGCCGGTGCTGGTCTTCTGGCCGCGCTCGATCACGGTGACGGCGGTCATGGCGCTGCTGACGATCGGTTTCGTCGCGCTGTTTTACAAGGAACTCAAGCTCTCCTCGTTCGATGTCGGGCTGGCGAAAGCGCTCGGCCTGCGGCCCGGCGTGCTGCATTACGCACTGATGGTGCTGGTAAGCCTGGTTGCCGTCGGCGCGTTCGATGCGGTCGGCTCCATCCTGGTGATCGCCTTCTTCATCATTCCACCAGCGGCGGCCTACCTGCTGACGGATCGCCTGTCGGTGATGCTGGTGCTCAGCGCCCTGATCGGCAGCGCCGGGGCTTACTTCGGCTATGATCTCGCCAGCGGCAGCTTCCTGGGATTGTTCCAGATCGAGACCGTGCTGGTCCTGCTCAATCAGGCTTTTGGCCTCAGCCTGCTCGAACAGTGGGATTCTTCGATTTCGGCGTCAATGGTGCTGATGATCTTCTTCTTCTTCCTGATGGCGTGGGTGCTGTCGCCGCGCTACGGCCTGATCTCGACGCTGCTGCGCCGTGCCGGACAGCGCTACCGCTTCAACAATCAGGTCGTGCTCGGGCACATCTATCACCACCAACACACGGAAAGCGCCGCGAAAGAACTCGCCGCGGATAGCCTGCATCATCACTTCCACTGGACGCCGACGCGCATGGGGCGGGTACTGGCCCGTCTGCGAGCCGCCAACCTCATTCGCACGCAGGATAACCTCGTCATGCTGACGCCGCGCGGCGAAGCCAGCGTCCGCACCTTCCGCCAGCAGAACCTGGCTAAAGAAAAAGCAGCGCAATAACCCCATCACTGCGGCCCGGCTCAGACGTCGGGCCGTAGTTCTATAACCATCTACCGATTTGCAAATAGGCCGTTCGACCGGGTGCAATTCTGCACAGTCTGGCGACGACGGCATGGCACTGTTCGTGTACGGTGGGGTCGTATCCCTTCCCCTGGGGAGCAGATAGAGTCTGTAAGTAGCAACGAGGAGCACCCCACATGGATAATCTGTACACACGGTCGGTCATTGCGGGTTTGATTTCTATCGTCGTTGGTATAGCCGTTGCCGCGCTGGTCGCCCAGATCATTGCGACTGCTGACCTCGAATGGGCGCTGATTGCAGTTGGCTTCGCCTCGTTCTTCTCCGGCCTGGGCAGTTACATCGCCGGGCAACAGCAGGAGCGTGAGCTGGTAAGGTAACGCTCAGTCCGTGATATTCAACAGCATAGAACTGGCCACATGACCAGGGCACGGCTCGTCAAAGGCGAGGTGTGCTCTTTTCTGTTCGACCGCATACTTCAGGCAGCCACCCTGTAACCTCCAGCCCCGATCAGACTTATCCGCCGGTTCAGCCCCTCTCCACGCAGATGAGCTGACGTGCCGGACTTACACGTCCTCGCACCGCCTGCGCCACCTTTCGCCCTCTGCTATAATCGAAAATTGAGCCGCTAGATTGGGCTGCCAGATTGGGCCATCAGGAGGGTCACTTGAGGCGAGCGCGTTGGCAATTCACCGGACTGCTGCTGGGCCTGCTGTTGAGCATCGGGCTGCTGCCACTGACGACCAGCACCGCCCAGGACGACAGCGCGGCAGCGATCAGCTACGGCCAGACGCGCAGCGCCCTGATCTCCACCGAAGACCCGCTGCAACGGTGGGCCTTCGACGGTCAGGCGGGCGATATCCTGCGCGCCACCGCCACCCGCATCGGCGGCCAGATCGTGCCGGAACTGCGCCTGCTCTCGCCGGAGGGCAACGTCATCGCGGCGGCACCGCCACCCATCCAGCGTGACGCCGGTCTGATGGCAGAGGCCAGCCTGCGCGTCGCCGTCGGCCTGCCCGCCGATGGCACTTACATCCTTGAAGCGCGCAGCAGCGCCCCGCTTGATTTCAACCCGGCCAACCCGGATGAAATCGCCCTGACGCTGAGCCGTGGCGGCCAGTATCGCGGCGACCTGCTCGAACAGTTACCCGCCGTCGGCCTTGAGCCTATCCCGCCGTTAGAGGCAGGCGAGGTCGAGGTCAGCCGCTTCGGCATCAACGTCTACGGCGCGCCGACCATCGCGCCGCCATCACCGCAGCAGCCGAACGTCTACACGATAGAGCGCGGCCAGCAGCGGGTCATCGTCGATAACAACGTGCCACTGACGCAGGGCGTGCGCTCGATCACGCTGCTGCAGCAGGGCGCTGGTCTGGTGCTGGCGCACAATGACCTGCCCCAGGGCGAAGCCCTCTTCTACACGAACCAGGAGGTACGCGTCGCCTATGCGGCTGGCAGCGCCACCTACACCTTTACCCTGGCCAGCGGTCAGCGCATCGTCACCGATCTGTACCGCATCAGCAGCATCCAGGCCATCGACGGCATCGTCGCCGTGCGCCTGTTCCACACGGAAGAAGACGGCACCACGACGGAACGGCGCGCCCTGTTCGACAGCGAACTGATCGACTTGCGCCGAATCGTGCTGGCACCGAACGTCACCCCGCAGAACCGTTTCGTCCTCGATGATGGCAGCTACGTTCAGACGGATAACGCCGGCTGGACGACGCTGGCCGTCCTGGATGGCGAGCTGCAGGTACTCTATGGGGGTGCGGCTCCCTTCCTGTTTGCGGAGGGCCGCTTCATCACCGACGATGTGCGCGTTGACGCGCTGCTGCTGGAAAACGGTCAGTCACTCATCCAGCATGCCGCCAACAGCGACTCACAGCTCAGCTTCCGCATTGATTGGGAACTCATGGGCGATGTACGCCTGCGCGATCGCCAGCTCAGCGTCACGCCGCTGGATGGTCGCCAGCTCAGCCAGCCAGCGGAAACCGTCGAGAGCCTGCTGATCGAAGCCGGCGCGGTGCGCTACGCCCTGCGCGATATGGGCTATTTGCTGTCCCTGCCCGATGGCACGCTGATCGAAGCCGACACACCGCCGGAAGCCGTCCCGCTGGCGCTGCCGGGTCAGCCGGGGTTTGTGCCTGCGGGCTTCAACAACCTGGGCAATCATCTGCTCTCGACCTGCTCATGCCTGCTCGACCATTTCGACGTGCAGCCGGTCAACCCGGCTAACGGCAACTTCCACGCCAGCGTAACGGACGTTTACGTGCCCTCGCACGCGCTGCCGCTGGAATTCACGCGGCACTATAACAGCCACGCCGACGCGCTCACGCCGCCCGCCCTCACTGCTGACCCGGCCACCTACCCGGTCGGCGTGCTCGGTGATGGCTGGCGTCACAGCCTGCAGATCGACCTCGACATTCGCTGGGCGTCGCTCGGTCAGGTGCGCCTGATCCTGCCGGACGGCTCGCAGCATTTGTTCACCCTGGCCCTCGCTGATGAAACCGCCCCTACTTTTCTGGGGCGCAGCCTCCCCGGCTGGACGCTGCGACGCATCGGCAGCATAGTAGGCACCTGGGAAGCCACTGATCCGCAGGGCAGGCGCTACAGCTTCGACCGTGCCGGACGCCTGGAGCGCATCTGGCAGGGTGATACGGCCCTGATCATGGTGCCTGCGCCGCTGGATTATCTGGAAGCCGGGCAAGAGCGCGGCGTCTTCGTGGTGGAGCCGTATGGCCGCCGCATGGAGTTATACACGGACGCCGCCGGGCGCGTCGTCAGCGTGCGCGACCCCCTGCTGACGACGACACGCTTCGCCTATGACGACGCCGGACGGCTGATCGGCGCAGTGCAGAACGGCACCAGCGCCACCTACGCATACGACGCTGAAGGTCGCCTGCGCCGCTATGACGACATCCGGCTGACGCACGCGCCGACCGCCCAGCTCATCTATGATGGGGTCGGGCGGGTGACGCGCCTCGTCTTCGCGCCGGATGCAGAGCCGCACGCGCTCAATTACAGCTACGACGATGCCGACCTGACGACCCGTCGCACCATGCAGGTCGAGGGGGTGCGTCATGAGGACCGCTGGAGCTTCGCCCTGGATGCGCGCGACGGCTGGCTGCTGGTCGAGCGTGCGGCGGGCACGCCCGATCAGGTCTATCAGTACGCCTACATCAACGGGCGACTCTCAGGGCTGCGCCTGCCCAATCTGACGCGCTACAACTACACCACCGACGCGCGCGGCAACGTGACCGAGATCGAAGACCCATTCGGCATTTACGCGCCCTACCGCCTGAGTTACGTCACACGCGGCGACGTACAGCTCCTGAGCGAAATCGCCTATCCCAACGACGCGCTGACGCAGTTCGTCTATGATGACGCCGGGCGATTGATCGCCCGCCGCCAGCGCGTCCGGCTGGAGCCGGAGACATTCCGCGAGACGCGCTTTACCTATGACGCACTCGGCCGGGTCGCCCTGCGCATTGATCCGGGCACGCCGCCTGTCGCCACCGCCTACCGCTACGACGCCTACGGCTACGTATCGGAAATCTGGGAGGGCATCGCCTACGACGAGGACACCGACCCGGCCAGCATCACCGCAGAGCAGGCCGCGCGCGTGCTGCGCCTTTCCCATGATCTGCTCGGTCGCCTGCGCGCCCTGACAGACGCCAGCGGGCGCACCTGGGCGATCAACTGGCAGGGTGACCAGCCCACGGCCATCATCCTGCCGGATGGCGGCACGCTCAGTTACCAGTATGACGCCGCCGGGCGGCTGCTGCGCGTCGACGATCGCGGGCAGGTCACCACCTACGATTACGACCCGCTCGGCTATCTGGCCAGCCGCACCGATGCGCTCGGCCAGCAGACGCTCTACGACTACGACCCGCTCGGCCAGCTGCGCCAGATCACGGACGACACCGGGCGCGTCACCGCGTACACATATGATGCCCTGGGCGAACTAACGCAGATCATCGCGCCGGGCAATCGCATCACCACGCTGCAAACCCTGGAAGAACCGCCGCCTTCGAGCCGTCGGCAGCGCGTCCTGACGGACGCCGCCGGGCGTACGCTGTCCTGGCGCTATGATGCCGCCGGGCGACTGGTGCAGGTCACCCTGCGCGACGGCGACATCGTCCAGAGCTACACCCTCGAAGTCAACGCGACCGGCCTGCCCACGCGCATCCAGCGCACCAACGGGCGCGCCATCAGCTACAGTTATAATCGCTTCGGTGATGTCACTGCGACGCGCATCGGCGATCTCGAAACGCGCTATGAGTACGACGAAGCCGGGCGGGTGGCCGCTATCGCCCTGCCGGACGATACGCGCATCACCACCACCTATGATCGCCTGGGCCGCCTGACGCGCGTCAGCCTGCCGGATGATCTGCAGGTCGAATACGGTTATGATGCCGATGGCCGCCTGCTGAGCTACACCGATGCCACCGGCGCGACCACCGTCTATGAATACGACGAGGCCGGGCGGCTGACTGCCGTCATCGACCCGGAGGGCCAGCGGACCAGCGTCACCTACAACGAGCGCGGCCTGCTCGTCAGCCTGAGCGACCCACTCGGCAGCCAGCGCAACTTCAGCTATGACGCGCTCGGCAATCTGGTCACCCGGGTCGATGGCATCGGCCAGGAAACGACCTACAGCTACGATGCCCTCAGCCGCCTCATCGCCATCGACGACAACGCGCAGGGCCGCAATACGCTGTTCGCCTACAATACTAGCGGCCAGATCAGAGCGATCCGCCGCTATAACGACCGTATCCGCAGCCTCTACAGTTACGACGCCCTGGGCCGTCTGACCAGCGTCACCGATCCGCTCGGCTATACGACCACCCTGCGCTACAACGGCCTGGGCGAAGTCAGCCGCGTGACCGACCCGCTCGGCAATGAGCAGCGCTTCGAGTGGCTGGCTGGCCTGTACGCCCTGAGCAGCCTGACGGACCCCGCCGGTAACGTCATCAACACGGCCAACCTCGATCCGCTCGGCAGATTGCAGAGATGGCTGGACACCACCACGCCAGAGGCGCAGGCGCTCAATCAGCGCTACCAGTACGATATTATGGGATCCGTCACCCAGGCGCAGACCTTCAACCTGCTGGCGACATCGGAGCAGGTGGTGACGTGGCGCTACACTTACGACGCCGCCGGGCGGGTGACGGGCGCGGTCGATCCTGAAGGCGGCGTGTGGGAACTCCGCTATGACGGCGAAGGTCGGCTGCTCTCGGTGACGGAGCCGGGCGGCAGGACGACCGAACTCGATTACAACGCCAACGGCCAGCCGATCGAGATCACCTATGCGGCAGGCACAGCCGACGCCGCCACCGAGTCCTACGCCTATGATGCCGCCGGTAATCTGGTGCGCTACACCAGCCCGACGGGTACCGTCACCGTCTACGACTACGACGCTAACAACCGCCTCATCGCCGTAACGGAAGGGCTGGGCACGGCGGAAGCGCGCCTGATCCGCTATGACTACAACGGCCTGGGCCAGCTACAGCGCGTCATCGCGCCCGGCGGCCAGACGACCAGTTACCGCTACAGCCTGGATCAACCGGCGCAGGTGCGCCGCGTCGCCGGCGATCTGGAAATCGCCGCGTTCTACGACTACGACCTCAACGGCAACCTGACCAGCGTACGCCTGCCGCACATCTTAGGCGAGGAGACACCCTTCACGATCAACCTGGCCTATAACGCGCTCGGTCAGCGGGTGCGCGCCACCGATCCGAGCGGCAACGTCTGGGCCTATACCTACGACGAAGCCGGTAATCTGGCGCAGGTCAGCGACCCGCTCGGCAGCACCACCGCCTACGACTACGACGCCTATAACCGGCTCGTCACCCAGACGACGCCCACCGGCGCGCAGACGCGCTACGCCTATGATCGCACCGGCTACCTCGATCGCATCACGCTCAGCGGTGGGGCCGTCGGCGCGCTGAACATCGATTATGACTTCGACCTGAACGGTAACCTGCTCAGTGCGCGCCTCGACGAGGACGACGGACTGCGCCTGACCTACGACGCGGCGGGCCGTCCGCTGACGATCACCTGGCCGGATGGCTCCAGCTTCGGCCTCGTCTACGATGCCGCCGGGCAGCTGGTGGAACGCCGCCTGCTCGGTACGGAAGAAGTCCAGCGCTACGACTACGATGCCGCCGGGCGGCTGACGGCCATCAGCGCTGGCGACGAGGCGATTATCTACGCCTACGACGTCCTGGGCCGCCTGACCAGCGTGACGGAGACGCAGGGCGATGAGGTCATCAGCGAACTGCTTTACGAGTACGACGCCGCCGACCGGCTGACGCTGCGCGACGTGGGCGACCTGGGCGCGACCGCTTACAGTTATGACGCCCTCGGTCGGCTGACGCGCATGGAATTCGGGCCGTATTCCGTTGATCTGGCTTATAACGCGCGCGGGCAGATCACCGAGATCAACCGCAGCAACGGCGTGACCAGCTTCTACGGCTATGACGGCAGCGGTCGCCGCGTGCTGGTGCAGCACTTCGACCCGGACGACGAACGCCTGGGCCGCTACGACTACGGCTACGACGCCGTCGGTAATCTGGTGCGCGTCGATCGCGCAGGCGATACCGGCGGCAGCATCCTCTACAGCTATGATGTCGCCCACCGCCTGATCGGTGAGCGCTGGCTGGATGCCAGCGGCGCGCCGCAGTACACGCTCAGCCTGCGCTATGACGACGCCGGCCACCGCACGGAGAGCGCCCGCAACGGTCAGCGGCTGCGCTATGAGTACGACGAGCGCGGGCGGCTGATCGCGCTGCGGGCCGGGGGTTCCGTCCCGGATGATGGCGGGCTGGCGCTGGCCTGGGTCGTGCTGGCGCTGGTCGCCGGGGTGACGCTGCGCCGCCGACGCTTCATGCTGCTGACGACGCTGGCGGCGCTGCTGCTGGCCGGGGTCGTGCTGGCCGCGCCACCGCCCATGTTCCCCTCACAGGTGGGCGATGCCGCGCCGGAAGTGCTGTACACCTACGACGAAAACGACAACCTCGTCACCATCACCACCGGCGAAAGCCAGCTCGACCTGCGCTATGACCCCTACCAGCGCCTGAGCGCGCTCAGCGACCCGGTCAGCGGCGACGAAACGCTGCTGCGCTATGATCTGGCGGGGCGGCTCGTCGGCTGGGGGCTGGAACGCCTCATCTACGATGGCGATGTGCCCATCGGGCGCATCAACCCGGCTGGCGCGGAGCGCTACCTGTCGCTGCCGGATGGCGAACGCCTGCTGACGCTCGGCGCTGATGGCCGCGTGCTGTGGCACCTCAACGACGGCAGCGGCACCACCCGCCGCTATACCGACGCCGACGGCGTCCTGCTGGATGATCCGGCGCTTAATTGGGATTATGGCGCATTCGGTGAAATCGTCGCCGGGGAACTCTCCGCCGGGCGGCCTAACTTCGGCCTGCGCGGGCAGATCGTGGAACCCGCGACCGGCCTGTATCTGACGCAGCCGCGCGCCTATGATCCACAGACGGCGCGCACGCTGCAGCCCCTGCCCCTGTGGATCGACCCGACCACAGGCCGCTACGACGTCCCGGAACAACTCGCCGGGGAGGTGACGCTGCTCACCGCCGACATGCTGCCGCCCATCAACCCGGGGACGTCGCTGCCGCGCCCGCAGTTGCCCGTTCTGCCGATGCCGCCCGCCACGCGTGAACTTCAGACGGCGGAGATGCTGCGCCCGCTGGCGCTGCTCTCGCCGCTGCTGACGCTCAATGACGTGGTGGCACTGGTCCCGCCGGAGACGGGCGAACTGTATCTGTACAGCCTGCGCCCCGCACCGAGCGAGGTACTGCAATCCCGCGCTGATTCCGCGCTGGCGTTACTGGCGCTGGCGGCTGATGGTGACTGGCGGCCTGATCTGCAGCCGGATGTGTCGCTCTCCGCAGACGCGCCGCTGACGACGCTGGACGCACTCACCGGCCTGGTGCCAGGTCGCCCTGATGAGCGTGACTGGCAGTATCGCACCGAGCTGAGGCTTAACGCGCTGCTGGAGCCGATCCAGCCGCAGTTCGCCTTCCTGCCGTCGGCGGCTTTCCCGCCTCGTGTGACGGTCGATGCGCTGGACGGACTGCCTCTACAGCCGACACGTTTCAGCCCGGCCGCGCTCGATGAACAGCCGCACGTCCCCAACGCCCTGGATACCATCGGCCGTCAGCTCGATGGCTGGCAGCCCTGAGATCGGCAGCACACGGGGGCGGGATACATCCCGCCCCTGCCAGGCACCGCATATGAGTCAGCATTCTGTAAGGGCCAGATATATCCGACCTCTGATTCTATCCTTACAAAAAGCCCGACACCGGCCGCACCCCGCAGACCATCTGCGGCTTTTGCGCCAGTTTTCAGGTAGAATAGCGACAGAATCTTTATCATCACAACGTCAGCCCCCCGACGAAATGCGGTATACTGAAAAAAACCCGCAGCGTTCGTCAGTGGCGGGGCCAGTTGACACCGACACAAACAGAAACGATCCTGCTGAGCAGACCCTGCATTGACCCGATCTCGACCAGTACACAGGAGTTGGAAGCGATGCCATCCCGCACCGAACAACTGATGGAGCGTCTGCGCGAGTTACAATATAACTCCAATGATGTAGAAGCGGCGGCGATAGTCAGCGTTGACGGCCTCAGCATGGCCTCAGCCCTGCCGCCCGGCATCGAGGAAGACCGCGTCAGCGCAATGAGCGCCGCCATGCTCAGCCTTGGCGAGCGTATCGCCAGCGAGTTGTCACGTGGGGAATTGGAACAGGTCAACGTGCGCGGGGATAACGGCTACGTCATCCTGACGAGCGTCGGCGAAGAAGCAGTCCTCACCGTACTGGCACGCAAGGACGCCAAACTCGGCCTCATCCTGCTGGATGTGAGCCGAGCCAAAGCCGCCCTGGAGGAAATCGTCTGATCGCGGCCATCCGGTCATCACGAGCAGGCGCAGTTAACCCGTACCCATGACGTCCGACCATCCGCATGCGTCCCCGCCAGACGAGCGAGCGTCTAACGAGCAGCCGTCGTCAACAGCGGCGGAACACAGCGCCTCGGTGCAGATGTCCCACCAGGCAGAGGGCAGACAGATGGCGGAGAAAGTGCGAACCGTAGCGGAGCCCAGCGGCCTGACCTATGCAAATCGATTGGCGCGTGCCTTCTTCATCGCGATGGAAGACGTGATGGGGCGGCACGGCCTCAGTACGCTGCTGGCCGATGCCGGCCTCAGCCGGTATATCGGGCAGCCCCCGGAAGACAACCTGGAACGCGGCTTCGACTTCGTAGAAATGGCCGCGCTCAGTCAGGCGTTGGAGGATATGTACGGGGCGCGGGGCGGGCGCGGTATGGCGCTGCGCGTCGGGCGGGCCGCCTACGCGATGGGCCTGCGCAACCTGGGCATCCTGCGCAGTCTGTCGTCGCCCGTATTCCAGTCACAGCCGATCAACGTGCGCGTGGATTATGGCCTGCAGGCGCTGGCCCGCCTCTTCAACCACTTCAGCGACCAGGACTGCCAGGTCAAAACCGGCGGCGATGCCTATCTGTTCATGATCCATAACAGCCCGATGGCCTGGGGACGCCGTGCGGAAAAGCCCGTCTGCCATGCCCAGGTTGGCATCCTGCAGGAGACGCTGCGCCACGCCTCCAACGGGTTCGAATTTCACGTGATCGAGACAACCTGTCGTGCGACAGGCCACGACCACTGCACGTTCCGCATTAACAAGCAGGCCATTGGCGAGTGGTAATCTCGCCCTGATTGCAGTCGCTTTGCAGTAGCCAGAGAGATAAGCGCCCTATGGATAAGCCGCAACTGCTCATCGTTGAAGACGACCTCGACCTCGCCGAAATGGTGACGTCTTACTTCCGGGTGCAAAACTACGACGTCCTCAGCGCCGCCTGGGCCGATGAAGCCCTCAAACTGGCGCAGGATAACGACCTGGACCTGATCATGCTCGATATACGCCTGCCGGATATTGACGGCTTCGAGCTGTGCCGCCAACTGCGCCAGAATCGCAAGACGCAGGATACGCCCATCATCTTCCTGACGGAAAAGCGCGATCGCATCGATAAGCTGCACGGCCTGCAACTGGGCGTGGTCGATTACATCACCAAGCCCTTCGACATCATGGAGCTGCGCCTGCGCGTCCGCAATGCCATCCAGCGCGCCAAGACGCCCAGCGCCACTCATCCCGTCACGGAACTGATGACCGGCTCCGTTGTCGATGAGAAGATGGCCGTCCTGCTCACCAGCGAGCGAGACTGGGCCGCGCTGCTGATCGCCATCACCCGCCTGGATGACTTCCGCGAGCGTTACGGCTTCGTCGCCGCGGATGATGTCCTGCGCGCACTGGCACTCATCATCCGCAACGCCGTGCGTCAGTATGGCGATAAGGACGACTTCATCGGCCATGCCGCGCCCGATCAGTTCCTGATCCTGACGGACGCCGCCCACGTTGACGACATCCGTGAGCGCATCGAGCGACGCATCGGGCAGTCGCAGGAGTATTTCTATCCGCTGCATGATCGTGATCGCGCTCAGCAAGCCGCCCGCGAACAGCACCTCAACATCGAGACCGGCCAGGTCAGCGCCAGCGATGGCCCCTACGCCGACGCCGACGCGCTGCTGACCGCGCTGCGGTCGCGCCTGCACGTCAGCCTGAGCAGCGGCCCCGCCCCGGATGACGACGTCACGCGCTCTGTGCGCCCGGCCTGGCTGCGCCGCGACCCGGATCGCAGCGCCACACAGCCCCCCAGCGAGCCAACCACCAGCCCGCCGGATGACGACGTCACGCGCCCGCATCGCGGCGACAGTTAAATAGCGACCTTATCCCCCCCTGCGTGAGAGAAACGCTCACAGCGTATCGCGGCGGGCGGCTTCGGCCTGGGCCCGTGCGAAGGCATAGGCGCGGCCTTTATCCTGGAAGATGTGCGTGTTCTGACCGACGTCCATCTGGGCGATGAGCCGCGCCTGCTGCACCGCGGCGAGGTCTTCCGCGAGGATGACCGTCGCCCACAGCCGGGGCAGCGCAGAGATGCGCGTGTAGATGGCGCGGGCTTCGCGGGTGATCTGGGTGACGTCGCGCAGGTCGAGGAAGGCCACGATGGGACTGCGCCCATACTTCGCCAGACGCTGCGCCTGATCAGCCCACGTGCGCGCGTCTTCTTTGGCGATCTTCCCGTATTGGCGCGAGAAGAAAATGCCATCCAGATACGTCATTTCCGCAATAGGCATTGCCTGTTGACTCTCCGACCCCAAGGCGGCGGGCGAGGGTGATCGCCACACGTCCCGCCAGACCTCATCCCGGCATCACCCCACGGCCTGCTGCCGTATCAATCGGGGTGATGACATCCTGTGATGTCATATACTGTAATTCAATGATAGCAGCACTTTCAAGAACCTGCCGGATTGGCTTGCAGGTCTGTTACAATCGGTGGCTTATCGTCAGATTAGGAGAGATCGACCGTGCCGATGCGCAGTTCTCCCTGGGCGGTGACGGCGCTGCTGCTGCTGAGCTATGGCCTGGGGCTGTTCGCCCTGCAATCCACCAGCCTGACCCATGCCGAAGCCCACGCGGTCTGGGTCATCGCACCGCACGAACTGCCTGATCCGGAGGGTGGCCTGCGCGCCGTCGCCAGCGCGCTGCTCGCGGATTTTCAGCAGGCGCTGATGCGCAGTCAGCAGGCCGACATTCAGCCGCCGCTGTTCCCGCTTCTGAGCAACGCCTGGGCGCTGTTCATGGGCGAGAGCGCCGTCATGCTCCGGGTGATGTCGGCCTGGGCAGGGCTGGTCGCGTTAGCGGCGGGGGTCGTCCTGCTGCGGGGTCTGGTGCGCCGGGGACGCTGGCTGCTGCTGACGGCGCTCGTCCTGTTGCTGCTGCCCACGATGCGGACCATCGGCCCGGCTGCGCTGACTGTCGCCTTCAGCCTGTGGAGCTGGGCGCTGTGGCTGCGCTGGCGACGGCGCGGCGAAATCGGCTGGCTGGCGCTGTTCGCCCTTGTGGCCCTGCTCAACCTGCTGACGAGCTGGCTGGCGCTGTTCGTCCTGCTGACGCAGCTCATCGCGCTGCCGCTGACGCCCCGCCCGCGCCGCCTGTGGGTCGCTGTGGCGCTGCTCGTCACACTGCTTGTGGGATTGGGACCGGCGCTGGTCGCATGGCTGACGCCCGGCCCGGATTGGCGCACACTCGCCCTGGAGGCAGCAGCAGCCCGCCCCGCGACCGCGCCAGCGGTCTACGCCCTGCCGGAGGATCACCCGCTGCGCTACTACGACCGCCGTTACGATCTGCTCCACGGCATCGCTATCGATCTGGGCTGGCGGCGCTTCACACCGGGGCAGGCATACAACGTGATCCGCCGCCTGCGGGACGCGCCGCAGGTGTGGGTCTTCGCGATGGATGACGATTACGGTCAGATGCTGCACGCGACGGTGCAGGCCGGCGTCCTCGGCAACAGCCGCCAGATGGCTTTCGAACAGCGCGCCGATGGCGTCTTCATAGCCCGCTATGATCTCGCGGAGTAAAACAAAAGCGCGCCGTTGGAGAGGGATGAGGTGCGCCCTCAGCGCCGCGCCTTCGGCGGGTCGTAATCGTAGATTTCCCGGCCACCGACATCCAGGCCAACCGAGAGCCGCAGCGAGTTGTGCGGGCAAACATTGATGCACGTCTGGCAGAGAGTACACTCCGTAGAGAGCACACGCTGCCCGGCCTGCAGATAATCCTTGATGCGGATGTTCATCGGGCACATCTCGATGCAGGCTTCGCAGGTATCGCATTTTTCCGGCGTCCCGGCGATCTTCAACAGCGAAAAGCGCGAGGTCAGCTTGAGCGGGACGGCGATCGGGCACAGGTACTTACAGAAAGCGCGGTTATCGCGCAGCACCAGCGCCATCACGATGCCGACGACGTAATAACTCAGCAGGCCGATAACGAACCACAGCATCCCGTTGCTGCCCTCAGCGCCCTGTTGATACTGGTAGCCAATCACCAGCAGCGCGACCACCAGCAGGCTCGCACCGAAGTGAAAATAACGCAGCAATCCCCAGCGGCCCCGATAACGAAAGCGGCTGAACGGATACGGCAGCAGGTCAAAGATCATGCCATACCAGCAGGCCCAGCCGCACCAGACCCGCCCGAACAGCAGCGGCCCAGCGATCTTGGCGATCAGATAGTGCAGCACGATCCACGGCCCGACGCCCGCCAGCACCGCGAAGAACAAACCCTCAATCTGCATGTTGCCGTGATCCGTGACGAAGGCGACCACCAGCAGCAGCCCGCCCATCATCAGCATGACGAGGCTGCGCCCGTACGGGCGGTAGCGCTCCGGCAGGCCGATATAACCGCCGATGCCCGCACCCACGAACAGCCCCACATAGCCGAAGAAGATCAGCAGCAGGACATCCTGCGTACGGAACCAGAAAGCCAGCCCCATTACCCACAGCGCCAGCATCGTGAACAACGGCAGCAGCACCAGCAGATCAACCGCCAGACGACGCTGCGGACGCGACGTTGTCGTTTCCTGTGACATGCGAAGGTTTCTCCATTGGATGTTCAGAATCGGGAAGCAGCAGCCAGGCAGAGAGGACGATCTTCCTGGTTTCATTATCCGCCCGCACAGATGACGCCGTCAGGTGAAGGGTATCACGCCCATGCTGACAAACATCACCCCACACCACGACCAGCGCGCAAGCGATCAATTCTGTGGAATTGTGACATCCATTAATCACTTACGCATCGGAAGCGGCTATACTTAGCCCATGAGCACATACCGTGACCCACACCCAGACCCCGACATCGACGACGCCCACGGCCGAGCAGATCACAACCTGCCCGAGGACGACTACGCCTACGCCGACGCGGGCTACTACTTCGACGCGGACGACCTGAATGCCTACATCGAGGCGCATCACATCAGCGACCACGACGCCGCCGATCAGGACTACACCTACGACCCGGCCTATGATCCCACCTATGACCCGGCCTATGACCTCGACGCGGTGCCGGATTATCAGCAGGGCTATGCACCAGACGACGCCCCGCATTACGCCTACGCACTCAGCCCGGAAGAAGAGGCCGATCTCGTGCGGCAGGCACGCATCCGGCGGCTGTACTGGCTGCTGGCGGCAGTCGTGATCCTCGCACTGATCGTGACGCTGGTGCTGCCAGCCATCACGCTGTGGCTGAACCCGTCCCCGGCCCCGCTGATCGAACCGGGCAGCCTGCTGTAGCGATCCTCCGGCCGCTCACGATACGCGCAGCGGCACCTGCTCCAGAAACTGTGTCAGATCCTCCAGCAGGACATCCGGCGCGGCGGCACGCAGGAGTTCTGCTTCTTCAAAGCCATTCAGCACGCCCACAGCGCGCATGCCGTTGGCCCGCGCAGCGACGATATCGTTAACGGTATCGCCAATCACGATGACGGACTGCGCGGGAATATCGCGGCCCGCATGGGCAATAGCCCGCTCCAGCGCCAGCCGGGGCAGGTCGCGCCGATCGTCGGATTCGCTGCCGAACGCGCCCACCGGGAACCACGCCGGGTCGAAGCCAGCCGCCCGCAGCTTGATCGGTGCTGTGCTGGACGTATTGCCGGTAACGACGCCCAGCAGCACATCGGTCTGCTGGCGCAGTGTGGCGATGAGTTCCATCGCGCCCAACAGCGGCTGCGCCGGGTTCGTCCTGATGACCTCCGCCATGTGCACAGCGAAGCGCGCCTCATAGCTGGCCATCAGCGCGCCAATGGCCGCCCGGTCGTAGCCATGCGGTCCCAGCACCTCAACCAGGATTTGCCAGTCTGTCTTCCCGCCGAAGGGATAGGTCATCACGTCGGCATCCGTGCCGAATATCTCGCGCATGGCGCGGACTTTCGCCTCGCGCCCGGCCCCGTGGGCCATCAGCAGTGTTCCATCCAGATCAAACAGCAGCAGCGTCAGCGGTGCGGCATCGGTCATATGCACGGGAACTCCTCATCTCCTGAGATCAACCTTGTTGAGATCACACGTGTTGAAATGACACGCATCTCGTGCCGCCGATTAAACCACACATCCCGCCCGGCATGTAGCCACAGACCAGCCGCGCATCGCCCCGCCTGAATAATGTTGGCTGCAACGTGTGATGTTCTCCACTAGGCCGCGCAAGCAGCCCGCGTTATGCTATGATCATAGGTATCGGATTCACTCAACACGCATAGCTGCATCGCACAGAATCGAGGAACGAACATGACCCCACGCAGTGAACGTATTTTCCTGGCATCTCTGATTCTTCTGGTCAGCATCGTCGTTGGCATTGATCAGTTCATCGCCGCCGATGAGACCGTGCGCTTCATCGCCGGCATCCTGATTGGCCTGGCCATCGCCCTGAGCGCGATCTACATCGTCAACGCGGCCATGAACTTCGGCGAGCCCCAGGAAGAACAGGAAGACGTCGAAGTCAGCAGCGAGCGCCGCGTCTGAACGCGTCGCGTCTGAACGCGCCGCGCTGACAATCACCCAACGCACAACTGACGGTCGGTAACAGCGCCACCGCCTGACCCATAATCGTCTGAACAGGCACACCACAAGCGGTTTTGCCTGCGCGCGACTTTGTCCGCAGGTGCGTCTGCCAGCAGGCGGCTCTGCTGGCGCGTCTCCCTCAGACCGTCATCTTCAGTTGAATCAAAACCTCAGGAAGCACTGGCAAGTCGCGACGTGTTGTCAGTGGGGATGCGCTGCGGGTGAATCGCAGGTACACCCAGCAGTTGCGCCACTTCGTGACGTCCCTGAACAACCTGGATACGCTCGTGCAGCTCAGGATACAGGCGCAGCGTCACCCTTGCGAAGGCACGCGCCAGACTGTTGCCATTGGTGACAACCAGTATCGGCACCTGCTCCGCATCACCTGCGAGCAGATGCAGCGCATCTGCAAAGAGGGAAATCATCGTACGCGGCAGACGGCGCTCTGAATCAAACTCCACCACCAGAGCGGGCACTTCCGATACGGTATCCATGACATCTGCTGCGCGACGAAATGCTGACATGAATTCCTCAGGGTGCCAGCCAGCCCCCAGAACGATGCCAATTGTTTGGCTCGCTCTATCCTGCCAGAGATAAGTCGTATGAGATAACATCACAGCCCCCAATAAGCTCCAATACTATTTTCTCAGAGTTCACTCATAAACGATAGTTGAGGAGACCCGATGTTTTAGCTTTGTAATCCTTTACATGCCCTTGTGATACATTTCGGCAAGTTATGTTAGAATAAATTAACCTTATATCCGAATAGATAGCTTAGCTGTAATTCTTTATCCACCCTCAGACAGGCTTAGCGGACATACTTAGGCGCATTATGCGCAGATCGGGAAGAATTTCCCGGCACAAAAGATGAGTTCGCAGTAAGCTATGTCATATGGTTTTGAAGACAGATTCAGACAGATTCATGCTCTTATCAGGGAGGCCGCAATGAGAAGTTTACGCAGGCTATCCGCTTTCAGTGTCGGCATCTTTATGCTGGCGCTGATGTTTTCGTCAGGGGGGATGGCCGCAGAGGCCCAGGCCGACGAGGTCATCCACGTCGTCCAGCCTGGCGATAATCTCTATCGTTTGTCGCTGCGCTACGACGTATCGATCCAGGCGATTGCCAGCGCCAATAACATCAGCAACATCAACCTGATTTTCGTCGGCCAGCGGCTGGTGATCCCGGACGGGGACATGCCACCCACGCCAGAACCGCCCACGCCAGAGCCGCCGCAGCCACCCACGCCAGAGCCGCCGCCCACCGGTGAGGTCACCTATACCGTGGTGCGCGGCGATACGCTCAGCCGGATTGCGCAGCGCTTCGGCACGACGTGGCAGATTCTGGCGCAGCTCAACAACATCGCCAACCCCAACCGCATCTTCCCGGGTCAGGTCCTGCGCATCCCGACCGACGGCACGCAGCCGCCCGGCCCACCAACGCCGCAGCCGCCCCAGCCGCCAACACCACCGCCGCCCTCCGGCACTAACTTTGAACTCGGCGGGCACGTCTTTGATTTCGCCGTGCCGGACCTCATGCGGCTGACCGGCATGACCTGGGCTAAGCGCCAGTTCCGCTGGAACGGCAGCGACGGCCCGGACGTCGTGCAGGGCCTGCTGGATGACGCCCGCAACAAGGGCTTCAAACTGCTGCTGAGCGTCGTCGGTGAGCCGTCACAGATCGCCGCCAACCCGACCCAGTACTACCAGAACTACGCTAACTTTGTGGGTGGCGTGGCCGCGCTGGGCGTGGAGGGCATCGAAGTCTGGAACGAGCCGAACATCGACCGCGAATGGCCCAACGGGCGCATCAGTGGCGGCAACTACACGCAGATGCTGGCCGCTGCCTATCAGGCCATCAAGCGCAATAACCCGGATACGCTCGTCATCAGCGGCGGCCCCACGCCGACAGGCTTCTTCGGCGGCTGTCAGGCGGGCGGCTGTGACGATAACGTCTTCATCCAGCAGATGGCCGCTGCTGGCGCGGCACAGTTCATGGATTGTGTCGGCATCCACTACAACACCGGCCTGACGTCGCCGTCGGCCAGCAGCGGGGCACCGGTCGGCAGCAGCGCGCATTACAGTTGGTACTACCCGCGCATGGTCGATCTGTACCGCCGCACCTTCCCGACGCGGCCGCTGTGCTTCACCGAGCTGGGCTATCTCTCCGGCGATGGCTATCCGCCGCTGCCGGGCGGTTTCGCCTGGGCATCGGGCACCAGCGTCAATGAACACGCCGCCTGGCTGGCCGAATCCGTTTCGCTGGCGCGCCAGAGCGGGGCCGTGCGCCTGTTCATCATCTGGAACGTGGACGCTCAGCTTTACAATGAGGACCCACAGGCGGGCTACGCGATCATCCGCCCGGATGGCACCTGCCCGGCCTGTAACACCGTCTCGCAGGTCATGCGCTGAGGCAGCAGTAAACCGGGGCCGGTTCATGCCGGCCCCGCAACATTCGCATACGAGCTAAAGTTTGATGTTATTTGGCAAACCTTCAACCGTTACAGGACAGTTGATGACGATGTGTGGCAATGGGGTATCATCCCGAGATGCGCGGTAACGAATATCCTTAGGAAGTAGAGAACTTGCTGTAGCTGAACTACGCAAAGATTGTACAATTCCCCATTCAATATGGCGCCGCAATTCGTTATCACACTCAATTTCTGCTACAAACAATTGTTCAACCAGTAGATTTGCTTTTGCAATCGCGCTGATGGTCTCAAAATCGGCCAGAAGTTCTCCTACCTTTCGGCGTGTGCCTGAACGCCACAAGCCGTTCCAGACAACTACCTCTTCACCACGTTTCAAGGCTTCTGTATCACAAATACGATAGTTCCCACCGAGCTTCTGTATGATGTGCTCTTTCACCCTCTGGAAAAATGTCCGACCAGTCTCGCCAACATAAGTGACTCGATAGACCCCCGAGGGTATCTGCACTGCCCAGAGGTAAATACCGGGTGCGTTTAGCAAATCGAGAGTATCAACTTCCATTACAGAAAACGGACCAACGAAATTAAGTTCAACCAGCATCAAATCACCTTTGAATATCCTTGTATTTTTTGCGCTGATTACCGTTGCTAGTCCGGCAGGGCCTTGATGCGGGCGATCAGGGCGCTGGTGCTGCGCCCCGGCAGCAGGTCGATCAACCGGACCTGACCGCCGTAGCGCTCCACGATGGGGCGCTCTGGCAGCGGCTTATGCGCGTAATCGCCGCCCTTGACGTAAATCTCCGGGCGCAGCGCGTCGATCAGAGCGCTGGCAGTCGCCCCCTCAAAGATGATGACGGCGGTCACCGGGCGCAGCGCCGCCAGCAGGCGCGCCCGCTCCGCCGCCGGGACGATGGGCCGCCCACTGCCCTTGAGCGTGGTCGTCGCGTCGTCGCCATTGACGCCGATATACAGCGCATCGCCCAGGGCGCGGGCTTTCTCCAGATAATCCAGGTGGCCGACGTGCAGCAGATCAAAGTGCCCATTGGTGAAGACCAGCGTCTGCCCCGCCCGACGCAGCGCCGCACGCTCAGCCAGGGCCTGCTCCAGCGTGAGGATGCCCATCAGCTCAGCGCCCACTCGACGGCGGCCAGGGCGTGCAGTTCCGTCGTATCGAAGACGGGCACCGGGCTGTGCGCCGCCTGGATCAGCAGGCCGATCTCCGTACATCCCAGGATCACACCCTGTGCGCCCGCATCGACCAGATCGCCAATCACCGCCTGATAGCTGGCCCGCGACGGCTCGTTGATCTCACCGCGCACAAGCTCCTCATAGATGATGTCGTGCACCTGCCGCCGCCCGTCCTCATCGGGGACGAGTACATTCAGCCTGAAGTCCTCTTCAAGCCGACCACGGTAGAAAGGCTGCTCCATCGTGTAGCGCGTCCCCAGCAGGCCGACGGTCGTTAGCCTGGCGCGCTGGATGGCTTCGGCTGTCGCATCGGCGATGTGCAGCAGCGGGATATCGACCGCGTTCTGCACGTCGTCGGCCATGCGGTGCATCGTATTGGTGCAGATCACCAGACACTCCGCGCCGCCGCGCTCGATCTGCCGGGCCGCCTGTATCATGCGGATGGTGGCTTTCTCCCAATCGTGGGCCTGCTGCAGCGCCTCGATCTCTGCGAAATCGAACGAGTAGAGCAGGCACTGCGCCGAGTGCAGCCCGCCCAGTCGCTCCTTGACGCCCTCGTTGATCAGCCGGTAGTAAACCTGCGTGCTCTCCCAGCTCATGCCACCGATCAGGCCGATTGTCTTCATAGTCGCCTCAGTCAATATACGTAACGCCCCAGATTATACCCGCTAAGCGGTGCCACGCATCCTTAATGCTGGCCGTCATACGGGCAGTCAGGCGATAGTCTGGCCGTCATTGCGGACTATGCGTACAATGGGAAGACGTCCGCCGGTAATGAGATCATCTGTATGCCCGTTCCTGATACCATGTCTGACGGCACCGACACGCCGCCGATCCCTGACGCAGCGCACAGCGCGCAGCCCGATACACATCCCGCTGCACGGCCTGATACACCGACGCGCCTCTTCGACGACGACCCGATTCTCGGGCGCTTCCTGGGCTACTTCCCGAGTAATCGCGCTCGGCTGCTGTTACAGGGCGCGCTGCTGTATGGCCTGCCGGTGATCATCCTGCAAGTGATCTTCCTCAACGTCACATCAGACCTGGCGCGCTTCGGCGTGGTCGGCCTGTACGCGCTGATCGGGCTGGCGGTGGCCTGGTACGTCCTGCACCTGTGGAACCGTGAGGTCACCGTGTATGAGCGCGGCTTCACCTATCGGCGCGGCTCTCAGCTTGGTTACTTCCGATTTGCGGAGATCACCAGCCTGCGCTGGAAAGCGGAGCGCGTGTCGTACTTCGGCCTGCTGCGGCGCGAGGTGATCATCTACCAGCTTCGCAGCGATTACGCCGAGGTCCTGCGCGTGGACGGCCTGTACAAGAACGTCGCCCGGCTGGGCGTCCTGCTGGAACGCGGCATCTCGCAGACGCGCCGCCCCATCGTCGAGGCGAAACTCAGACAGGGCGAACAGGTCAGTTTTGGTCCGCTGGCCCTCAGCGCTGGCGGCCTGCACCACGACGATCAGATGCTGCCCTGGGCTGATTTCGGCGGGGTCGGCATCGCGCAGGGTCGGCTGGTGCTGCTGCGGACTGACGGCACCATCTGGGCGCAGCCCGCCCTGGCTGATCTGGAGAACCTGATGCTGCTGCGACAGATGCTGCAGGCGCGCAGCCCAAACGCCACCGAAGAAGCCCCGGCCACCGATCACACCATCGATACCCATGCCACCGCTGATATTCCTGACGATATCCCCGGCGATACGGGCACAGATGCCGCCTCGCAGGAGTCGCGCTCATGAGCGATGTCCCGGTCCCCATGTACGAGATTCATCTTTATGTGCCCAAGCGCCGCCGCCTGACGCCGCCGATGGTCGAGTGGCTGTACGAACACGGGCGATCCACCGCGCCGGAAGCGCACTGGCCAGTCCGCCGCCTGCGACCGCACGCGCTGACGCGGCACATGCTGCGGCTCGATCCACACCTGATCCCGATCCAGGGGCCGGGCAGCGACGTGGAACTGCACTATCCTGATGATCGGCTGGGCATCGTGCTCTATCTGCACGACCGGGGCGTGATCGTCTTCTTCCCGTATATGGCCTACACGGTCTATTCGCGGGTGGTGCTGGGGATCTGCTATACGTATATTCGCTGGCTGTACGATGCGGCTGGCTTCTGGAGTTATGACCCGCAGCTAAACATCCTCAGCTATGCTGACGACTATACCTCGATGGAAGATACCGCCGTCCTCATGGACGCGCTGCTGCCGCGCATGCTGACCGAACCGCCCTCATCGGCTGGCTGAAATCTGCGCCGGGAAGAAGCGCGCTGCGATCATCTCGCCCACGCGCCGGTGAAATGCCGCGCTCGGATGGGCGTCACGCGGCGAAGCGACCGCCTCGACAGGGTCCCAGGTCGCCAGCTCGTCGTGCAGCGTCAGCACGTTATCGCTATAGCCGCGCTCCTCGAAGACGAAGCGCACCCGATCCACATAGGGGATGCTGCCAACCGGGTCTTCCATGTTCGGGAAGATGACGACGTACAGCTCCGCGCCGAGCGCCTCCACCCCGTCGATGAAGTCTTCCAACTGCTGTTTGTGAATCTCCCAGATCGTCGCATCGTCGTAAGTGGCGTACTGCCAGTCCCAGTAACTGCCCTCGAAGGTCGTGTTGATCGACGCCGTCAGCGAGTACAGCCGCCAGTAGAGGAAGTTGAACAGGTGCGATTCACGAATCAGCCAGGGGAGCTGGCGCGGGTCGGGGAACTCCGCCTCCCAGAAGCGGCTGACGCTGGCTGACGCCAGTTCAATATCGTTGAGGAAGTACTGCAACAGGACGATATCCGGCTCATCCGGCGGGTAGTCGCGCAGCACATCGAGCTGCTGCGGCGTGGAGAGGCCCGGCTTTGACCGGTTGATGACCGCGTAATCCGGTCCCAGGCGCGCCGCCAGCACATCGCCAAAGCGATCCGCCGGGTTATTGACGCCCCAGCCCGACGCGAACGAATCGCCCAGGATGACCAGCGTCGTCCTGTCCTGCCAGTCGGTCGGCGTCCACTCCTGATCGCGGAAGCCTTCGCTGTTCTCCTGCCAGTAGCGATCCTGCCAGTTCTGATGGGCCAGCGTGAACATCCAGCCTGAATCGGTGTAGGCATATCGGAAGTACAGCTCGCCCGCGCCGACCATCAGCAGCAGCGTCAGATACGACACGAGCAGCCCCCGCGCCACGCTTCGCAGCCGCGACGTGCGCGGCCACAGGACGAGCACCAGCAGCGCCACCCCGATCAGGGCGAATAATCCAACGAGCGTAACGAGCAGTTGATCCAGTGGCATAACGTGTGGCGGAAGCAATCCGTCCGTGCGGTCAGAGACGATCAAACGGCGCTGAGTTTACCCCTGCCCCCCACAGAAAAGAAGTGCCGAGTGCTTTACCCTCACAGCAGCGCCGTCACCTGTGGGAAGGCATCCGCGAGGTGCAGCAGCAGCGCCCGCGCCACCGGCGACTGTGGGTTCTGCTCGTCGTAGATCAGCTTAAGCTGACGCTGCAAAGGCGAGTCACTCAGGGGCAGCGCCCGCAGCAGACCCTGATCGGCCTCCCTGCGAACGGCATACTCCGGCAGTACGCTGATCCCCAGGCCGGACATAACCGCCTGCTTGATCGCCTCCGGATTGTCGAACTCAGCGACGATGCGCGGGTTGATGTTCTGCGCGCTCAGGACCCGATCAAGCCAGATGCGCGTCCGGCTGCGCGGCTGCCGCGTGATGAACGCCTGCCCATCCAGCGCCACCAGCGTCAGCGCCGTCTCAGATTGTAACGGGTGGTCAGCCGGGGTGATCACAAAGAGGCTGATGGGGGCCAGCGTTATATGACCCAGCCCGTTCTGGTTGATCTCCTCAAGCTCGCCCTCAACGAAGCCGATGTCGAGCCGGTGCGCCAGTACGCCGCTGGCGATCTGGCTGGTAACGTCCGTTTGCAGCGTGACGGCCAGGTTCGGATACCGCGCCCGGAAGCCGCGCAGCCAATCCGGCAGCAGATAGACGCTGACGCCCGGCGTCGCGCCGATGTTGACCTGCCCGCCGCTGAGATGCTCAACATCGGTGACGGCGGCTTCTGCTTCCGCCACCAGCCGCAGGATGCGCAGCGTATAATCGTAAAGCTGCGTGCCGGCGTCCGTCAGACGGACACCGCGCCGCCCCCGATCAAACAGGCGCGTCCCCAGGTGATTTTCAAGGTCCTGGATATGCTGGCTGACTGCCGGTTGGGTCATGTACAGGCGGCTGGCCGCAGCGCTGAAGCTGCCCGACTGCACGACCGACGCGAAGATCTCCAGTTTGTATAAACTCAGCATGGGGCTACCTGTTCCGGGTGATTGCGGCGCTGATCCGCCTGTGGGTGCGCGATAGCGACATTCTGTTATAAGCTCTGACTAATCCCACAGTATAATGCAGTTTCGGGCATCGTCAACCATAATGTAAGGTATGATAGGTAGTCGTCTGATGTGGTCGCACCCGACGGGCACACAGGCAGGCCCATCGTTCGCAGCGCAATACGCAGATTGCCACAGTTTCAGAAGGACGCACACGCAATGTCGAAGTCACGGCAGAAGAAGAGCAGGAAGGTAGAGCAGAAGAAGATGGATGGAGGAAATCCAGTCATGTTGTTGGTAGGGGCAGGTGTTGTTATCGCACTGGCATTCTTTGTCTTCAATCAGCTTGGGATATTCGGCGGGGGTGGTGGCGGCACGTCTGTTTCGCAGCGCATCGATCCGCAGACCTACACCAGCAGTTTTCAACAGCCGGAGCGCGAGCACATCCTGGTTGACGTCCGCACGCCGGGCGAATTCGCCAGCGGCTACATCCCGGGCGCGATCAACATCCCGGTTGAACAGCTCTCTTCCCGTCTGAGTGAATTACCGCAGGATGCGGAGATCGTGCTGTACTGCCGCAGCGGTAACCGCAGCGCCAGCGCTGCCCGCACGCTCAGCCAGGCCGGTTACAGCGACATTTACGACCTGGGCGGCATCATCGCCTGGCAGCGCGCCAATCTGCCCATCACCCGCTGAGCCAGACGCCTGTTCAGCACGGTTTCTCAACCGTTTTCCACCACGCGAAACAGAAAAGGCCGGGATATCTCCCGGCCTCGACGTTCTTAAGGCTTTTACGCACAATTTGGTGCTTTACTATAAATGTCCTGAGAGTGCTACGGCACTCACGCAAATCCTTATCCGTGAGGCGAACATCTTGTTCGCCTTAACTGTTTTAATGCCCGGATGCAGTTAGCTACACGCCGGCGGTCAGGTTCGATGATGAATTGTTGGATGTAGTTTCTTCGGTGTCGCCGCTGATCTCACTGGTATCGCCCAGACTATCTTCCTTGTGGACGAACATCACCTGCATCGTGAACTTGCCCAGCGTAATCAGATCGCCGGAGCGCAGCACGTAACGCTGCAGCGGGTTCAGCATGCGGTCATTCAGGACGGTGCCGTTGGTGCTGTCCAGGTCCTGTATCATGACGTTGCCGTGAATCGTGGTGATGGCGCAGTGATAACGCGAGACGCCGTGCAGCGCGTGTACGTGGCCCGATAGATCAACCTGTACGGGCGATTCCTCTGCCGTCCGCCGCCCCACAATCAGATGATCGTCGGCAGGGACTTCCAGGACGGTTTTACGGTCCGGCAGCATAAAGCGCAAACGTACCGGCAGCGCGGCGCGCACCGCATCCGGCAGCCGATCCAAAGCGGGCAGCCGGTTCGTCCGTTTGAGCATATACAGCGTCCGTTCCTTATCGAGAGGTTGTGCCATACCTCAGTTGCCTTCCCCTATTCCCTGGCAGAGACTTCATAACTACCCGTTTCAGCGCAGCGGTGGGCACGTGGAACGTCTGGGTGTTAAGTCGTGTTGCCCACACAGACTTTAAGCTAAATTTCACTCTATCATAAATGTGGGGGAGTGTCAGCCCATATTAAACAGACTTTCAGTCTGGCGCAAGCGACCGCTTAATCCGTGGCCTGCTCCGACTGTGCTTTCCCCGTCGCGGGCTGATTATCCGCTTTCGGGCGGGACTTATTGACGAAAGCCAGAACCAGCTTGAGTTTACCCAGGGTGATCTCGTCGCCATGACGCAGCGCATAGCTCTGCAGCGGTACACAGCGCCGACCATTCAGCAGGGTGCCGTTGATGCTGTCCAGGTCGCGCAGGGCCAGGTGATTGCCCATCACGGCGATCATGGCATGGTAGCGCGAGACACCGTGTTTGTGTCCCTCGTAAGCATCGAGCTGTACCGTCACCTGCGGATCACGCGGGCGCGGCTTGCGACCAATCGCGATTTCTTCGCTGGTCGCCACTTCCACAACGACTTTCCCATCCGGTAACAGGAAACGCAGGTGCGTCGGGACGCCTTCCGTCATGATTTCATCATCTTCTACCAATGACGGATGGTGACGAAAGCTCGCCGTGCGCGAGAAGATCGTCACGACTTCCCGTTTGTCATCCGGATACATGGACATACGCATTCCCCTTGACGATAGATCAGCCAGTCACCATGGTGACACATACGGCCCAGAGACAGTTTAACACCTCAATAGTGCGTACGGAGTAGTACGCTGGAACTACCCATTCATTTCTTACCAACCTGTATACTTCATTACAGCAGAAATAACATTAGAGTCAGCACAGAAGATCAGACAGCGCATCAAAGCAGAACATCCATAACGCGGTTGTGTGACACCTGCGGAGCGTGCTGCACGCGCCCGATCAACGGGGGCTAATGACGTGATGGCAGATTCGTCGTGGTCGTTTCGATAAAGAATACGCGCACCAGCATCATACCAAGCTGGACGACATCACCATCGTGCAGCTCATAGACGTGTTCAGGCGTGAGTTTCTTCCCATTCAGGCGGGTGCCGTTGGCGCTGCGCGTATCGCGCACCATGATACGGCCTGAGCCGACTTCAAAGCGGGCATGCTGGCGCGAAACGCCCTTCTCATGGCCTTCGTAGCGGGCCAGGTCGATATCGACCGCGTTGCGACCGCCACTGCGGCCAATCACCAACTGGCGCTTCAGCGGAACTTCCAGCACGTTATCTGGATTTTCCACCAGGATACGCAGCCGACGCGGAAGGGGCATCCGCTTCTGCGCGTTCACTTGCTGGAATGTCGCCAGCCCGGTATCAGGCTTTCTGCTATCTTGCTGGGCCATATATCCATCCAGACTAACTGCAACAATCGACCCATGTAGGGTGCGTCATCACGATCGTGAATTCTCATGTTATCGTAATGTTTCACCGGATTCCGTAATGTAACTACACTGTACTCCCATTTTAGAGCTGCAACAATAGTCCATTCGTCCTCAGCCAGCCGCGCAACATTTTGTAATCCGGGCAGTACTGCTCGACCAGCGCCCAGTAGCGCCTGGAGTGGTTCATCTCCCAGAAGTGGCACAGCTCATGGATGATGACGTAGTCGATGACGGCAGCCGGGGCCATCATCAGCCGCCGGTTGAAGTTGAGATTATTCAGGCTGCTGGCGCTGCCCCAGCGCGTCTTCTGATCCTTGATGCTGACGCGGCCATAGCGCAGGCCCATGCGTGCCGCATGTTCAGCCACGCGGGGCGGGATGTAGGCGCGTGCCTGCTGCGCATACCAGCGGCCAAACGCATCACGCAGCGCGTCCTGACGTGTGTCCTGACGTGCGTCTTCGGCCAGTGACTGCGGCACATGCACCCGGAAGTAATCCGCTTCCAGGCCGACGCGCACTGATTTACCGCGTCCGGTCAGCAGGCGCAGCGGGTAATCTCCACCGAGATAGGGCATGCTGCTGCCGTCCGCATAGCGCGCGCTGACGGCTTGCGCGGCGGGCTGGTAGCGCGCCAGATGCTTCAGCAGCCAATCCGTGCGCGAGCGCAGCATCGTCTCGATCTCCGCCTGGGCGACTTTCGCGCGCTGTGGGATCACGATCTCAAGGCCGGTATCGGGCGAAATGCGCAGGCTGATCTGCCGGGCGCGCGTGCTGCGCCGGACACGATAGCTGACCGTCTCGCCGTTGAGCGTAATATTGGGCATGATCGTCGGGCTGTTATGGCCGGGCGTGCGTCCGGCTCAGGTGATTTGCAGTAAGATAACGCTGATATTATCCTGCCCGCCCGCTTCGTTCGCCGCGCTGACCATCCGGGCGCAGGCTTCGTGCGGCAGCGCGTTCGCCAGCGTCAGCCGATGAATCTCTTCATCGGGCACCATGTTCCACAGGCCATCGCTGCACAGCAGCATGCGCGTCCCCGGCGTCAGATTGCGCGTCCAACTGTCGATGCGCGTCTCGTCAGACATGCCCAGCGCGCTGTAGAGCTGGTTGCCCTGCGGGTGATTATCCGCTTCCTCGCGGGTCATGACGCCGGTTTCTTCCAGACGCCGCGCCAGCGAATGATCGCGGGTGACCTGCTCAATGCTCTCACGGGTGATCAGGTAAGCGCGGCTGTCGCCGGTATGCGCCAGGAAGACGCGCCGCCCGATGACCAGGGCTGCTGTGCAGGTGGTGCCGCCATCCTTGGTCTGCCTGCGAATCTCGCCATTAGCATTCGTGACCGCTTCCAGCAGCAGTTCGCTGACGGGCGGCAGGTCGCTCATGGGGACGCCGCGCAGCAGGCTCAGGTAGATGGTGCGCATTAGCTGGTTGGCGATCAGACGCACCGCCAGCGCAGAGGCCTTATCGCCATCGACATGACCGCCCATGCCATCCGCGACCACGAACAGCCCGAAATCCGGCAGGTCGTCGCGGCTGCGTACATTGCACGAGAAGGCCAGCACAGAATCCTCGTTCTGATCGCGCTGCATACCGACATCCGTGGCCTGGCCGTAGATCATCCCCGCGTTTTCGAAGGCGGTCAGGCTCTCAGTCGGCAGGCGATTGGTCGCTGCCAGATTCTTGGTGGAGCCGGGCGGGATGCTCTTTGAGGGATCATCCGCATCATCCTGCGGTGCAGCACTATTCGATCCGGCCTTGTCGGTCAGGGTCGATTCATCGTCCGTAGCAGTGGGTTGACTGCGTGGGGGCCGCGTCGGCAGATCGTGCCAATCCGCATCGGATGACTCAGGCTGGGGTGGTGATGGAGGCCGTTGGGACATAACAGGCAGCTCTGTACTCCTGGCGCATCAGGTGCGGCCATTAGCCAACAAATACGATTTAACTGTAACCATAGTTAAGCATTTCGTCCAGTATTTAGCCAACCGTCTAATTTTTGGGACGCAAACACGCCGGACGCAAACACGCCGGACGCAAACACGCCGGACGCAAACGCGCCGGACGCGAACACGCCGAGCGCAAACGCGCCTCTGTGCAGTGCAGGAGACAGGGGATAGCGGCCTGGCGCAATCGCAAGGCTGTAAGATGCTGACAGCAGTTGACGTTTATCGATTGACGAAACGATAACCCACCCCGCGTGAAGTGACGATGTACTCCGGCTGCTGCGGGTTGCGCTCCAGCTTCTGGCGCAGGTAGTGGATATACAGCTTCAGGCTGTCGATCGCGTCGCCGTATTCCTCACCCCAGGCCTGAGTCACCAGATCATTCCGCGAGACGACACGGCCCGCGCTGCGGATCAACACCGCCAGCAGATTGAACTCCTTGGGCGTCAAATGCTTGAGTTCATTATGCACCCACACTTCACGGTTCATGAAGTTGATGCGGAAATCGCCGTCGTTAAAGACGATCTCTTCGCTCATGCTGGGCCGGGGCGAGCGCCGCAGATGCGCCTTAATCCGTGCGATCAGCTCTTCATTGTTGAACGGCTTGATAACATAGTCATCGCTGCCCAGTTCCAGCCCATGCACGATATCTTTGACGTCGTCGCGTGCCGTCAGGAAGATAATCGGCACGTCCGACATCTCGCGCAGCCGCTTGCAGACGTCCCAGCCGTCCATATCCGGCATCATGACGTCCAGCAGCACCAGGTCCGGCTGATAGCGATAGGCATTGCGCAAGCCCTCTTCAGCACGGTACGCTTTGATCGTCTCAAAACCACGCTTTTCAAGCAGCATGCTGATGAGTTGTACAGTTGGTTCCTCGTCATCGATGATGAGAATCTTTTCGGGCATGTCCTGCACTCCGAGGTGTTACAAACTCCTAACTTAATCTACTCCCAAGTCCGCAACCGCGCAAGCGGCACATCCTCAGGATAAGCCCAGTTTAGTTATACAACCGTTAATTTTCAGAGAAAATCCGGTTCGAATTTCGATCATCTGTGCGAAAATGCCCCCCATGCGACCCCTGATCACCCGGTGATAAGTGGAGCATACGCGTAATGTACGCTTAATACAAAGTATAGTCTGTAAGTTGACCATGCGTTAGGGAAACTTAACAACCGGCTGCGGCATCTCGCCACGGGCTGCCCGGGTGAAGCCTGCCGCAGCGATCCCCGCTCATGCTATACTGATGCCGAAGATCCGCACCAGACCACGAGATGACGCCCCATGGCCATCGACTACACGATAGACTACCCCTGCGAACCTAAACGCCAGCTCAGCACAGAGGGCATCCGCGAACGTCTGAAAGGTCGTGAGCGCGCCGAACTCATCATCGCCCAGTACCGGGACGCCGGCGATCAGCGCCCACCCAGCGAGATGGGCTTCGAGTTCACCCGTCGCACGTCTGAGGGCGAAGGCGAGACGGAACTCATCATTGTGCAGGATTTGCTGGATCAGGCGGCACAGCTCGACGGGCTGGCGCATCACTGTCGCGGGTGCCCCGCCAACCGGACCGGCCAGCCGTTCGGGTGCATGGGCTACGTCAGCTACCCGATCAGTGCGGCGGGCGAAGCCTTCCTGGTTGATCGGCTGCCGGTGCCCGATGAAGCACTCGTCTGGCTGCTGCTCAAACGTGGCGTCGATGACTTCCAGTACGACGGCCAGCAGATCGCCCTGCTGCGGATGCAGGACAGCATCTACTTTGAAGCGCAGCGCCCGCCGGAGCGCCGCCTGGGCGAGTTCACCATCGACGGCAACCAGGTCTTTGAAATGATCTTCACGGTGGGCGACATCATCCCGAACCACGCGGGCGTCCTGCTGCTGTTCTTCGGCGCGATCTCCCGCGAGCTGGAAGCACACGAGATCATGCAGATCAGCCCGGCCCCACCTGATGCCGTGCAGCGCTATCCGTTCCAGCTCCGCATGGAACCCTGGGACGATCCGACCATCCAGGACCTGAAAGCATTTCTGCACGCGCTCTACATTGCCTGGGCGCTGAACGTCAAACTACTCGTCGACGCGTGAGGCCGGCTGGTCGTCTGTCCTGGTTGTGTCCTGTGACACCGGGCCCGGTTGGTCCTTCTCTTCGTTTGTGGGCGCATCTGGGACAGATTCCATGCTATCCCGACGCCGCAGCCTTTCGTCATCCGCCTCATACCCGTCGTCCGAACCCCGCCTCGGATTCGGTGGGGGCTGCGTGCCCGTCCTCGGCTGCGGGCGCTGAAGACCCTCCTCGTCAGTTTCCGAAGACACCGAACCTCGCCTCGAATTCGGTGGCGCGGCTGGCTCCCCTGTTTCCATTTCAATATCACCGGGTAGCTCAGGCTGCTGAGCATCCGATCGGGCTGATACGCCTACAGGTTGCGGCACTGTGGATATACTCGGCACCCGACGATTATTCCCAGCCATGCGCAGCAGTTCGTTGACCTCACGGTTCGGGTCATTATCAGTCGCAGGGGCGGGTACATCCCGCCGGTTGACGAGTGCCGTCAGCACGATGCTCAGGCGCAGATAGTCCCGGGCGATAGCATCGCGCTCGTTTTCCTGATCCCGGATGAACGTATTACTTTTGTGCCACTGCTGCCGCAGTTCAACCAGCCTGCGAGCAATGGCCTGCGCATCCTGCGGATCCTGCTCCGAAGAACGCGAGATCCGCGTACCACTGTAGTAGCCTTTTCCCTGTATCCACTGGCGCTGCTGTTCGTTACGCTCGCGCCAGCGAAACACCACGCTCTCCTGATCAAAAAGCAGGCTGTAGAGAAGATTAAGCCCTGCCGCAACAACAAACAGAACAACAGGAACTGTCAGTTCGCCAAAAGTATCGACTGTCGGCGGGTCCGCCAGCAGATGTACAAAAATGAACCACAGCGCGACCGCACGGAGCGCCACAATGACGAAATCCAGCAAGAGGATGAAGATACTGAAGCCGTTTCCGACCAGCGATTGATAGACATTGCCAAACACACGCACGAACGCCACCACAGCCCCGGCAGTTGCAGACGCGGCCCACACCGCTGACGCGACCCGCAGCGTGTAGTTCACCCAACCGGAAGCCGTCTGCGGGTCATCAGAGAGCGGAAACTGTATCTCAGCCGCGAGCGCCATTGAGACGATGCCACCCGTCATAATCGCTGCGCCAGCGATGATGCGCGTCAGCGCTGTCAGAAACCACGCGCTGCCCGTGAACGGCTCATTCTGCACGCCGAAGCGATACAGACTGCCGATCATCAGCCAGATACCCGCAAACAGGAACGCCCCGCCAAACGTCACCGTGAAGGCGCGCACGATCAGACGGTTGTCTGGATCAGACCCGGCGTCGAACATCAACAGGATAATCCCGAGAAAGGCCATGACGCGCACAATCTCGCCCGCAAACCGGCTGAAGCTGCCAATCCACAATGACGGCGAATCCACGTTGATTTCCGCAATCCGTCTACGCCAGCCAGTATGGCCCCGGGTTCGTTGCGCTGTTCCAGTGATGCGCCAGTTCTTAACGAGACCGAACATCCCAATAAGGAAATAACCGAGCAGCCCGATGCCCACTGCGAGGCCGTTCAACAGTATGATCGTATCCTTGTTGGCGCTCGCATCTTCCAGCGTCAGCCCGGCTGAGACACACAGCAACAGCGCCGCGATGAACTTGAACGAAACGTAGATTCTCGTGATCCCTGTCCCCAGAGCGCGTCGCAAACGCTGCGCCCGCGTCCCCGACCGATCGCGTGCGGGATCAATACGCCATTCGTGGATAGCCCGCACCAGGCCAATGAATTCGTTGAGGGCGACGGCGATTGCCGCCCCCAGCGCCAGCCCGGCAGCAATCGTACTGCTGGAATTAACATAGACCGCGATATTTGCGACTACCGTCAGGAAGCCCGCAAAAACGTTCAGGAAGAAGAGAAACGCATCCAGCCAGCCTCGTTCCGCCACCTGGATCGTTGAGACGCGTCGCCCGCGCAGGCTGATCGACATGCCAGAGATAGAGACGAACGTCAGCACAGCGCCACCCGTGACGCCGATAATCAGCAGCAGGATGCTGTTCCCCAGTGCCTGTGATGCCTGTACCAGCGTCGTCAGGACCGCAGCCATCACCAGCAGATTCACGAACTCTGTAGCAAATCGCCCCGTGAAGGCTTTGCGCAGCAGACGCGGCACGCCGCGTATATCCTGTGCTTCTGGCGTTATGGTCGTTTCACTACGTTCGAAATCTGATTCGATCCTGGAAATGGCACCATCGGGATCACTCTGGCTGCCCTCATTGATTTCTTCCATCACCATCCTCCTCGACGGGGCCCGGCGAAAAACCGGGCAGGTCGGACGATCTGCGCTACACTAAGGGCATCCTGCGTGGGGGAATACGTTATGCTCGGACGACTGCGACTGCCCTTTTTCATTCTGGCGCTGCTGGTCCTGGCCGGTGTCGTCGGCCTGGAGACCGGCTCCGCGCTGTTTTTACAGGCGGGCGGCGTCGGCAATGCGGCGGTCTCCGGCCTCAGCGATGCCAGCGATGAGGAACTCGCCCAGGCCCGCAACCAGAACGGCAGCCCGCCCGGCTTCGCGGTGGCCTCGCTCGCCCTGATCGACACCATCCTGCTGTTCACGGTGGCGCTAATGGGCCTCAGCCTGATCGTACCGCACCGCATCCACGGGCGCATCCAGGGCTGCCTGACCTGTGGCTTCACCTGTCTGTCGTTTATGCCGGCCATCGCCGTGATCATCGTGGCGATGGTGGCCGTCATTACGATGGTCATGCTGCTCCTCGCCTTTCCCTTTGGCACGATTGTCTACGCCATCGTTTACGGCAGCTTCCCCCGTGGGGATGCTCTGCTGGCGCTCTCCGTGATTATGGGCCTCAAGATCATCTTCATCGTGCTGCTGCTGCTGGCCCATCAACGCTTCCTGCAGAATATCGGCCTGATGTTGCTGATCCTGCTCTCGCTGGCCGGTAACGTCATCGTCAGCTTCATCATCAGCTTCCCGCCTGGTCTGCTGGTCAGCATCGCGGATGGCATCGCGGCGATTGTGGTCGCCATCCTGGCGATCATCTGTCTGATTCCGCTGTTCATTGGCGCGCTGATCGGCATCCTCGCCGCCCTCAAACCCGATATCTGAGCGCCTACGGGTTCACCAGGAAGATGCAGGGCGCGTCGTCATCGCAGCTATTCTCGATATTCAGCGTGCCCCCGGTGCGAAAGATGGACAGGCGCACATCGACAGGCGGGGCGGGCGTCGGCGTCGGCGTGGAAGTCGGCTGGCCCGGCCCGGCGGTCGCCATCGGCGGGGATGTTGGCGTGGGCGGCAGCATCGTCAGGTCGACGGGCAGCCGCGCCGCCTGCTCCAGCCGCAGCGCGAGGCCATCTTCGCCAGGGGCCGCGATCAGCCGCAGCCGCAGCCGCCGCGTGATCGGATTAAAGCCAATATCGCTGAATTCCAGCGTGCAGTCGCCCGTTGCCCGCAGCCGGGGCGGCGTCCCCGTCTGATCAAGTTCGCAGTCATCCTCGACTGTGATATCCTCCAGCCCAATGTCGAAGGTCAGCCGCTGGCCGATGGCGTCCATCCAGGCGGGCGGCGTCTGCAGCGCCTCAATCTGATCGCGCAGGCTGTCGTCATCATCGCCCCCGGACTGGTTGCTGATGCCCACCCCCGTACCGATCACATACAGCACGATCAGGATCACCACCAGCACAATGAACAACCGCTGATTCATACCCCGCCCTGGTTACTGTCGTATCTCGGAAACGTAGTTGTTTGAGAGATTAATGTCGTTTGGCACTGCCAGCCAGGCCGTATAACCAACCAGATCTCCCTCACCACGAACGTTTATACGGAGGGTTGTCGTGCTGTTAGGCGCAAGATTGGCTACATCTGCACTTTGGTTTGAGAGGGAAAACCGTCGGAAGAAAAGGTCATCATCCCCAAAATAGGCACTAACCCGCACCTGGCCGCTGATCGGGATTTGGCTGTTATTGCGTACTGTCACCACAACAACATTACGCTGAAGACTGGCAGTTATTGCTCCATCCGTCGCTAGTCTGATGTTGGCATCACGCAGACGACTCACCAAACTACTTACGTCACTCTCAAGCGTAGCAATATCCGCCCGTTGCGCTTGATTCTCCCGATTGAGCCGAGCAATCTCCTGCACCTGGGGTACGAGCGTCGCCGTTGCCTCAGCGATGCGCGTCCGCTGAGCGTCGATCGTCGCCACCAGCTCGAAGCTCTCACGATCCAGGAAGAAGCGATCACCCGCCAGCGCGGTGATCGTCGGCGCGAGCCGGTTGGTCGTCAGCCAGTCGCTGCCGAAGAACGCCCCGATCACTGCCCCCGCCGCGATAATCAGCAGCAGCAGCGCCAGCAGCGTCCGCCAGGGCAGGACGCGCCGCGCCAGCGTCAGCGTCAGTTCATTGCTGAGCGTCTCCGGCTCTTCGCCGACGCTGTCAGTGATGCGCATGGCGAAGCGATACTTATACGTCCCTGGTTGCGCCAGCGCCTTCGCGTTGATGTTGACGACGTAATCAAAGCTCGCCCCAATGGCGAAGTGCCGGTCAACGGGCGGCGCAATCTGAAACCAGGACTGCACCCGTTCGTCCTGCGGGACGACGTGCGCCGTCGTGAACAGCGGGCGACCGCTCAGGTTGACCACGCGCACGCGGAACTGGCCGCGTCCCAGGCCATCGAGCGTCAGCGGCTCGGTCTGCTCGGTTGTGATGCGAAATAACTCGGCCATCGGCGTCTTCTCCTCACAGCCTGCTTAGCCGGGTGCGACCGTACTTGTCGGCGTTAAGGCAGCGGTCGGTTCAGGGGTAGCGGTCGCCGTCGGCGTGGATGTGGCCGTCGGTGTGGGCGTCGGCGGCAGCGGCGTGGGCAGCAGTTCCGGCATGATGACCTGCGGCTGCGACCAGTCTCCGATGCGCGTCGCCGGGCGCGTCACCAGACGCAGCTTGCCCTCCTGGACGAGCAGCATATACAGCGTATTGCCCACCCGCACCAGGCCCGGCGTCTGCGCGCTGCGCAGCAGATTGACCTCTTCGGCCTCGGTCGTTTCGTCGTCGTTGGCGATATCTTCGGCTTCGGCTTCGTCCTCGGCTTCGTCCGTCTCCGGTTCAGCGATAGGCTCGCCCATCAGGATCAGCGGCTCGATCAGCAGGTGCGGCTCGCCGCCCGTATCCGGCGGAATCTGCACCGCCAGCAGTTGATCGCCCTGCTGATCGCCCTGCGGATTCTGCCGCAGTACGATCAGGTGCCAGCCGTCCTGTAACGGGGCCGCCGCGAACGCCGGTTCTTCTCTGCGCTGCGTTGTCGAACCATCCAGCCCATCCAGTTCGAGCGTCAGCGACAGCGGGCAGAACTCACTGTCACACGTCTGATCGGCTGCGACCAGCGTATCGATGGGGGCATCCTGGGTGAAGGTCAGCGTCCGGTAAACGTTGAACGGGATATCCTGCCGCATCATCCACACCGGGGCGAATGTGGCATCGGCACCCGTCTGAACCGTAATATCTTCGCGTTCCAGCGCCTGTAGCGGACCATCGTCCTCGACCGTGAACGTCAGCACGATCACGTTGCCGACTGGATAGCTCACCTGCCAGCGGTCTGCATCATAGCCCAGCGACGGCGCAACCGGGCTGGAAGACTCGATCGACGGTGCCAGGCCCAGGTCCGTCCACAGACGCGATTCCGGCGAATAGCGCAGCAGCCGGAAGCCACCCTCCGCCGGGATATCCCGCGCCGGTACGATCAGCGTCTGCCCGACAAAAAGCAGATTCGGATTGCTTATGCCGTTGGCACGGATGATTTCCTCAACCGTCCTGCCCAGTCGCCGTGCGATCGCGGGCAGCGTATCGCCCGGCTGCACGGTGATTTCGATGGCTTCGTCAAGCAGGCCGCGATTCGGGATGGTCAGCACTTCGCCCGGCCTCACCTGATCGCCCTCGATTTCGTTCTCCGTGACCAGCGTCTGCCGATCACGGCCGACCAGCGCCGCGATGCTCTCCAGCGTATCGCCCTCGCGCACGACATATCCGCCCCGGATACCCTGTCGTGCCTGATACATCAGATACAGCGCGCCGTCCCGCCACACCAGCGATGGGCTGGCGTAGCTCTGCGCCGTGAACGTCTCGTCCTCGAAGTCTTCCGCATCCAGTTCATAGCGGATCGGCTCGTCGGTGGTCGTCCACGTCTGGGTGATCGTGTCATACGTCGCCAGATACAGCCGCAGATCTGGTGCGCGGTAGGCAACATAAAGATTACGGCCATCGGTCGCTACTGCCGGTGACAGGCTCGTCTCCGGCGTTTCCGCCAGTTGCGGCGGTGGCCCCGGCCTGGTGAGCAGGAAAACCGCCACCAGCACGCCGATCAGCACGGCGGCCAGCAGCAGCCACAGCCACGCCATATTCTGACGCGGCGCGTCATACGGCACGCTGAACGCCACGGGCGGGCTGCTGGCATGGTGCTCGTCGGGGTTCGCCTCTTCGCTGACGCCCAGCCGGAAGCGATACAGCCCACTCAGGGCCCCCGGCGGCACGCGCATCAGCACCGTGTAAACGGCGGTATCGCCCGGCTGATACTGACGACGGGCGGGCTGCTTCAGGCTGAACCACGCCTGCGCCTGCGGATCATCGGCCAGCGGCTGCGCGGTCGCCCAGACGGGTTCCTCGCCGATATACGTCACCGTGAACAGCGCCGCACTGTGGCGCGCCCGACCGTCGCCACCATCCGGCGGGCCGAGCAGCACGGTATTATCGGGGGTGGTCACATCGAATAATACGGCCATGCCCGGCTCCTATGATTCTTCCGGTAGGGGCTGCACGCTGGCCCGGCCAGGACAATCGCCCATACACAGCGTCAGGTCCGGCGGCGGGTCGTCCGCGACGATCTCGCAGATCAGATGCGCCGGTTTCTGCGTCTGGATGACGTAGCGGATCATGGCGCGGTGTGGCTCCGTGCGCGCCGCCTCCGGCAGATACAGCCGCATGAAGAACGGGCGCATCCCGCCCATCTCGTCAGGGACCGCTTCGCACAGGCTGTAACCATTCAGCCCGGTCGCCACGCTGAGCATACGCAGCAGGCCGCAGCACGTCCCGCGCCAGCGGATCAGGTCCATCGCCTCCGCGATCAGATGACGCTGCAGTCCGCGCTCGACGGCCCAGCCGACATCGCGCCCATAGACGCGCTGCTGCATGATGGCGACCATGCGCAGGTCGAACCAGCCCGCCAGAAACGGCAGAAAGCGCGCCGGGCTGTCGTAGGCCGTCAGGTACTGCGCCAGGTTAGCCAGCACCACCTCGACCGGGGCCTGCAAATCCTCCATGACGTGCAGCAGACCATCCAGGCTGCCGCCGTCGTCCGGCTGCCACGATGCCTGATAGATATCGGGCAGCAGGGCGGCGATCTCAGTGCGCTTCATGCTCCCCCCTCACATCCAGTTTCACCTCACCGGCGACGAACAGATACGTCGGCGGCAGCGTCAGACAGTCCTCCGTGATGCGCGCCGAGCACAGCGTGAACTGTGACAGTGCCCCGGCGTTATCCCGGCTAGCGCGATAGACGCCGCGCTCCCCGGCGGCCAGCAGCGTCCGGCGAGCGCCCTCGCGGCGCAGGCCCAGCGCTTCAATACGGACGAAACGCCCGACCGCCGCCAGCGGCAGCCGGCTCTCGACGGTGGCTGGCACCCAGCGCACAACCTCGCCGCCGATTTCAGCGCGCAGCACACCCGCGCCATAACTCGCCGCATACACCGTCTGATTATCGAAGGCCAGCCCGGTACAACTACCGCCCACCCAGTCGAGTGGGGTCTGCCAGCGCTGCGGGTCGTCCTGCGTGCCGCGCAGCGCTTGATAAAAGCAGCCGTCGCCGGTTTCGCCCGGGCGGGCGCTGGTCGCGGCCCACAGCAGCGGCGGCGCATCCCCGGAGGGCAGGCGCGGCAGTTGCACTTCCAGATGGCGCACGTCGAAGCCCTGCAAACCCAGATCACGGAAGCTGTAGCTGCGCCCCGCCTCCACAGAGAGAAACACCCCGCGCTGCTCCTGCGCAGCCACGGCCACGCCGATCGTGCCATCATCCAGCCGAAAACTGACGACGCCGTAATAGCCCTGCTCGGCGCGCCGCCGGTCAACATTCATCGCCTGGATAGAGCCGTCGGACGCATCCAGCCGCAGCAGACCGCTGTCCGCCGCCAGCAGCAGCGCATTCGACCCGGGCTGCATCAGCCAGGCGGCTTCGTGTACCTTGACCTGCAGCCTCTTGCTGACCGCCCAGGTATGGCCGCAGTCCCGGCTCAGCCAGATTTCCGCCCGTGCGCTGTCACGGTCGTTGATGATGACCGCCAGCCGCCCGACCTGCTGCGGGTCCGCGACGATGGCCGTGATCACCGGGCGCGTCATCTCCGCTGGCGGCGCGAAGCGCTGCATCAGCTCCCACCCCTGACCATCGTTCAGGCTGCGATAGACGTCGAGGTCGTGGGCGGCGGCGTACCAGCCCTCCGCCTGATGGTGATCCGCTGCCAGTGCGCTGACGTCAGCGTCGGGCACGTCATCCAGCGAGAGCTGCACGTTCTCCACGTAGCGCACGCCCGGCACGCTCAGCATGAGATCGTAAACATACGAGTTAAACAGCGACGAACCGAACGGCCAGCCAAACCGGAACCGCTCCGCCCCGGCGCGATAGGCCCCTTCTGGCGTGTTGACATCCGCCAGGCCGGGCAGTGGTGTCAGCGCCTGACGCACCCGCTTTTCCAGTGCGCGCATGACCTCTTCATTGGAGCCAGCGTCCCGGTACGTCACGACCTGCGCGCTGACGTTGACCACCTTATAGCGCGCCCAATCGACGTACAGCGGCACCCCCAGCGGACGCCGCGAGTGCAGCAGCTCACGCGCGCGCTGCAGGGTCGCGTCCGTCTGATGCTCGCGCAGTGCTGCGATATCCACCTGATGATTACGGCGCAGCTCATGCGGCAGTTCAGGCACCAGCAGCACCTCGACCGCGCCCGGCTGCCCATACGACCAGCGCTCCGCCTGGGTGTAGGCATAGGCCCGGACGACGCCCGGCACCGCCTCGGTGACCAGTCGCTCATAATCGCTGGCGGTGACGGCCCGGTCGCGGTGATGAACGGCCTGCGACCCGCGTACCAGCGCCTGATCGAGCGTCTCGACGTCGCGGCCACCGGTCGCGGCCTGCCGGTTAGTGACGCCGATGCTATCCAGGCCCTCACTGACGAGCGCCGTCAGCGTACCGGCGGGCACATTGCCGACCTTACCGCCGCCGCGCCAGTAACGCACCAGCATCCGACGCTCTGGCTCAGGCAGGGCCGCCAGACCGAGCTGCTGCGGCGGCGTCTGCACGGCGCTGGGCGCTGTTTCGCCCTCGGTCGGCTCCGGTGCCTGCACTGGACGTTCCCCGGTCAGGTCCGGCGCGATCATCGGCGCAAACCAGATCTGCCCGGCGGCGCGGTCGCTGGTGTAGGCCAGCCACGTCTCCGGCGTCAGATTGGCGAAGTTCTCAACTTCCGTCCAGCGCCGGAAAGGCGTATCGTCGTGATACAGGTACGCATAGTTCTTATCGACCTGATCCGGCGGCACCTCAATGCCGATTTCCAGCGTATGCACCCCCGGGATCGCCGCGAGGATCGGCCCGCGCTGTACGGTGTAGTGCAGCCGCTGCTGGCCATCATAAGTGATGACCGTCGTCTCCTCGACCTGCTCATAGTGATAGGCCATCACGTTGACCGACGTCGCACCCGCCGCCAGCGTGACCGTCTCAATCGTGCGGAACACGGGCGCGTCGTCCTGCGTGCCGGTGCTGACGCGCGTCCCCGCCGGGATGGTCACCGGCTGGTCGCCTTCGTCCTCCCGGCTGAACGTCAGCCAGACGCCCGCTGCCGCCGGCGGCAGCATCGTCACGCCCATCAGCCGCAGGAACTCCACATACAGCTTGACCGGAATCCGATTGACCCGGTAGAGCAGCGTCTCCGTCAGATAGGCGTACAGCTCCAGCAGCGTGCGACCGGGATCGCTTGGCGACAGGTCCGTCCACTGACCGGCCTGCGACGACGCCCGCAGCCGCGCCAGCGCTGCTTCCAGCAGTTGGTCATAGGTGCGATCATCCAGGTTGGGCACTTGTAGAGGCATTACCCCTCCTCAAATACGTCATGTGGATCAGGCGGACCCTTCAGCGGACCCTTCAGCGGACCCTTCAGCGGATCGTCTCGCTGGTGAGGTCGAAGGCGACGGTCACTTGATCGGCGGTCTGCGTGGCCCGCACGCGATAGCGCAGATCAATCAGCAGCACGCCCGGCTGATCAGGTGAAGGCCCGGCGTCCAGGGCTTCGATCTCGATGCGCGGCTCATAGCGCGTGATGGCCTGCTCGACATAGTGGATTGCCAGCCCGGCGGTCGTCTCATCGTTGGGCATGTACACCAGCCGATGCAGATTGCAGCCGTAATCCGGGCGCATGACGCGCTCGCCGGGCCGCGTGGCGATCAGCAGCAGCAGCGCCTGACGCACCGCCGCATCCCCGCTGACCATCTGCGTGCCGCGCAGCGGATCAATTTCAATGCCGAGCGGGCGTCCCCCCGGCACCGCCGGAAAATCAAAACGCCATGCGCGGTAATTTTTCCTCTGCTCGACCATGCGCGGCCTTTCCTCCCCGTGTTAAGCGTTCCGTCTGCGATTCACAGCGCGCTCACCGCACCCCGACCGGTTTTTCCCCGGCCAGCGGATGCGCCATCACCCCTCCGAAGATACGAAATCCTGGCCCGGACTGCGCACCTGATAGATGACCATGCCCGGCGGCGTGCCGTCCGTCAGCCCGGTGACGCTATCCAGGCAGACGGCCTGCCCGTTGATATAGACCAGGCTGGAGTAACCCTCCTGCACGGCCAGGGACCGCTGACATGGCTTGATCGTCAGGCCGACGTTGGGGCAGCCCGTGATGTTGCGGCCTGCCGGGTCGCCGTGCACCATGACCGGAGACCCTTCAATGAAGACTGTCCGCTGTGAGGCGTGTCGGGCGACGACGCCCAGCTTATGCGCGCACAACAGCGTGGCTTTTCGGGTCAGGATTTTCATAAACTGTGCTCCTCAGGTCAGCCCTGCTCAAAATCAATACGCCCGCCCCGGATGCGGATCGGATGGCCGCCCGCGTCGATATCCAGCCGGGCATCGGCGCGCAGGCTGACCCCACGCGGCGAGAGTTCCAGACGGCTGCCGTCACGGTTTTGCAGTGTGATCACGCCCTGGCGATCATCCAGCATGATCTGCTGGCCGCCTGCCGTCGTCAGCACGTAGGCGGCAGTGCTGTTGCCCCGGGTCGCGCCGTGCGGCGTCGCATGACGACCGTACAGCCCACCCAATACCAGCCCCTGCGACGGATCGCCGTGGGCCAGCACCAGCAGCACCGTATCGCCCCGATCCGGCAGCACCAACAGGCCGCGCCCATTTCCCGCCCCGGCGACCACCACCGGCAGCCAGTCCGTCTCCAGATCGCCGTAAGTCGGCAGGGTGACGCGCACCCGACCGCGCCCCCCGTCATCTACGTGGCTGACGATGCCCAGCGTCACCACAGCGGCCCGGTCACGCGGGCGCAGTGGCGGCGGCGCGCTGCTGAAATGCGTGCGGTAGCCCTGCTGCGCGTCGCGGATGTGAGTCGCCTGCGTGATGCGATAGCGCCCACTGAAAGGCGCAGCCGCCCCGCTGACTTCGACCGCCGCGCCCGGTCGCAGCCGGGCATCGCCAATCGCCACGCCCTCGATCACGCGCTCCCGCGCAATCGCCGACCGCAGCGCCATCTGCCCCAGGTCGCTCGTGTGGTCATTGCTAACGGCGGTTTCATCCGATAGGCGCGTCAGCCCATCCAGATCAAGCAGCCCCGGTGCCATTCGCGCATATACATCGTCAAGATCGCCCGCGCTGACGCTGCGCCGACGGGCGCTGACGTCGCGGGGGTGCCAACCGGCGGCATCGGCACTGCGCGTGGCTGGCTCCGCACTCAGGCTGAAATCAGCCTCAAGCAGCGACTGGCCGACCACCAGCAGCATATCGGTGTCCGGCAGTTGGGCCGGATCAAGCGAGATCAGGTGCAGCCGGTCATCATAGACGCTGAGGTGCAGCCCGGCGCGCTGCGCCAGCGATACCAGAAAGTCGAGATCATTCTCAACCTGGATCAGATAGGGCCACTGTGCGCCGCTGCCCTCGACATCAGCGCTCAGATCGACAGAAGCGGCCAGCGATTGCGCCACGTCCGCCGCGTTCACATCCTGCCAGATGCGGTACGGGTGCTGGCGGCGCAGCCGGTGCAGTGCGTCATAAGCGCGCACGGCGATCATCGGCGGGGCATCCGCCTGAACGCGATAATCCAGCGCGGTGACATGCCCCCGGAAGATCAGCGTACTGCCGTCGTCCAGGGCGAGCTTCGCCCCGACAGGCACCGCCGCCAGCACATCATCGACCATCGCCTGTAGTGCCATGCCACCCAGCCAGATTTCACACTGAGCGGGCAGGTCCAGCGCCTGCTGCACGACGAAACCCGTCATGGCCGAGATCAGCGCAGGGGCCTGCGCGCCATCAATCCACAGGCGCGGCGCGGCGTTGAGCAGGTTCGGTGAAAGCGGATCAAAGCTCATGAGCGCGTCCTCAGGGCAGCGGCGGCAGTACGAGCACCTGGCCCGGTCGCAGGTGGTTCGGATCATCCAGCGCGTTGTAATCGGCGAGTAGACGCCACAGCGCCGCATCATCATAGAAGCGCTGCGCCAGGTCCGGCAGGCTGTCGCCCTCGATGACCTGATACGTCACGAGCTGCTGCGGCGGCAGCGGCTGTATCGCCGCGCGCAGGGCGTCCAGCGCCGCAGCGGTGACGGGCCGCCGCTCGCTGATGATGGGCACCGGGACGTCCGTTTGCAACAGGCGCAGGCTCACCCAGGAGCGCTGCGGTCGCCCGCTGCGGTTGAACTCTTCCGTGCGCTCGGCAAGGTCGGTGATGACGCCCGGAATATTCCACGCCTTGCCCCAGATGAAGCGCACCAGCGGCGGCCTGCGAATACCACCCGGTCGGTTGGCGTTGTAGGTCAGCCGCCACAGAGGGGCCGTCAGGGCGCGCACATCCTCGATCATGGCCGGGCCTTCGCCCAGGCGCACATCAAACAGCAGTTGTAATTCTAGTTCAGTACGACCGCCCCCCGTAAACAACAGCGCGTCATGCTGACGCTGCACCCGCCCAACTGAGTTGGTGCTGGGCTGCGTGCGTATGCCGCTGCTGCGTCGCATGATGACGTGCTCCGGGTTCAGCAGGCAGGGGATGCGCTCAAGCGTCGCATCAACATGAAAGAGCACACGTTCCATGGTCAGCGGCCTTCCTGCTCACGGCGGAGCCGCGCCGCACGACTGGCACCCAGGGGGCTGGCTGTCGGCGCGGCTGCGGCGGCGTCCTGCCCGGTCGCCTCATCCGGGGCGGCCTGCACCCACGCTGAGGGCGGCAGGCTCGGCCACGGCTGCGGCGCGGAATGTGCCACGCTCCGCGTCGGCAGATCGACCGGCGGCACTGTGGCGGGCGCGGGCGGCGGTATCTGCGGCACCGGCTGGCGCGGCGATCTCGCCAGTGGCGGCGTGCTGGCGGCAGGTTGCCGCACAGTGGGCGGGACGGTGGGCAGATCAACAGGCGGGACAGTGGGCGGCAGTGGCCCGGCCCCTGGCGATACGGGCGGCGATACGGGCGGCACGACGGGTTGCGCGGCCCCTACCGGTGGCGGCACGCCGAGGTGCAGGTCCGGCGTGCGCCCCTGATT